>VMBT01000805.1_pt1 | contig 17972 bp, 16 predicted proteins | sample 4404301 | NCBI WGS metagenome assembly VMBT01 (sample SAMN12238535, study PRJNA552566) | marine metagenome | isolation source: Coastal seawater | place: USA: coastal Georgia, Sapelo Island | collected 2008-08/2009-08
CCCATCTGCGTGCGCGGCTGGCGGCTTCATAGGCGATGCTTTGACCTTCAAAGCCCTCGAAGACCACATAGCCCAGTTCGGGTTCGGGCCATGTTTCGGGATACCAAATGCCGCTAATGCCAGCGATATCGCCTGATTTGGTTTCAATGGTGAAATAGCCATATCCGCGGATATGCCAATGCCCGATCATGGACGCAAACCAGCGCCATGCATTGCCTCTTTCTGGAATATGCCCAAACCCTTTGGCGCGGGTTTTGTCCTGAAGGAATGTGATCACCTTTTCGATGTCACGGGTTTCAGGGCTTCGCAGGATCAAGCCATCGCTTTCTAGGGTGGGCGCAGAGGTCAGGATCATGTGTGAAGGACCTTTGCGATCGCGCCCCAGGGCCGCTTATGTGAGGGCTGCGGGGTTTGGTTGTGTGAGTATTTAGACAAAGAAAAAGTCATATATGTGCGCCTGATTGTAGAGAGTGGCGGTAGATGACGGTATCCTCTTTGCTGTCTCCGTCCGGAAGCACGGCATTTGGGTCAAGCACGGCGCCCAGCCTTTTGGCAAGGGCCACTGAGCGGCTGTTTTCCGGGGTTATATAGCTGACCAAAGTGATGTAGTTTTGGGCGTCTCTGGCCCAAGCGAGGACGGTTTTCGCGGCCTCATGGGCGTAGCCTTGGCCTTCGGCGTGCTCAAAGAGAAGCCAGCCCAATTCGCGCTCCGGGTAATGGGGGGGCTGGGACAGCGCAATCTGGCCCAAGAGTTGGCCTGTGTTGCGATCTGTGATGGCCCACCCGCCAAAACCAAGCAGGGTCCAGCTCGCTACATCTGCCGCCAGAAGGTACCATGCGGCACGTTTGGTAAAGGGACCGTCCATATAACCTGTGCGTGCGCTGCCCATCAGCGGATAGAGCGCATGGATATGATCCAGCGTCATTTGTGTCAGAAGCAAGCGGTCGCTTGTTAGGGTGGGGGCCATGGTCATTTTTTCTTACCAAACCCGCTGAGGCCAGGGGGAAGGCCCAGACCCCCGCCAAGACCTGGCAATCCGCCGGGAAGACCGCCTTTGGCACCGAGTTGTTTGGCCGCCGCCTCAAGCGCCTTCGGGTCCATTTGGGAGGGGTCCATACCGGGTGGCATTCCCGCAGGCATTCCACCTTTACCGAACATGCCGCGCATGGCTTGTTTGAGCATGCCGCCTTTGCCCATCTTACCCATTTTCTTCATCATATCGGACATTTGCCGGTGCATTTTGAGAAGTTTGTTGAGCTCGCTCACCTCAAGGCCCGCGCCCGAAGCGATGCGTTTCTTGCGGCTCGCCTGAAGGATTTGGGGGTTGGCGCGTTCTTTTTTGGTCATGGATTGGATGAGTGCAATTTGCCGTTTAAAGACTTTGTCATCCATGCCGGCTGCTTCGGCCTGTTTGGCCATTTTACCCATGCCGGGCATCATGCCCATGATGCTTTCCATGCCGCCCATTTTCATCATCTGTTCCAGCTGCATTTTGAGGTCATTCATATTGAACTGACCTTTCTGGAAGCGCTTCATCATGCGTTCGGCCTGTTCGGCCTCTATCGTTTCTTGTGCCTTTTCCACGAGCGCGACGATATCGCCCATGCCAAGGATGCGGCCTGCGATCCGGCTTGGTTCAAAGGTCTCAAGCGCATCCATTTTTTCGCCAAGGCCGACGAAGCGGATGGGTTTGCCGGTGACCGCACGCATGGACAGTGCGGCCCCGCCGCGCCCATCCCCGTCCATACGGGTGAGCACAACGCCGCTTACCCCGATTTTGTTGTCAAATTCGGTTGCAACATTGACGGCGTCTTGCCCCGTGAGACCGTCGACCACCAAAAGCGTTTCACGCGGATTGGCCACGTCACGCACTGCGGCCGCCTGTGCGATCAATTCCTGATCTATGTGAAGCCGGCCTGCGGTATCGAGCATATAGACGTCATAGCCACCGAGGCTGGCTTGCGTTTTGGCGCGTTTGGCAATGGCGATGGGGTCTTCGCCTTTGACGATGGGTAAGGTATCCACACCGATCTGAAGACCAAGGATTTGAAGCTGTTCCATCGCGGCGGGGCGGTTCACGTCCAAAGAGGCCATGAGCACCCGTTTGCCATCGCGTTCCTTGAGGCGTTTGGCGAGCTTGGCTGTGGTTGTCGTTTTACCAGAGCCCTGCAAACCCACCATCAGGATGGGGGCAGGGGGGCTGTCAATCTTTAACGCGCCGGGGTCTTCGTCACCGGTGAGGACCTGGACCAATTCGTCATGAACGATTTTGACGACCTGTTGGCCCGGTGTTACCGACTTTGTGACGGCCTGACCGGTCGCTTTTTCCTGTACGGATTTTACAAAATCACGCGCCACGGGCAGCGACACATCGGCTTCAAGAAGCGCAACGCGCACTTCGCGCAATGCGGTTTTCACATCATCTTCGGACAGCGCACCCTGTTTGGTCAGCCGGTCAAAAACACCAGAAAGGCGTTCGGAGAGGTTTTCAAACATATACCGTTTCCTTTGCGAACCGTTTTAATGCGCTCAATATAATGGCTCAGGCCCCAAAAGACGACAGCCCCCGTGGGCGAAACTCGCTGACGGGGGGCGATCCTTGCAGATGCATTAGGACCGGAAGCACACTACTTCCGTGATGATGGGCGGGGAATAGAGAGATTGGGTGCCGTTGTCAAGATTGAGCGCGATGACCGTTTTGACGCGATTTTGCCTTTTGATTGTGTAACGGTTGCTGGTATCGTTAACATATTGACATATTCATTGGTTGAGCCTTGGAGGATCAGAGTTTTGATCTTCTGGTGAGCTCTCTCAGCTTAATTGATATTGCTGATATCGAACGCACCTACGGTGAATTTGCCCGCGTCCTTCGTAAAGGGGGTAGGGCTTGATTGGAAAGCTGAACAGTTGGACCATAGCTTCGCAAAATGAAGGACGCGGTATAGTTCCCAACAAGAAAGTCACGGAACTATCAAAATATTCAACGCAGGTGGAATAGGCAGGAGCGCGTATCAAAAAACCGGCACTGGCCTTTGGCAAGAGACATGCAATTTGCCCTGAAAAACGGGTTTCGCCTTGTGGAATTTTACGAACCCCATGGCGATCCGGCTTGGGAAAAATCCAAACGCTATCATCACGCGCCATTTCTGTTGCTTCAGGTTTGGGAGAAATCCTGATCTGGGGGGAGTTCTTTGGACAGGAATTTTTCGAAAGCGTCGAGGTTTACGGCTTCAAACTGACCAAAGCTTTGCATCCAGATGCTTGCGTCCCGCATGGCGTCAGGTTCAAGTTTGCACCATTTTACGCGGCCGCGTTTTTCCTGACTGATCAGCCCCGCGCGCGTGAGAATACCAAGGTGTTTGGAAATTGCCGCCAGTGACATGTCAAAGGGGTCTGCCACATCGGTGACAGCCATGTCATCTTCGAGCAGCATCACAAGAATATCGCGCCGCGTTGGATCGGCGAGGGCTGCAAAGATAAGGTCGATCTGGGTTTCCATAAGGTGACATAGACATTTTGGAAAATAATCGTCAACCAAATGGTTAAATATGGAAATGGGATCGAATTTGGTGGGATGCCGATCCGCTGCGACAAAATGGAGTCGCCTGCTTTGTAAAAAATCAAATTAAAACAAATAGATAATATAAAATATCTGCCTGCTGCAATTGGTTGACTCTGTGTCTGTCAGGGACTAACACCAGCAGTGAACATTTAATGAGGTTGCTCGTGGGTGATGTGACGGACGATGATCGCTTACGTGATCTTGAACGGCGCATTCAGTCGGCCAAGCAGGGCGCATACAACGGTGAGCCGAAATTAAGTGATCACCATTCGGCGGCGCATCTGGCGTGGCGGATGGTGATAGAGCTTGTCGTCGGCTTGGCGATTGGGTTCGGCATTGGATATGGGTTGGACAGTCTTTTTGGGACAATGCCGCTCTTTCTGGTGATATTTATATTTTTGGGCTTTGCGGCAGGCGTCAAAACGATGATGCGATCTGCGAAAGAGATCCAAGAGGACGCGACGGCCCGAGGGGTCGAGAACAAAGAGGAATAGACTGTGGCAAGCGAAGCGCATTCTGAAGAGACCGGATTGGTTTTCCACCCGATGGATCAATTCATCGTCAAACCTTTGTTTGGTGAAGGGCAGATTGAGTGGTACACGATCACAAACGTCACCCTTTGGATGGCACTGGCGGTGGTTGCGGTCGTGGTGCTTTTGGTATTTGGAACATCGCGCCGTGCCATAGTGCCAAGCCGGAGCCAATCTATTGGTGAATTGGCCTATGGATTTGTCTACAAAATGGTGGAAGATGTCGCCGGCAAAGACGCTGTAGGTTATTTTCCCTACATCATGACGCTGTTCATGTTTATCGTTTGTGCAAACTTCTTGGGCCTGATCCCAATGTCCTTTACGACGACGTCACATATTGCGGTGACGGCAGTGATGGCCATGGCAGTATTTTTAGCCGTAACGATCCTTGGATTTGTCAAAAACGGTATGTCGTTCCTGTCGTTGTTCTGGATATCCTCTGCACCTTTGGCGCTGCGCCCGATCCTCGCGCTGATTGAGGTGATTTCCTACTTTGTGCGTCCGGTGAGCCATTCAATCCGTCTTGCAGGCAACATGATGGCAGGTCACGCGGTGATCAAGGTTTTTGCCGCATTCGCGGGCGTGGCAGTCATTGCCCCCCTTTCTGTTCTGGCGATCACAGCAATATATGCGCTTGAGATGTTGGTGTCCTTTATTCAGGCCTATGTGTTCGCAATTCTGACGTGCGTTTATCTGAAAGACGCGCTTCATCCTCACCATTAAATCTAACAACCCAACAATTGAAATCAAACTAAGGAGAAAGCCAATGGAAGGCGATATCGTACAAATGGGCGCATACATCGGCGCAGGTCTGGCATGTACAGGAATGGGCGGCGCGGCCGTCGGTGTGGGCCATGTGGTCGGCAACTTCCTCTCAGGCGCGCTGAGAAACCCATCTGCCGCTGCTGGACAAACCGCAACGATGTTTATCGGTATTGCGTTTGCCGAAGCGCTGGGTATCTTCTCATTCCTGGTCGCGCTGCTGTTGATGTTTGCCGTATAAACCCAATTCGGGTGATATCTGATGGGCGGGCGGATCGCGTGATCCACCCGCATCCATGAAGGGATACGGAGGACATTATGGCAACAAATACATCAACAGCTACTGAGGCTGCGACGCCCGGGATGCCACAACTCGATTTTTCGACATTTGGCAATCAGATTTTCTGGCTCGTCGTGACACTCGTGGTCATTTACTTGATCCTCTCTCGAGTCGCATTGCCGCGGATTGCTGGCGTTTTGGCGGAACGTAGCGGGACCATCAGCAATGATCTTGCTGCCGCAGAGGAACTGAAAGCCAAAGCGGTTGCTGCAGAAGAGGCCTACAACAAGGCGCTGGCGGACGCGCGCGCCGAAGCAGCAAAAATCGTAGCGACAACCAAAGCCGATATGAAAGCGGAGTTGGATGCAGCAATCGCCAAGGCCGATGCTGAAATTTCACAAAAAACAGCAGAGAGCGAAAAGGTGATCAGCGAAATTCGCGCAACGGCTTTGGAAAGTGTCGAAGAGGTGGCCAAAAGCACTGCGATGGCACTTGTTTCAGCACTTGGCGGCAAGGAAGACGCAAAGACGATCGACGCGGCCGTATCAAACGAGATGAAGGGATAAAGTTGATGAAACGTACATCTTTTCTTATTGCTTTGATAATGGCAAATCCGGCGTTTGCAGCATCGGGTCCGTTTGTTTCTTTGAAGAACACCAACTTTATTGTTCTCTTGGCGTTCATCTTGTTCATTGGTGTGTTGTTTTATTTCAACGTTCCAAAGCTTTTGGGTGGAATGCTCGACAAACGTGCGGAAACGATCCGATCCGAATTGGACGAAGCGCGCAAGTTGCGCGAAGAGGCGCAAAGCATTCTGGCAAGCTATGAGCGGCGTCAGAAAGAGGTGCAAGAGCAAGCGGATCGCATCGTAGAGTCTGCCCGCAAAGAGGCAGAGGCCGAAGCTGCGAAAGCCAGAGACGCGCTTGAAGTGACAGTTGCGCGCCGGCTTGCCGCTGCAGAGGAACAAATCGCGTCTGCCCAGGCAAGCGCGGAACGCGCGGTGCGCGATAAGGCAATCAAGGTCGCTGTCTCAGCGGCCCGCAGCGTGATTGCATCGCAGATGACCGCGGCAAGTGCGGGTAAGCTGATAGACAGCGCAATCAGCGAGGTTGAAGCAAAGCTTCACTGAGAACGCTGTCAGGAACAAAATCAGAAGGCCCGCTGTGTATTTACGGCGGGTTTTTTTTATGGTGACTTTCTTTACAAAGGAGAGTTCATCCAAAAATACGGATTTTTCGACCGTGCCATATCAACGTGAAAACGTGGTTCAATTCAGGACAGACAGGACAACCAAGTTACGGCAATTCCCTGTGCTAAACACATCCACTATCGTTTTCCGTAATACAGACCGACCACATGTTCCGCTTGGGCAAAAAACAACCACCGTGACACAAACACGCCCGCGATATGGGCAATCACTGCAATCAGCGCTATCACATGGCTGAAGGTCAGAGACAGCATTAAAATTGGTGTTCCAATCATCAGTATCAACGAAATGATCCGCAATTTGGCCGCATGTTTACGACCAACCACATGGACAAATTCCCGCAAGAGGTAATTGGTGCCGGTGTGGGGCGGTTCAAAGGCGCGCACCTGTCCCTTTTGTGCGAAACCGGTCGCGGTGCCAAGCGTGGTTCCGCTTTTCGCCAGCGCCTGATCCCCCCCGATCCAATAGGCGATTTGTACAACGCCGGCGGCTAGAAGCAACATCATCGCTACGTTGATATTGCCGGACAAAAGCGCCCCCCCTGCCAGTGCTAAAACCATAAACAACACAGTCGTCAGCGGCGTGTTCCACCGTGGCACAGTTTTAAGTTGGGCGTAAATCATAGACGTCGCATAGACAGTCGCCAGCGATAAAATCGCCCCAACCCAGCCCAAGGGCGCAATCGCCACCCCATAAAACACAAGCCCTGCACCATAAAGCCCCATGACGCTGAGCGCAGCCACCGAAAGCCAAGCTTCGCGGCTGAGCCAGCTGGAGCGCCATTGGCTGAATGCCTTTAAAAACCGCTCAGGATGTCCAAGGTGGAATGTCGAGGCAAGCAGCCCCCCAACCGCCAGCACATAGGCAATCGCAAAAAAGACAAATGCGACCCACCCTTTGGGCGCAGGCAATCCTAGGCCGAGGAAAAACAAAAGTCCAAATCCAATACCGGATAAAGACGTGAATATAATAACAGAGGGCGCGGGATGCATCAGATCTTCTCCAATGTTTTGTCTAGCCACGCCATAAAGCCAACGGGCTCTTCGGCAATAGGGGCAAGTAGTGGGGCGAGGATATCGACCTCTTCCATTGTGTCTTTGGGACGGGGTGGCAGATATTTATTGACGGGTTTTGTGCCTTGCTCGGGCATCAGGTCAAATCCACCCCGCTCGGCACTCAAACGGCTGACATTGCTGTCGGGATCTGCGAAATCACCAAAATGGCGTGCGCCTGCGGGGCAAGTGCGCACACAGGCAGGAACGCGGTCTTCTTCGGGAAGGTTATCGTTGTAAATACGATCAACGCAAAGCGTGCATTTTTTCATGACCCCTTCAGCAGCATCCATTTCGCGTGCGCCGTAGGGGCAGGCCCAAGCACAAAGCCCGCAACCGATACAATCGTTCTCGTTGACGAGCACGATCCCATCATCGACCCGCTTATAACTTGCACCGGTCGGGCAGACAGTCACACAGGGCGCATCTTCACAATGAAGACAGGATTTTGGGAAATGGATGAGCTGTGCCACACCGCCGGATTCTGGCATTATTTCATAGGAATGCACGCGGTTCAGGAAGGTTCCCGACGGGTTGGCACCATAAGCGCTTTGATCACTTAATGGTGCGCCGTAGTTTTCGGTGTTCCATCCTTTGCAGCTGATAACGCAGGCGTGACACCCCACACAGGTGTCCAGATCGATCACAAGCCCGAGTTTACGGTTTGTCCGAGAGGGAAGTTCTGTCATGATCCGACCTTCCATTTGAGTTCGCTTGGGCCTTTGCCCACAGGAGATTTCAGAGCGGCAAAATTGGGTTGGCTGCCTTTTGGAGGAGGTACTTTTTCGATTCTGACCCTCAGATCAAACCAAGCCGCCTGCCCCGTCACGGGGTCCGAATTCGCCCATCGCAGCCCGTCCCCCTTGGGTGGCTGTAATTCATGGATCAGATGGTTGAGCAGAAAGCCCTTGGTCGCCTCTGGTGCATTTTCATCCAATGCCCATGCGCCTTTTCGTTTTCCAATTGCATTCCACGTCCAAACCGTATTTTCGTTCAGTGCTGCCATTTCCGCCACAGGCACAACGATATTCCCATGGGCAGAGGTAACCTTGGCCCAATCACCGTCTTTTAAGCCATGTTCGCGCATCTGTTTGCTGGGCAGGTAGAGCGGGTTCAGCCCGTGAATTTGGCGCAGCCAAGCGTTTTGTGTACCCCAGCTGTGATACATCGCCATGGGACGTTGGGTCAGCGCGTGAAGCGGGAAAAGCTCTTTGTCTACTGCGCCCTCCTCGAACGGTGGATACCAGATCGGCAGAGGATCCAGCGTCTCTTTTATCCTTGCGCGCAAATGCTCAGGTGGTTGGCGATCCCCATGGCCTTCGGCGGCACGTTGGAATTTGCGCATGGGCTCAACATATAGGTTGAAAAGATAGGGTTGAGGGCTGTCATAAAGCCCCATGGTTACGGCCCAATCCTGATAGGCTGCATTCCAAGGCTTATAATAACGTGCCTCCTCAGGGACATGTTCGACGAAAAACCCACCGTTTTCGATATATCGATCCAGCTGCTCTGGGTTCACGTCCCCCCGACCAGATGCGGTTCCGTCGCCGCGAAACCCTGCCAGCGGACCAATCCCGGGTTTGCGGATATGGTTCACGATATAATCGGCGTAATCCATATATTTTTGCGTACCATCCGCATTCACAAAACCGCGAAGGTTCAGTCGCGCCCCAAGGTCACATAGAACCGATTGAAACCCGCGTACATTTCGATCTGGCTCAATCACAGGCCAGCGGATTGCATCGGCCGCGGCATCTGCTTCGCAGATAGGCCGGTCCAGAAGGCTTATGCAGTCATGGCGTTCCAGATAGGTGGTGTCGGGCAGGATCAGATCGGCGTAAGCCACCATTTCTGACGAATAGGCATCCGAATAAATGATGCGTGGGATCACATACTCGCCGCTTTCGTCTTTATCGGTCAGCATGTCGATCACGCCTTTGGTGTTCATCGAGCTGTTCCATGACATATTCGCCATATACATGAACAGCGTGTCGATCTTGTAAGGATCCCCTGCATAGGCGTTGGAAATCACCATATGCATCAACCCGTGAGCAGACATTGGATTTTCCCAGCTAAAGGCTTTGTCAATCCGTGCAGGGGTCCCATCCTTTTTAAGCGCCAGATCCTCAGGACCGTGCACGAAGCCAAGATGGGGCCCGTCCAAGGGCGCCCCGGGCGTAACTTTGCAGTGGGGTTTGGGATGGATTTCGGCGGGTTTGGGGTAGGGGGGTTTAAAGCGAAAACCACCGGGCACTTCGACCGTGCCCAAAAGGATCTGAAGTACATGAAGCGCACGGCAGGTTTGAAACCCGTTTGAATGTGCCGATATCCCGCGCATTGCATGCATGCTCACTGGGCGGGCCGTCATTTTTGAATGCACCTCACCGCGGAAATCGGTCCATTCCTGATCGATTTCAAAGGCTTCTTCAAAGGCAACACGCGCAAGTTCGGCGGCAATCGCACGAATGCGTCCTGCGGGAATGCCAACGCGATCCGATACGGCCTCAGGTGCGTAATCAGTGCTCAGGTAACGGTGGACCATGGCGTGAAAGACCGTGTGATGGGTTTTCCCATCTCTTTGCAAGATGCCGTTCAAATCTGGTTTGACACCTGACTGATCAAAGGGGACAGGTTCACCTTTCAGGCGATCCATCACCAGAAGTTTACCTTCTTTATCGCGCATCAGAAGGCCAGTTTCTGCATCAATCAACACGGGCGCATTGGTGTATTGCGCCAAATAGTGAAGGTCAATTTTTCCCGCTTTTAGCAGCTCATGAATAAGTGACAGAATGAAAAGCCCATCAGTCCCGGGCGTAATTCCCACCCATTCATCGGCCACGGCATTATAGCCTGTGCGAATGGGGTTCACGCCAATGATTTTGGCTCCGCGAGCTTTGATTTTTCCAATGCCCATTTTGATGGGGTTACTGTCGTGATCCTCTGCCACGCCAAAAATCATGAAGAGTTTTGTGTGATCCCAATCAGGCTGTCCAAATTCCCAAAATGCGCCCCCCATTGTATAAATGCCTGCAGCAGCCATATTGACGCTACAAAATCCGCCATGTGCGGCGTAATTGGGGGTGCCAAAATTTTGTGCCCAAAAACTCGTAAAACTTTGGGATTGATCACGACCGGTAAAGAACGCAAGTTTTTCTGGGTTTTCATCGCGGATCGGTTTGAGCCAGCTTACTGCCAGAGACAGCGCGTCCTCCCACGAAATTTCTTCAAATTCACCTGAACCGCGTGGTCCGACACGTTTTAACGGTGCCCTCAGACGCGAGGGTGCATTGACCTGCATAATGCCCGCGCTGCCTTTGGCACAAAGCACCCCCTGATTGACCGGGTGATCGCGGTTGCCTTCGATGTAGGCGACTTGGCCGTCTTTGAGGTGGACATTTATTCCGCACCGACAGGCGCACATGTAACATGTGGTTTTGCGGATCTCATCAGACACTTTCGGAGAGGTATCCACATATGGTTGATCTTTCATCAAATGCCCCTTTTGTGCTGTGTTAACCCTAACAGCGCTTTTCATTCTGTGCTATCGTCAAATTGCAACCGGTTGCGGAGAAATTCTAAAATGCTTCTCATGCCTCAATTTACCCCTTTTCGGTCGGCCATACCCACATAGGGACGCATGTCGGGTCCGTTATAAAGCGTAAGCGGTCTGATCAGAATATTGCCCCTCAATTGTTCAAGGCATTGAATGATCCAACCAGGCATCCGGCCTATCGCAAAAATAGGCACGTAAAGATCCATCGGAATACCGTGAAGTTGATAGATCACACCCGAATAAAAATCGACGTTCACATTCAGACCATGGCGGGAATAGGGTTTCATCGCCTCAACGACGGCCTGTAGAATTTCATACCATTCTGGCGCCCCCATTTCTTCGCCCAGCTTTTTCACTCCCTCGCGCATGTGGCGTGCGCGGGGATCTTCTGCGCGGTAGACGCGGTGACCAAACCCCGTGACGGCCTCACGTGCGGCGCGTTTTTCTTTGACATAGTGCGCGGCATTTTCTGCATTGCCAATTTCGTGCACCATTTTCATGACATCTTCTGCCGCGCCCCCATGGGCGGGGCCTGCCAAAGTGGATAGAGCCGTTACAATGGCGCCATGCAGGTTTGCCTCTGTCCCTACGGTGACCCGCGCGGCAAAGCTTGACGCGTTGCTGCCATGTTCGGCATGCAGAATGAAATCGACATCTGCAAGGCGCGCAGTGTCCTGTGACGGTTTTTCGCCCTTCAACATCCAAAGCCAGTTGGCCGCATGAGTAAGGTCGGCATCTGGGGCAACAGGTGCCCTGCCATTCCTTATATTGTGATGGGCGGCGATGATCATTGGAACCTGTGACATCAAACGAATGCCATTTTCCAAAAATCCCTTTTCGTCCACTTTTTGGCTTGTCGGCTCAAGCGCGGCAAGAGCGGAGACAGCTGTGCGCAGCACATCCATGGGATGCCCGTCCTTAGCCGCGTGGATGACATCGTAAACTGCACTGGGCAATTCACGTGCTGCTTTCAAATTGTCTTCAAAGGCATTCAATTCCTGTTGATTTGGCAATTCGCCATGGATCAGCAAATAGGCCACCTCTTCAAATGTGGAATGGGTGGCAAGATCGTGGATTGAATAACCCCGATAGCTAAGCTCCCCTTTTGCGCCATCTATGTGGCTCACTCCGGAGCGTTCAAAATATACCCCCTTCAGACCGCGATTGATCTTAACCTGATCCGTCATTAAGAACACCTTTCATAAGTATGGGAGAAGCACATGCCGGCCCTCGAGCGCATCTTTGAGACAGCAAAAGAAAAAACACTTCGCGTTGTCATGCCGGAAATGGATGACCCGCGAATTTCCGGCGCTGCAGATAAACTTGAAAAAGAGCGCTTGGCACGGGTTCTAGATCTTTCAGAACCGACACAAGAAATGATCGATGTTCTTGTTTCTGGGCGCGGGATGAAAGAAGCCATCGCACAGCGGATGTTGAACAAACCTCTTATTCGGGCGGCAGCTATGGTTGCAACAGGGGAAGCCGATGCAATGGTGGCAGGCGCCGACAGTCCTACCAAACGGGTGATAGAGGCAGCAAGCCTCGCCATCGGCTTGGATGAAGGAGTGAGCGTTCCCTCTTCGTTTTTCTTGATGATATTTCCAGATGGGCGCGAATTTATCTTTGCCGATTGTGCGGTGAATGTTTCACCGGATGCCGCGGCACTTGCATCGATTGCCAAAAGTTCCGCAATATCTGCGCGGGCCGTTCTGGACCGTGCAGACGTCGCAATGCTGTCTTTTTCGACAGGGACTTCAGGTGCGGGGGACAGTGTCACGCGCGTGCGCGCTGCCGCTGAATTGGTGGGCTGTCTCGGTCCGATACAGGCTGATGCTGCATTAAATCCGCTGATTGCACAGAAGAAGGGCCTTGGTGAAGGGCGTTCAAATGTCTTGATCTTTCCGGATCTGGATGCAGGAAATATCGCATATAAACTCTGCCAGGAACTTGGCGGTGCACAATCGGTTGGACCCATTTTGCAGGGCTTCAAAAGACCTGTCTGCGATCTGAGCCGCGGAGCGAGTGTAGAAGATATTGTTGCGGCGACGGCGGTAACTTTGGCGATGGCCTGAGCTCTCATGCGGCCTCCATCAATGTTATTGCATCAGCGGCAATCATCCGTTCTTCCTTTGCCGGGATCACCCAGGCTTTGACCTTGGAACTTTCTGCATGCAACCGTGCTTCGTTACGGTGATTGGCATCAGGGTTCATGCGCACACCAGTCCATTCAAGGCCCCGCAAAATGCGTGCCCGCACCCCAAGAGCATTTTCCCCAATGCCGCCGGTAAAAGCAATGGCGTCAAGGCCTTCCATCGCCGCAATCAATGATCCTGCATGGCGCAGGGACCAATAACAGAAATGTTCAATGGCAAAGGCGCTGTCTGCGCTTGGGTCAAGCATGAGATTGCGCATGTCCGATTTCCCGCCTGAAAGGCCCAGCAGTCCGCTTTCGTGATTCAGGATCGCTTTGGTGCGCTCAAGTCCATTTTCTTCAACAAGACGCAGAACCGCATTGGCATCAATCCCACCTGAGCGTGTCCCCATCGTCAGCCCGTCAAGGGGCGAATAGCCCATGGTTGTCGCAATCGATTGTCCATTGCGGATCGCACAAAGGCTTGCCCCGTTTCCAAGATGAAATGCCAAAAGGCGCGAGGGTAGCTTTTCTCCGGAAACCTCGGGCAGATAAGTCACCAAGGATGCATAAGACAGGCCATGAAACCCGTAGCGGCGAATTCCCTTGGTTTCCATCATGCGCGGGATGGCATATCGCGTTGCGACATCCGGATTAGTTGCATGAAAAGACGTGTCAAAGCTTGCAAATTGGGGCAAATCGGGAGCGATCTGGCTCAGTGCGTCAATTGCGGCAAGGTTATGCGGGTTATGCAATGGCGCAAGAGGCGTGCAGTTGTAAATTTCTGAACGCACATCGGATGATATGCGCACCGGCGCAGTCAGTTTACGGCCCCCATGAACCACACGGTGTGCGGCAGCCTTCATGTTTTTGATGGAATGTCCACGACGCTCCAAAGCAGCGATCACTGCGTTTAAAGCGGATTTATGGTCAATAAAAGGGGATGTCTCTGTTTCACCTGCGATTGTCAGAAAAGAGGCGCCACCAATATTGGCGGCGATGCCTGATAACGTCTCGTTCAAATCCGCGGTGAAGACCGCGAATTTGATAGAAGACGATCCGGCATTGATCACCAGAACAGAGTTATGACCCTCAGTTTTCCCCACGGGCTAGACAGTTTGAGGGATCATATCAGACGCGCTGATTCCGGCGACTGCGACCGGTCGTTTCATCGCGTCCCGCCGGAACGGTTCTCCCAATTCTTGGTTGATCATTGCCTCGATCAATGTGGTCTTTCCATTTTGCATCTGATCGGTGATGGCCGTATTTAATGCATCGCGCAATTCGTCCATTGTACGGGCCTGCACGCCTTGCAATCCGCAAGCCTTTGCAATTCCAGCATAAGACACCTGTTCATCAAGTTCAGTCCCGACAAAATTATCGTCATACCACAGTGTTGAATTCCGCTTTTCCGCGCCCCATTGGTAATTACGGAACACCACCATCGTAACAGGGGGCCATTCTTTACGCCCAATTGCAGTAAGTTCTGTGACAGCAATCCCAAAGGCGCCATCGCCTGCGAAACCAACGACCGGCATATCCGGACACCCAATTTTTGCCCCGATGATTGAGGGTAGCCCATAGCCACATGGCCCAAAAAGCCCTGGGGCCAAATATTTGCGCCCTGCTTCGAAGGTGGGGTAGGCATTGCCAATCGCACAGTTATTTCCAATGTCAGAACTGATGATGGCCTCTTTGGGTAATGCGCTTTGTATCGCGCGCCATGCCATACGGGGGCTCATCCATTCAGGTTTGTCTGCGCGGGCACGTTGGTTCCAAGTGGTCCCGGGATCATCGTCTTCGTGATCCATGCTGGAAAGCTGTTGGGCCCACTGAGATTTGGTCTGGCTGATACGCGCTTTGCGCTCTTCGCGTCCGTGGTCTCCGGCGTTGTCTGATAGGCGCTCTAAAAGCGACACTGCAACTTTTTTTGCATCTCCTACGATCCCAACGGAGACTTTCTTGGTCAACCCGATGCGATCAGGGTTGATGTCCACCTGAATGATTTTGGCGTTCTTGGGCCAGTAATCAATGCCGTATCCGGGCAAAGTTGAAAACGGATTGAGCCGCGTACCAAGACAGAGTACGACATCGGCCTGAGCGATCAGTTCCATTCCGGCTTTGGATCCGTTGTACCCCAGAGGCCCTGCAAAAAGAGGATGTGAACCGGGGAAAGCGTCATTATGCTGATATCCTACGCAGACGGGAGCATCGAGCCGTTCAGCAAGCTTCATCGTCTCTGGAATGGCCCCTGCAAGCACGACACCCGCACCATTAAGGATGACAGGAGAAGCCGCTTTGCTGAGCAGGTCGGCAGCTTTTTCCAAAGCATCATCCCCACCTCCCGGACGTTCAAACGCCACAATTTCAGGAAGATCAATATCAATGACCTGCGTCCAGAAATCGCGCGGCATATTGATTTGGGCCGGCGCGGATGCGCGTTTTGCATTCATGATCACGCGGTTTAAAACCTCCGCGACGCGGGTAGGATCACGCACCTCTTCTTGATAGGCAACCATATCCTTGAAAAGCGCCATTTGCTCGACCTCTTGAAAACCGCCCTGTCCGATGGTCTTATTTGCGGCCTGCGGAGTTACCAGCAAAAGCGGCGTGTGGTTCCAATAGGCGGTTTTTACGGCGGTGACAAAGTTTGTGATCCCAGGTCCATTTTGGGCAATCATCATGCTCATTTTACCGCTGGCGCGCGTGTAACCATCCGCCATCATCCCACCGGAGCCTTCATGGGCGCAGTCCCAAAACATAATCCCAGCCTTGGGGAAAAGATCAGAAATTGGCATAAAGGCGGATCCGATAATTCCAAAAGCATGTTCAATTCCATGCATTTGCAGCGTTTTGACAAAGGCTTCTTCGGTCGTCATTTTCATGGCTAATTGGCTCCTGATAAAGGGTGGTCGGGCGCTGAAAGGACCAACGCACTTGTTTTGATCTGTTTACCAAGAGAAGGGGTTTTTTATAGGGCCAGATTTACCTGCAGAATAGGTCCAAAAAATACGCTATAGCTGGCATCAGACTTTTTTGACGGCATCCGCAATATTTGCAATCCCCTGTTCAATCAAAGAGGCTGGGATCGATGAATACGCGATGCGGTAATAATCTGTTGGTTTGTGCTCTCCGCTGAAGAAAGACTGCCCCGGCTCAATGAACGTGCTGGAACTGCGCAATTTTTCCGCCAAATCTTGGGTATCCGTTCCATTTGGCGCGCGCATCCAGAAAGAAGAACCGCCATGCGCCCCTTTGCCGGCAATTTGAAGCTCATGCTTGAGAATGGCGGATTCCATGACCGCGCGTCTGTTGCGATAGGTCGTCGCCAGACGCTTTACCATCGCGTCATAATGACCAAGGCTCAGGAAATACGCTGCAGTCCTTTGAATATGTCCCGGAGGATGGCGCAATATACTGGCGCGCAGGGCTCGGGCCTCTTTGATAAAAGGCTGCGAACCGACAAGATACCCCAAGCGAAGTCCCGGAAAAAGTGATTTTGAAAAAGACCCTACGTAGATAACCCGCCCGTCTTGATCAAGCGATTTGAGGGATGGAGAGGGTGCCGCGAGAAACGACATTTCAAACTCGTAGTCATCTTCGACGATGATCGCGTCCAACTCTTTTGCCCGCGCCAAAAGTGCTTTGCGGCGTGTCATTGGCATTGTGGCGGTTGTGGGGCATTGATGGCTCGGCGTTGAAAAAATCACATTTGTATCGTCTGGAATTTGTTCGGGTGGCATGCCATCGTCATCGACATCGATCGGGACCACACCACATCTTGAGTGCGCCAAAATATCACGAAGTGCCGGATAACAGGGGTTTTCTATGACCGCACTGCGACCTTTGCCAAGCAATATTTGTGTCGCCAACCAAAGGGCGTTTTGCGCCCCTAAGGTCACCAGAATTTCGTTTTCTCCTGCCAGAATGCCTCGGCGAGGCAGTGTATGTCGCGCAATAAATTCCACCAGTTCAGGGTCGTCTTGGTCAAAATAATCTGCTGTGAGAGGCGCAAAGTTTTTTGCGCCCAGGGCCTGATGCGCACAGAGCCGCCAGTTTGCGTGGTCAAAAAGCGTTGGGTCAGTCTGTCCATAAATAAAGCAATATTTATATTTCGCCCAATCGGCGGGTTTTTGAAACGTCATGGTTTCGGAGAATTTTGTAGAAATGGCCCGATTCCAATCGACTGTTTCTGATCTTTGCATGTCTTGCGCAAATGTAGGAGCATCGGGTGCGCCCTCTGAAACATAATATCCAGAACGCCCTCTGGAAGTCAGGTAATCATTGGCCAGTAATTCTGTATAGGCCAGTGTTATTGTAATGCGGCTTACACCAAGATGATCCGCCAATTTACGAGAGGAGGGCAACTTTTCACCCTTTTGAAATCTGCCGGATAGGATGCCCTGTGCTACAATCTGCTGAATGCGAGATTGTAGTGTTCCCTGCTTATCCGGGTTCAGAAAGAATGATTCGACAGGAATAGCCATGACACGTTGTAACTGGCATTAATATGTTGGTAAACTGGCATTAATGTTGTGATTGATGCAAATGCATGATGCACGACTAAGGTGTGGGAGTTGAAAGTTAAGCTAAATTTGATGAACATTAATAATATAAAAACAATACTTTAATTCTGAAAATTGAAAATTTATTTTGATTTAAGTTTAACGAACATGTGAACTATATCATTGCTCTATTGATTTGATTTGACGCAAATTTGTAATAATTATATAAGACGATCGCTTTATTTCGATGTTTCCTGAAAAGATTTTAAATAACCATTGGTGGTCCATGTCCGTGAATTTGATATTTGGTAAAAATTTGAGACTTTTATGCAAGGGGCGGGGTTCGATTTCTCAAGTGGCTGGGGACCTCGGCATCAGCCGTGTTCAGA
>VMBT01000806.1_pt1 | contig 17967 bp, 34 predicted proteins | sample 4404301 | NCBI WGS metagenome assembly VMBT01 (sample SAMN12238535, study PRJNA552566) | marine metagenome | isolation source: Coastal seawater | place: USA: coastal Georgia, Sapelo Island | collected 2008-08/2009-08
AGTTCAAATCTGACATAAGGCTCTTAATATCTGTATAATTTTTATACAGATATCAGATAAGTTGACTCGTAATCGAGAACGTATTCGAGAAAGACGCAAGCAGCTTGTAAATTACAAGAAAGAATTAGAGTGCCAGCGTTGTGGATATGATGATTACCGCGCATTAGAGTTTCACCATCATAATGATGATAAAAGTAAATCAGTATCTCGCATGGTGGGAGAAGGTTACTCCTGGGAGATAATCAAAAAAGAAATAGATAAATGTGAGGTGCTCTGCTCCTGTTGTCACAGGATTGAGCACTGGAAAGATTAAAATTAAAATATAGATTTAATACAATTTAATGAACGAAAAAAGTATTTTGAACTTAGAACTTATTGGATTGGTATTAGGTTTAACGGTACAAGCAGGTATTGCTGTTTGGTGGGCTAGTGGTATTCAATCTAAGATGTACCACCTGGAGCATGAGATTACCAAGATGGATATGAACGTGGATCAAAATACGGAGTTTCGTATTCTTTGGCCTCGTGGTGAGATGGGTGCATTACCTGATGATGTAAAGCAAGATTCTGCAATTGAGATTTTAAAAAGTGAAGTCGCCCGCTTACGCGAGCGAGCAGAAAGTAAATGTAAAAACTAAGATGATAAACACTAAAACTTGGGACTGCGGTGAGAAGTTTACAGAGTCGTGGTTGTCGTGCATGATCATGATGGTTCAAGGCGACTTAACAGTCTGGACTTTTAATCATGCAATCACTGCATTGAAAACAAGTACAGCTGCTGTATTGGCTTATGTCGCCTGCATGCTTGTTTTTTCTAAAGAGAATCAGGTTTTAAACATTCTTTTAATAGGTGTATTGACAGCTATTTTTGATTACGACGTACATCCAAGTCACTTTGGCAGTTCTTTTTCAGAAGCAATTGCAACTGGTATATCAACATCTGCCATGGCTTTTGTTGTATACCTTTTTAAAAGAAGGAATAAGGTTTAGACTAATACAAAATAAATAGTGCAATGCTTTCAACAGATACTCGTTTGCGTGTTGAATTTATCTGTGAACGCATTAGTCAAAGAGCACCGGTTGAATTAAAGGATATGGCGTGGCTGCAGAAGTTAGCTGCCCGCAACCCCACAGTTGATACGTGGTTACGGCAAGCAAGGCGTACTGCCATGCAAGAAGAAGACACCCAGACGGATCTGGATGCCTTCTGTAATGCTTTAGATCTTGGCGAACCAGACCCCAGTGATCACTTGGTTGGACCACAGGATCCAGTGACGTTAGCCGAGTGGTTTACCACGAAGCAGAAGTGGTTCCGTGGTCAGGTTGATTAGCTGTTACGCAGGGTTGCTTTAATAAACCAGGCAGCCTTGAAGGCTTCCCCGCATAACTCAGCCATGTAGTTTTGGATGTCGATGGCTTTGACTTTGGCAGCAACAGGCTCAAGCTTCTTGGTTTTCATGCCAAGCTCCTCAAGGTTCTTGTAATAAACCGTGAGCATCTCAGTAGGTTTATAGCTCTTGACGTGCTTGAAATCAGGACTGGCATCCATCAACCCGTCATGACACATGGGCATTAAGTAGTCCATGCTGCGAATGAACTCACCCAGTTTGTCGAACTGATTAATGTGAGCTTCGTATTGATCTTTTAGGAAAGCATGGATTCCAGTGAAGTTAGGTGCTTCGTAGTTGAAGTGCATTAGGTGGGATTGCACCTGGAGCTGATGAACATAAGCAGACAGCTGAATGAGCTGCTGGATAAAAGCACCAACGTCTCCACCTTTGGACTTGGTAGGTCCTTTAGGTTTTGCTTGAGGTTCAGGAGCAGCTTGCTGGACACCAGCAGGCATTTCCTGGGGCATTTGAGGACCAGGAGTATACATACTTAATAATTAACCTCTTCCCAGTTTAATGCAGTTAAGACATCAGCTCCTGCACTTTGAGTTGAAACAACAAGGGCAAGAATATTAGAGGTACCGTCAAAAGAATTTCTTTGTAACTGATACTTAAACAAATCATTAGTGGAAAGGTCAGTTACGGTCGAGCCTTGGTTTGAACCAATAGAAAACCCATGAACAAGGCTTTGGCCACCACTAATACCGGTTGCCGTTGTGTTGATTTCAACTGGTGAATCAGCACCAGCACTTACCCACGTACCACCAGAAATGGTTGTTGCACCGTTAACCAGTTCCCAACGGTAGTTTGCATTATTGGTAATACCCAAAACAGAGATACCGTTTAGAACAGCAACAGCATCTGGTGCGGAAGCCTTAAGACGAATGGCAGCTGTTGGATAAAGAGTTCCAGTAGCTGGTAAATCGTATGGTTCAGTAATTTCTTGACCTGCAGCACGTCCTTTACCAACTAATTGGTAACCACCTTCTGATAAAACAGTAGAACAAATCTGTTTAAGAGTGCTGTTTGTTGTAGTGGTATCTAAATTTTCAATCTCATAACGACAAGGCAATGTTGCCGTTGTCATGTAAGTAGAAGTAATGTTGTTCGCATGGTGGAAAGAATGACAATGAATAAGTTCACCATCAATTAAAAATCCAGCACGTACAGTACCGACACCAAGCCATTCGAAGTCAAACCACGAGAGTTGTGACTTTGTCATATCGAGCGTATAGGCAGATGGCCCAGTGCCATCAAGCTTGTCGATATTCCAATCAGCCTGCGCAACACGGGTGTTTACAACACTGCCGGTATTACTGGAGCGCTGCACCAGAAAAGGAGTTGCCGTACCGCTTACTTCAACGTAGTAACCGTTATCAGTACCGAAGTACCCAACGCGTTGACGCAGGTTTTCTTTGCCACTACTCATGACAAAACTGTTCATAACTTGCAAAGACTTCCCTGGCTGATAAGAGAAAACCCTTGTTGTTTCACGGTAAACTTGTGAACCAGAAGTTGTATCAATAGTTAGATCAACCAAGCCTTCATTTGCATTGAAGGTTGCAGTAGAACCAGAGGTAGCCCATTTACCGTTATCCGTATAACGATGAGAAGAATCGAATAATGTGAAGGGTTCTGATACTCTTAAGCGACCAAAAGAATCACCTGCCGTCGTTCCAGGCTGAATATAAGTAGACTGACCGCTTACTGTTGTTACCTCGAGTGGATAACCACTCATGGTTTGTACTTTATTAACAGTAAATACTTGACCTCGATCTATTGCCGTTGGCATTTGTCTGAACTAAATGGATAACTCCATTTTAGATCTTGGGAATGTTGTACCAATCTTTGTAATGAATAAGATGAGCAATATCAAGTACTTTTTGATGACGATCATTTTCTGTTAGTTCACGTTGCTTAACTGCTTCTTTTAAACAGCAAAAGAATTGGTTTGCATCCAGCTGCCCTTCCACAACAAACTCAGCAATTAAGCTAGAAAATTCAGACGTTAATATACGTTTTTCTTTTTCAATTTTGTCATAGTCAACGTTCTTAACTTCTTTTGTTTTGTTCATGGGTTCTTGTGTGTAACGTTCAGGATGATTGCGTTTGTACCATTCTTGCCAAGCCTTAATTGTTTCGATAGGTTCTCGTGTTGTATCGATGTAAATGTTTTGATCGTCAAGATTGGACATTAAAAAAGCGTCCATTGGGATGAACGCTTTAATACTAAACAAATTTAAAGAGAAATCAAGAGGTAAACTCGTGTGTTTGTTGTAGTTGCAACTCTCGAAGCTCACCGTTTTGCAGGCGGATGACAGCGTCCAGCATGTCAAAGAATTTATTTCGCATGATAGGACCTGCTTCCTTTATGCAGAACTCCTGCCAAAGGCCGGTGTAGACACCGTTGGTGCGACCAGAACAATGGTAGAGATGTTCCATGAAGAGAGCTTTCTTCTCTTCTTCTTTGACATTCCAGTTAAGGAGTTGTTCTTTGAGCCAAGGAGTATCAAAAGCTCCTGTTGTATTCAGACGTACAGCAAGGTCGTCTTGTGCCTGGGTTGTCATTAGTCTTTTAGATCGACATTGAGTACGGTAGAAGAGATACTGTCAACGCCTGGACCGATATCCCACAGTAATTCATGGATATCATCCTGGATGGCATCCGCAACTTGTTCTGGCGTTTTGCCATTAAAAGGGTCGTACTCTAGTTCAATATCAACTGAGAAGCTTAATGACAGGATTGGCACGGAAGGAGCTTTCATTCCTATAAATAGATGCCTTCTTACTTTACAGCAAACGCTCTAAAGAAGCAGCTTGATGTGTTTGGTAGTAACCAAGACGTTCTTGAATGACGTTGTAGTAGTTAATGCAGGAATCAACAAGTTCTTCTGCAGACATTTGACTGGCCAGATGTTCATTGGCCAGCATGCCAGCAGCGAGGGTAACAACACCCCACTCCATTTTGTTTCCAATTAAAGCAGATAAGGGAGTTCCATCACTGGTAAAGCCAGCAACCATTTTGTTAAGAAGTGGATCAACAGTCATGGAACCCCCAGTAGTTTTATTTGGAAGACAGTTTGTCTTCTTTAATCATAAAGTACCAATAAGCATGAGAAGCATTCTGGTGAAAACGCTTAGCTTTATATAGGCTAATTGCCTGATGATTTAGAAAAGCAATTTTCCTTGCACCTTCATCATCAGTACAACCTTTGTTATCGAGACACAGATCATGTTCGATACGGTTGCGCTCAAGTTGAAGGGTGCAATCATCAGCGGCATGCTGGTGTGTGGCACGCCGAACGAATGCATCTTCTACATCTAAGGGAGGTTCAATTTTCCCGAAGAAGTGTGCCGCAATGTTCGGATGCTTCCAGCTCCACTTCGAGTCCCACGTCGGGTTGAACTTGTTGTCTTCCAAAGATTCGTTTTGTTCGAATGGAGTATTCTTGTTGGACTTTGACACCTGGTGGTAACTCTTGACCGGCCTGGAAAGCTGTGCGGATTGCATCAAGATTAGGAAGAATTTGAGTGGATGTTTTAGGTTCGTCCTTTTCGCTTAGGATTTCACCTTGCATTGAACATACCACGGTCTTCTTATAAGACGTGACTTTTTGTTCAACGCAGAATTGATTGCGTTCGTCAGCGCTCCAACAGTCAACATCAGTTGATATTTCAACTGTTAAATCTTTCTTTTTAGATAGTGTGAACTGGTAGTTACGACCCACAATCTTGTTGTCATCAATTGGCGCAGATCTCCTTAGCCAGTTGATCAGCCCCTTGAGTTGCCGCAGTTGGGATTCGTGATGACGTTTTGCCTTCTGAATAAGATCCGACTCTTTCTTAATGCGCTCCAAGGCATCTTCATGGGACGACATGCGGTAGTAAATGCCATCGATTTTTTCTGACCGAAGGCCCATACAGGCTTCCAGTTCAGCTTTTGCCACTTCCTGGGATTCAGAAGTAAGGAGAGGAAGAGAGCGTTCCAGGGCACCATAGTGCTCGTACAGCTCGAGGATGTTGAGTTCCTGGAGTTTAACCTGAGTTACTTGTTCCATGGTTCAAAAGGTTTGGAATTGGGATTGGATTTTGTTGATCATGTAGGTCAGCATTGCAGCTGCTGCAGCCCAGAGCAGATCAGTGACGAGAGGCAGAATGGCGTCAAGCATTGGTTGAAACAAGTTGGTTGTTTTTGACAAATGGTTTGAGTTGCTCGAGATACTTACCAGGAACAGGTAGGTAATCGGCTTCCATCATGTTGTTGAACAAAGTCCAAGCATCATGTTGGGTAAAGGTTTTGCCACGGCCATAGAGCCTCCAGTGCGTGGCTGGAGCTTGAGCACCTGACTTGGTGTGGAGTAGTACAAAGTTTCCATCTGAGTTTCCATCAGATGGAGGTGCGTACCACCATGCAACAACGTTGCTGGGCTGACCATTGCGTGCGTTGTTACGAACTTGGGTCAGCTGGCCAAGGTGCTGGATCCAGCGTCTGTGCCATCTGAGATGGATGCAATCTGGTTTAAAGCCTGGTATTTCTTTCTCGAATAGAGAAAGATGACGGAATTGAGATTGAAAGGACCCACATGAGCAGTAAGGTTCGCTACGCATGGGTTGGGATTTGGGTTGATCATCCAGTTCACCATCCAGAGAAATGGGCCGATCCTGAAGCCGAATCCCGTTCGGCGCAACCAAATGTCCAATGTCAGTTTGGTCGGATTGGATGAGTGCGAGGAGTTCTTCCTCTTGTTGAATGCGAGTGAATTTGTCGGCAAGGAGAGTTTGTAACTGGGCATTGCGTGAGAGATGACCAAGAGCGTGAGCGTGATGCCAGCCTTTGAACATGACGTACATCTCGTTACGCCATGGTGATGGACCTCTGTAGTTGGGACCGAGATAAGAGAAGAAGTCCTTCAGCCTGGATCTGAAATCCAGGTAGGCATTGACAACTAATTGCCTCTCGTAAGTTTCATGTGAACCATCAATACGAGCCACGATGCAGTGATTATCTCGCAGATGAATAGAGGCGACTTCACCTTCCTCAAAATCAGGGAAAGCACGCCTGAGATTTGTCTGCGTGTAGATGAGCGATTGCGCCCCATTTAATGGTGTGTAGGTCTGAGTGGACATGGCATGGTGTGGATTGGTTTGGAATTCAGGAGTGAGAAGACTCACTGTCCTGTGGAGTGGACTCGTTGTAAGCGAGCTTGCCCATACGATAGGCAAACAAGCCGACAGCACCCCAGACTACCGGATTACCGATACAAAAAGCAACGGCACCTGCAGTCAAGGCAGAGATGCTGCCGACTTTGATGGCTTGTTTGGTGTTGTTTTTCATGGTGTGGTTTGTTAACAGAAACAGTAAATTGTTTAAACTGTTACTAACAGAAGTAAAATAATGACTAACAATTAAATAAACAAATGGAAGAAATTAAGTACGTGTCTTTGTCTGAATTCCAGGTGGAACCAACTCTTGATGATAAGTTCTGGGAGGAAAAAATCAAACGACACGTACAAGAATGTACTTCCTTATCTGAAGTAAAAGAGGTAGCAACCCTCTTGGCGAGGATTGCTACCCAAAGACAAGGAGTTATAAGAGGATTGGTTCAAGACATGTTCATCTTTAACAATAAAGTTGTTGATGAACAAGACATTGCCAATCCTGATGTGGGATCAAAGTGAGGCGTCTTCGCCAGTGGGATTGTTCTCAGGAATGTTGGCACTAGGAAGTGCAGCTTGATCCTGGAACCCAGCTGGCTTGAGGCTAACGCCATCAGCTAAACCATAAGCACCTTTGAGTTTGGCAGCATCTTGGTTGCTGTGAACATTGATGTAATCCTGGTAGAACGGATCGTCTTGAATATCCCAAATCTTCTGCCAATCCTCATTGGGAATGGTTAATAGATCAAGAGAAGTAAAGGCTTCTTCTTTTGTTGCGTAGCTGGGACGAACAAAGTTATCAATACAAACCACAGTGACATTGTTATCACCACGATTGCCAATCTCAAGGGTTGGCCTAAAGACCCGTGTTGCAGAAACACGTGGGTCAAACTTCATTGCACCCATACCAAGCTGCATGCTCAGACACTTGTCCATCTCCTTATTAAATTCTTGGAGATTATTATTCAGCTCAACACTAACGAGACCTTTTGTTGTTAGGACAATGGGCCTTTCGTGTGCAGGTTTGTAGTCTTTTGTAAGAATAAAAACAAGGTATTTGGTTCGGGTATTAAGTTCACGATTTTTCTTACGGCCTTCTGCAACTTCAAGTTTGTCTAATTCAAACCGACGCTTGAGTTCTTCATTATTGAAGTCACCCAAGATGCGTTGCTTGGTATCAGGACCTTCTTCCACAATCAAGATTCCAGATTGCAGAACGAAACACAAATTAGGATTGGTAAAGAAGTGACCTTGATCACGAGCACCAGTACGGAAGCGGTGAGTGTGGTTCCATAAAACAGTACCTTCATCAAAGTCATCTTCAGTGGCAGTCCAGTTACAGGTTGCCAGTGTGTCTTGCTTGACAAAGAATCCAGCCTCATTACCAACGAGAGGCTGAAGAGTTCCCAATGGATGCATGCCTACCATGTATTCAGGCTGCTTGAACATCAGGAAAGAATCTGCGGAGCGAGTTGCGATGGCAGAGCTGGATTGTTTAGCGAGAGATTGTGCTTTGGTTGGCATGACAAGATGCGATGTGTTTGGCAGAGGATGCTTTTAACGTCATCCCAGGACGATTTTACGCTCAACCGCCAGCGGCAAACGTAAATAAAAGAATGACTGACATCAGCATTCCTGGTAGTAAAAGCAGGATTAATAACTGCAGTTGATCAGCAGTCATTTTTTCCTAAGGCTTTGTTGATAATCTCAGTACTCATCTGAGACAGCCTTAAGTACTCATCTGAGACTTCCTTCATGGCTGCAGCGATAGAACCTTCGCTATGACCACAGCCCTGGAGGAAATTGGCAAAATGACAAACAATTTTGTCTGTAAAAGCCTCCTGGAATTCCATCATGTAATCAACAGAGTCATCTTTCAGATAGAAAGTAAACTTGTTGTGGTTGCTTTCAGATGTATCTTTCATCAGAAGGGAGCATCTTCCAGTTCAGGGGGCTGACCATACTGACCAGGAAGATCAGGCAGACCAGTGTTTAAGTTCCAAGGATCAGGAGCTTTGTCGGCTTCTTCTTGGGTGTTCTCTTCTGCCTGGGTATCAGGAGTTGTTTTACCTCCCCAAAGAGATACAACATTGGCTTCATTAGCCACATTGGTTTGAGGTTTGATCTCCTCTTGACCTTTTGTTTTAACCTGGGAGTTAAAACCCAAGAGCATGTTGTCAACACGGATCTTGGTTTGAGTTTTAGTTTCACCAGTGGTTTTATCTTTCCAGCTGTCGGTCACAATTGGACCTTCAATGGAAAGGCTGGTGCCTTTATCTGTGTTGTTCAGAATCATCTCAGGGTAGTTAGGCCCTGGATATTTCTGAGTGCTGTCATACATGGCATAGAAGTTAAAAATGTCTGCCTTGTTTTTACCGGTAGAAACGGTAAAGCTTTGGTTGCAGATCATCAAACCATTGTCCAAGGTTTTGAATGCCCTGGAATCATTGGCATCAACTGGCCTAAAGCACCTGCCATCAAGGTGAACAAAGTTCAGGATGGGAAATTCATCTGTGACCTGATGAATAACAGTGCGCTTGTTGGAATGGAGTGAGTACTCCCGAGTTGTGGCATCATGACGCAGCTGCGCCTGGTGCACAAAGAGGAGACTGTTGGTTTTGAATCGTGCAAACCGTTCACACAACCGACCATAGACATTGATCTCGATGGGGGTTGGTGCTTTGTTTCCTACAGGAGGAATCAAAGCTTTGGCACGGAGTGCTGTTTGTGTGCTCGAGATGTAGATTTCTCGAGGTTCTTCTGACAACTGAAGACAGATGTCTGCAAAATTCATGGGAATGGAAGAGAAAGGTTCGGTCTTTTAACGTCATCCCTACAGGACGAAAGGTTAGTGAGTTTCAGCCCAGGTCTTACCGACCCGTGAATCGCCCTCAATTTTACAGCGGAACCCAAAAAATTCTTGGGCTTGAGGGAAAGCATTCATAGCTTGTTCACGAATGGCTTCTGTGTGTTTTGGATCGCATGCAATTTGAACTTCATCATGAACCATGAGAACTTGTTGCCAGTCTTGGTCATAGGTCAAGTCAAGGTTTACTGCGATGTTGTTGTGAATGTTGATCACAACTTGTTTCATAAGGATTGCACCAGCTGACTGAAGCAAGAGGTTTAAACCTTTGAAAGCAGAACGGCAGTGAAGCGTACGCCTGTCCAGTCCAATCAAGTAGTTACGAGATTGGATGGTGCTTTCAATTTCTTGTTTGAGTTTCTTCAGTGCTGGGACATTGTCCATAAACCCATTGATTGCATTGCGTCCAAGAATTGACAGACGCTTTGCATCTTTTTCATTGGGGTCAATGATGGTGCCAGCCTTGGTTGCACCGCAACCGTAGAGCATGCCATAAAGAAGACGTTTGCTGATGTCTCTTGTTTCAACACCAAACTGTTCTTGGTTGTAAGAGTGAATATCAACTTCAGGATTAACAACGAGAGATGCGTATTCTCCTTTATCCCAGAGTGCAAGATACCCTGCAAGACAACGCAACTCAAGAGCTTTGGCGTCAATGCCAATTAGATCCCAGCCTTGAGGAGCATGGAAAAGACTACGACATTCATGTCCATAAGGTGAATAACCAGCTGGAACTTGAGCCATGTTTGGATTACGATGGCTTGCTCTTCCGGTTATACAGCCGTTAGTAATTAGATCGCCATGGAGTTTAGCTTCATCAGTGTTAACAAGCTTTAGCCAAGCATTGTTTCCGTCAGCAATTTGGCCAAGACGTTTCTTGACCAGCATGTATTCAGATAAAGGTTGAGCTTCAGGAAAGGGTAGCTTTTCTAGTACTTCGTCATCAAGGATTGGATTTCCTTTTTCAGTGCATTTCTCTGGCTCCCATCCGTACTTGTGTTTAAGTCGATCAACAATTTGTTGACGAGATCCAGGATTGAAATTCTCGACGCGTACTTTTTCAAAGGGAACACCTTTGACGTATCCTCGTTTAGCATTGTTTACCTTAGGAGTGAACAGTTCTTTATGTTCAATAGGCGGAAATACTTGTTTTAATTTATACTCTAATTCTGTTTTCTTTGTTCGTAAATCATCCACGAGATCAAGAGCTGCATCCACATCAAAAGGAATACCTGATCTAACTTGTCTGTTAATCGCCAGCGCAAATTGGTGCTCCAGACTGAGAGCTGACATTGGATAGTTTTGAGTTTGAATAAAATTAAAAAGCCTGGTTGTGACATGAACGTCTTGAATGCAGTAGTTAAGCATCTCTTCTGAGAACTCCGTGAAGTTCTCATAGTCAATCTTGTGGTCGGCCAATCGCCATCCCCATGCCTTGAGAGAAGCAGAACCCCTGAGTTTCGCTGGAACCTGCGGATATTGTTCGCAGTCAAGTTCATAGAGAACCTCTTTAGGCCAGATGAGTCTTGTGCATATAAGGGTATCGATGACTCGAAAGGAGCCATCGAAACCATACAGTTTTTTTAAGACTGGTAAGTCATAAAAGATTACATTGTGGCCAATGAGAACATCAGCGGTTGCCAGATGAGCAAGAGCATCGTCAATGCAATCAGGCCGATAACTAAAAGTTTGTTTGAGTTGTACGTCATAAATAACAACACAGAAAGTAGTAGATGCTTCGTCAAATAACCCGTTGGTTTCAATGTCAAAGATCAACCAAGATTCACTTGCGGAATCGGGCTTCATCTTGAATTGAGAGTTCTTTACTGGCAAGCTCTGTGTCATTTTTATTAATCCAAGTCAAGACATGCTGCGCACCTGCACGATAAGGATGCGAGAAAATCTTGTTTAAAGATACATCAGAGTTTAAAGGAATGAGATCAAAACTGTTTGTTGTACTGTTTGCCGTCACGGCATGTGGGATGCCGTTTTGGAAACAGGCAATAACGTAACTCATGAAAGAATAAGAAGTCGGATAAATACTACCCAACTTCTTATTTTGTGCAACTGTTAGTCAGGACTTTTTAGAAGATGTTCCGTAACCAACAAATCCGTTTTCTTTCTTGCGCTTTGCTATTGCCCGGCTGGCTTCTGATCCAGCACGTTGACTGCCATGGACTAGGAGAGCAAAAGGCTTCTCACCAAGACAGTGGCTGTCGTCGTGGTCGATCTCGAGGCCGAGTTGCTGTGCCTGTTGTTCGGTATAGACAACATGAGACACACGCTTAAAGACATTGGGATGTGCACCAATGAGGTAATCAAGTGTCCCACCATGGGACGCAGTCAAGAAGAAGTTGTCAGGTATTTCATCTTGAAGCGATAGCCACATGCCAAGGGACTTGGTGTAGGCGTAAAACTTTTGATAAGGACGTTGCCTGGCGACCTCAATCCAAGCTTTCATGTAGTTCTCTGTCCAGAAATCACCAGACTCATGAATACGCACAAGGTTATTTGGTGGCATCAAGGTCAATGAGGTGTCAATGAGGTTTGCAACGTTTTCCACTTGATCGGATGCCCTGGATGTATTGAGTACTTCTTTAAGTAAGTTCCAATTGTGCCAGCGTGCATTGCGAACATTGGGTCTGACTTCTGACATGGCAGCAAAGCATCTGAACTCATGCTCAGCTGTAACGCCAGTCATCTGGGGCAAATCAGTGATAGCGCCTGTTTCGCGGTCAGCAAAGGTCTTACAGACGCCAGCATGTGGGCAACTGTATCCAGCAGGCAGCGAAAAGATCAGTCGGCCTTTGAGTTTGCCGTTGCTCCGAGAGAATTTGAGTGTTTGCATGGTGTGAAGTGGTGTTGAATGATAAGTAAAACTAATGGATAAGTTTAAGGACATTCCAGGTCCCTGGTTCTGTTACAGCACGAACGACTTCATATACAACGACAAGAATATAATTTCGGTAACAATAGATACCAAATCAATGACTTTAACCTACAGAGGCTGCCGTTACGAGCAAGAGGAACAGGCCAAAGTGGATCGTGCCTGGTGGAACTTGGTCCACCGTCCCTGGAATGTGCTTGTGTACCGTAACAAGCGCTACTTTCCATACGTCACTGGAGGACAAATCAAATGAACAAAGCTTTGATTGTTTACCTGGTAAACAACAAAAAGAAAGTGGCACGTCAGGATATTGAATCCCAACGTGCATTAAAGGAATTAAAAAAACAAACGACTGCGTCCTTCTGATTCCCAGTCGTTAGCGCCCGAGCCATCCTGTTGATTTTTTGGGGAAGGCTGCTTCTCCGATAACAGGAAATTGATGACAGAAGATTTGTTTGATTCGTTCTGCGATTTCTCTGTGCTCGAGCTGGGTGGATTCGTCACAACGAACTTCAAGGTAGTGAATCCAGGATCGTAAGCTACCTTTCATGTACATGGTTGTTGGCGAGGCTACAGGAAGCACAAAACGTGCACATTCTTTAGCCACGCCAGCACTGACCATCTCTTTATAGAGGTGTTCAGACTCTTCAAAGAGCTGGCTGATACGCCGGTAGTAACTGGCTACTTGGGTTGTACCAAGTGTTTCATGTAGATCATCAGTGGAATTCTGACGATTCTTTTTGTCTTGCCTCCTGAGATGAGGTATGGGTGAGTTACCAAGTAGATCAACGCTTGCATAACGTTGACTGAATTCTTGGAAAGAAAAGCTCCTGTGCCTGAGTATTTGAGGTGAGATTGCACGTGTTGTGTTGATTTCAACACACATATCTGCCATTTCAAATGGCGACCAGTGTTTGTGCTCGATCAAATAACGAAGAAGCTTTGGTGCTGTCTCCATGTTGCGTTTGTTCTTTGGAGAAGAGACCCTTGCCATTTCGACAATCATCTCTTCTGCGTTTGGTGTGGTCCAAACAAGATCAACCTTCATGATCAAACTCCAGCCAGTCCGTATTCCCTTTTCAGGAGAGCTTCAAGTTCAGAAGCATGGCAGATGCGCATCATTGAATGAGTAGCTGGAGACTTGAGATGATCCCACTGAACTTTGACGTAAGGATCTTGAGCAATGATTAATGGAGCAAAAAGTTTTTGCATGGTCCAGCCTTCGTTCAAACGTGTGAGATAACGTTTAACGGTAAAGGTAGACACACCTAAGTCTTTTGACAACTCAGAAATAGGAGTGCCATTTGCCCAGTTTGTTTGAGCAATGAGCAACTTCTCTGCTGTCATTGGAGTTTTGAGAATTGGATTGGTCTGCTTTTTGCTCTTGGTAAAGATCTCAATGATTGTTCCGTAGCGCTGAAAATTAATGTCAGCTACTCGTTTTCTACCTGCGGCAGTATTAGCTGCAGCACCAATAGGTTTAGGTCGTTCAGCAACACGATCACCAATGGAATAGGTGGTGTTCTTTGCTTTGTAAGTTGTGTGAGTTAGCTGTGGCATTTGTAGAGATTGCAGTCGAAGGAGTCAGGTGTGTTGAATTCAGGTATCCCATAGGAGCAGGAGTTGCTCTGGTTATGGGAGCAGCTTGAACAGCTGGAGGTTACATGATCAATTGGAATCTCAAGAGAATTAATTTCAATTTTTAATATTGACTGTATCTTTTTGAGAATGGCAGAATTGTTTTTGGCATCATTGAAGAACTCATCCGAGACTTCATGAGTGGTTGTTGCAAATTTGCAACGATCACACCTGTGTCTGCGACGAATAGCAAGTTTGCTGTTACGTGTTTCAATTACACGGAATGCAAACTCACTGCACTTCGGGCACTTCGGAAGTCTGAAGTACGTCCTGTCCGTGTTCGGATTCAACAGTTGCATTGTCGTCTGGAATTTTGTCGAGTTGCCAAAGGTCAAGTGTGTAGAGCGTTTGCTCTGTACCAACTGTTTTGAATGCATCAGCAATGACTTCTTTGTGGAAGCCATCCTGAGAATAAAAACAAATCAGGATTTCTTCTGCCTTTTCAAAGTCTGTTGGACTACCTGTCAACCGAATCAAAAGATCACTTGACATGTAATCAACGAGACAAGCAGAGAGTCCCTGGATGACACGAGGCCAGGTGTGGCCTGGAATCAACTCAGCAACTTTATCAACCAGGTCTAAATCGACAACACGGTTGTTAGAAGTCATAAGAAAAAGCCCCTGATAAACAGGGGCCATGTGATCTGCCAGTTAATACTAGGCAGGTTGTGCTTCAGTGTCGACAGGAGGAGTGAATTGTCCTGTTGATTGCAACTTACTGAGCATGTCCATCATGAGTGTTGCGTTCTGCTGGGTCTGCTCCATGAACTTGGATGCACGCTCTGCAGAGATGGTGTGGACAGTGCCATCGGCATTGGTGTACATCCAGCTGCCATCGGGCTGAGGATCGCCCTGGAGGGCAAGTTGCTCAGAGTTGTGTTGATAGCAGACCCTGACGTTGTGGTAGTCCTGTAGACCGTTGGGATCGGTCCAGGTAGCTCCCATGTTGTAGTGGTGCTCCTCATCCATGAAGAGATGGAACTCAGGGACGAGGGACTTGATTGCGTTAAACATTTGAATGGTTTGAAGTTGAGTGTGTGGTAGGGACGGTGGGACTTGAACCCACACGGTCAAATGACCAACGGATTTTAAGTCCGATGCGTCTACCTATTCCGCCACGTCCCCTTGACTTGGACTTACGTCTACATCGATTGATGTGGAGTGCCAAGTGTGATCATGAGGTAACGGCTCAGTGCCGTACTCCCAGGTATCGTAATCCTCTTCGTTACGAGGATCGTCTTCAATCAAGATGTACTTGGGTGAATTGTCATCAATGTACTCACCAATGTTGGCCATAGCCATGGCGAGTAACTGTTCTTCAGTGTAGTCAGCCATAGAAAAAAAGGGGTCCCTTAACGAGGATAGGACCCCCTGGCTTGAACAGCTGTCAGATGTTAGTGCATCTAGAACTGATGTCAATCTAGATCGTAGTCACTGTCATCAATGGGAATGAGGTCCCAGTCAAGGTCGAGTGAATCAAGATAGCTGCAGAAGCCATCTTCGTTAGTAGGGACATGTTCTCCCTCATCCAGGTAGAAGACAGCTCGACACAGTGCCGGAGCGTACTCAGGAGGTGACCAGCGAGTTCCACGAGAGATGAGGCCAGCATCTCCAATGATTGCTTCAACTGTGACCAGATCATCTTTGATTGTGGTGGATTCGATTGCAAGTACAGCCATTAGTCAGGCTCCACGAATGAAACTGTTTTGGTGATGTAGCACTTGTATTTTGTCCACTGACGAGCAGTGTTGTACTCACCAATAAATCGTTCTTGATTAACAGGGTGCAGCTTGGCGCGTTGCATCGCGCAATTTGCAATGTTGAGTCGGTCAAAGAAAGTAAGTTCTTCCATGAATGGTAATGAAGTGGTGTTGTGTGGAAAGGCTGGGACTTACACCGTAAGGATGCCCAGGTGTTATTGACTAGCCCAAGGGCATAGTCTTTTCCGTTTCTTTAAGATACAATTTAGTTGCGACTATTTCGAATTCTTCTCTTGTTATATTGGCAAGATTAATTCCATCTTTACTAGGAGTATCTTGGACTAAGCCTTCTTTTCTAGCCCTTAAAACAAATTCATCTTGTGCATCAAACATTACATCAATAGCATGTTCATAACGAACGTCTCTTTTATCTAAATTCTTTGTTTCATTGATTGAGTCATCGACCATATGCAAAAGTTTTATCAAAGCAAATAACAGCTTGGCTTCTGTGGTTTCAGGAAGTTTGATTGATTTCATGGTTTGTTTCAGAATAGTTTGATGTTCCTTTTACTTAGTCCGGTGCCGGGGATCCCTACGGATCCACGGACACCTGACCCACGAACATTAAAAGTAATTTGGAATGGTCCAACTTTGATTCCTTTACTGAAGGATTTGATACCACGTTCAGTGATATTGAATCCAGCAACAGTCTTATCAAAGTTGAAGGAAGATTTGTGTTGTGTCATTGTTACTTGTAGTGAAGTTGACGTTGACGATAGTTGAGAGTTTCTTCTCTCCAAGTTGAGAGTGGGTGATTGAGTACTGCTTTAAATGCATGCTTGACTTTGACAGGAGAGCCACCAAGGTTAAGCATTTCGATTGTTGCAGTATCTAACTCCTGAAGCAGATCAGAAACAGGATCTACAGATTCAGGTAAGTCTCTGCACTTCTGTTTGTAGTAGTCAGTGATGTAGTTGTCTTGTGTCATGGGTTGGTACGCAGTTCTTCGAGGACATAATCAATGATGTCGTTGTTGTTATTGTCACAAGCGCCATCTTCGATGGCTTCTTTGACAGAACTACTGAAGTCCAAGGTACCAATCGTGTAGGCAGTTCCATCAATGTGGATGACCTCACGATAAAGAATTCGTTTCATGGTGTGAAATTGAATTGAGGTGAGCTTACCGGTGATTTGCGCCGAAAGCAATACCCATAGCAATCAGGAGATCTTATTAGAGGGTTAGTGTCTCTAATAGAAGAGATCCCCCTGGTGCTCCCTTACGGGGGCTTGGGGGGACCTACTGATGAGCCTTTAGGTTTGCTTAATGTTTGGGAGTTAACTCCACGCCATGCGCTTCTCTTCATAGGCACGCTTGTGCATTTCATCCATTGTCATGGGTGGTTCTGAAGTGACACCAAGGTCAGCATCAGAAGGTTCCCAGTCCAATTCGTTTTCCAGTTGAGGAATGATCTCATCTTCTAGCAATGAACGCATTGAGAAGGTGAGGTGTTCATCCATCTGGTGCCGCTTGTTCTCCCTTTCGATTACTGCCTTGAGATCAGACAGTATTCTTTGGAGATAAACAGATTCATGTGTTGTGATTTTCATGGCATTGAAAGGAATGTACATGGATCTAATAGAGAGATTCCCTGGTGCTCCCCTTCGGGGGTGTGGGGGGTAGGACCGTAGTTATCGGTCAATGCCTACCTGGGACCACTGATCGTCCAACCTTTATAGTTGGATGCACGTCTGTCAACAACGATTAATCCACGTTCTTCCAACTTTGTTAAGGCTGTAAAGAACTTGTGGATTTCATTTGATCTTCCAGCGTAAGCAGGAACTGGTATTGGTTTACCGGTTCGTTTACTTTTGTGATGCAGGAAGTATCGATAGATGTAACGTTGTTGAACTGTCAAACCTGTTAGGTCTGGAGCTTGGTCTTCTCCATTAAAGATTCTTTGAGTAAGGGCGAGTTGATCGCCCTTAACCCAAATATCTTTTGCTTCAGCAGGTTTGTAGGAAATCATCAGATCCTTTTTGGAGGCAAGATGATCCAACCTGTGTAGTTGTCTGCACTGCGATCAGTGCTGATCAAGTTAAGTTTCTCAAGACTGTCAATGATCTTGATGTAAGCATCAAGCTTTGTCATACCAGGTATGTTGTTCATTGAAGTCATCGGATTCTTTGGTACATAGCATGGAGTGTTGGGATGACGCTTCACGTGTGCCAAGTAGTACCGATAGAGATTCCTCTGGTTTTTGGACAGAGGAGGTACTGCGTTGAGAACTTGAGTTGACATCAGAGTGTGAGTTGCCGGATCAGATTAAA
>VMBT01000808.1_pt1 | contig 17918 bp, 15 predicted proteins | sample 4404301 | NCBI WGS metagenome assembly VMBT01 (sample SAMN12238535, study PRJNA552566) | marine metagenome | isolation source: Coastal seawater | place: USA: coastal Georgia, Sapelo Island | collected 2008-08/2009-08
GTGAAAAGTCAATGGATCTGCTCGGACGCTTGGTCATCGCGTCCGTCCTAATGATCGCACTTGGCTATCCTGGTGAGGTTTCTGACAGTGGCAGCACTCAGGCGATCTTCTTCGTACTGTCATTCATTCCATTTGTCTACATCCTGAGAACTCTTTGGAAAGAATTGGCGGTTGAAATTGAGCACGAGACTGGTCGTGTGAAAGAATTGGTAGAACAGACCCGTATGGTCCTGTTGGTGACCTGGATGTTCTATCCAATCGCGTACCTCTTCAACATTGCAGGAGGAACCGCAGACGCTGAAATTGGTATTCAAGTGGGCTACACCATCGCAGACATTGCTGCGAAGTGTGGATATGGAGTTATGGTTTATTTCATTGCTCGCGAGAAGACTCTGGTAGACAGCGCACCCGCTTCAGCGAAGGCTGCGGCTGCCAAAGCCTGATTGGTTAATGGGGCTGCGAACTGAAGAATCAGTTTGCAGTCTGTCACTTGATCGTGAACTTGGGGGATCTAAATGGATTCCCCAATGTTCGAACTAGAGAGCAATAATGAAATTTACAAATCTACGGGCTTGGTTTGGACTCTTCAACTTGATCTTCTGGGTTGGGTTGGCCTGTGTGGGGTTATTCAATGAGTGGCCGTCAAGTGCATTTCCTGCTGAACCAGCTTCCTTGTTGGTGGAAGTGCAGTGGTGGGCACTGATTGTAATTGCCTATGTGTTGATTATGTTGCCGTTAGATTTGCTGGGAGGCTATGTCATCCCTAAGTTGGCTCAGAATAGTCAGCGCAATTTCTCGCAGTTCTGGAGTCGTTTACTTCGTGGAATTTTGGTACATGCAGGCATTCTCCTGATCTCTGGTTTGCTGATCATGGAGATCGGAAAGCTCTATGGAACTTGGGGTGTGATGGGCCTGCTGACATGCATGTCTCTCATCATGCTCCTGCTGCAAGCACCCCTAGCTCGCTGGTTGGTTGGATACAAATTGCACAGTGAAGACCGTGAAAATTTAAGGAATCGTATTGGGGAACTACTCAGTCGGCGCACTGACGTTGTCCGAGAGGAGAATCCTGTTTTTACTGGGGGCATCACGGGGCTGCCCTGGATTGAAAAAACAATCATTCCCTCTCGCTGGTTGGAAATGTCTGAAGACCAACTCCGGGCTCAGATTCTGCGAAGAATGGGAGCTGTTCGCACTCACAGTCGTCATCGTGGAGTACTAGTTGCGATTACCTGGAACCTCTACGGGTTTTGGTCGGCCAGTCTGTTTGCTGGAGCTGGGGTAGAAACGGTCCGTGGTCTTTTCCTGACAAGCATGGCTTTCGTTATTTGGATGTGTTTCGGTCAAATCATTCTTCCCAATTTCAGTAAATCAGGATCTACCGAAGCAGATAAATACGCCACGACCAACGGTGTCGCTGAGATCGATCTGCGAGACGCATTACAGCAGCAGGTCCAGTGGTCTCGGGATGGGCATAGTGAGATGAACTTGATTGAACGTCTTCTTTCTCCGTCCTTGCCATTGAATCAGCGTTTGGAAGCTGTTCAACTTGATTCAGTTGGTTTGCCCGGCGCTTGGGATAGCGCACGCATTGCCCAATTTTTATCTTGGAGCTGCCTTGGCTGGTTCTCCAGAGCTGACTACAATCTTTGTGGTCACCCACAAAATTGGGTACTTCAGTCTGGTGATTAGTGCTGCTACTGACGTGGTCATTCAATCAAGCTGATCACGTCTATTTTCCTCCTCGGACAGCTTCTGCTTGCTACTCCTCCTCCACTTGGTTTCAAACATCGAATTTGCTCTTTTCTATCAAAAAAGTTACTAAAGTTTTATTCAAAGCAGCAATTAGCGTATTCAAGCCCTAAGTGGCTCTAGCTTTGGTAACTCTGATTGGAGACGACATGAAACGAGTAGGATTCATTTTAGGGTTGTTCGCGTTCACGTGCATCCTGATGAACAGCACCCTTTGGGCGCGTCAAACACAAATTCAGATCATCGGACAGCTTGGCGCAGACTCAGGGCAAGCTTTTGTGCTGGATCAGGAAATGATGGAAGCCAACGCCACAACCTACACCTCCCAGGATCCTAACTTCCCAGACGATGGTCAGAAGGAATTTAAGGGAATCACGATTGAGAAAATCATTGAACTGACCAAGGCCGATGAAAACATTGATGGGGTCACTTTCATTGCCAATAACGTCTATGTCACCTACGAACCAATTGAGCAGATTCGAAAAGATAATGTGATGATCGCTTTTTCCAGCGACGGGAAGCGCATTAAAAAGAATCGGGGTGGACCGTATATGGTGATGCACGAGCAGGTCAGTGATCAGGGTCTATACAACTGGTACATCGACACGGTAATTCTTGGAACCTCCCTCACTCCAGAGCTAACCGTTGTTGAAGGTGGCAACTCCAGAGTGCTGGATGCAAAAGCGATTGCAGCTCTCCCTGGAGAACTCCTGAACTACGTCCCTCCAGTTCCCAGAGGGTACCGCAAGCCACTACCTTCCCCAGATCGAGACACACAAACGGAGGGAGCATTTCTGCGAGATTTTCTAACTTCCGATAATTTCAATGAGGTTGTACTCACTCCATACGTGGGCAACTCTGTTACTCTGAAGAAAGAAGATTTGAGCAAACCCATCGTTGTTCTTCGCTCCTTCGACAATCAGAAAATCATCTCTGCCTATGGTGGACCTTACAGCGTAGTCTTTCCTGTCGCAGAACATCCTGATTTGGCAGGCCGTTTGCCTCAATTCTTATTTTTCCTACAAAAAATTGAGACGCGCTGACCTCCTTTCAATACATGCTTTTTCAACCAATCCGACTCCGCACGGTGCTCCTCATCTCCTTGGGGAGTGCCTTGCTCCTCTCAAATGCCCTGACTTGGTACATTGGTCAAAAACGCCAGGTTGAGGGTCTCCGCACTGCTTACTTTGAGCGTATCTATTGGATCTCTGAATCACTTGCCGCCAAGACAACAGAGTGGGTGGGCACCTCCAACTGGGCCCAACTGGAGATCAATTTCACTCTTCTTGATTCACAACCCGAGTTGGTTTATGTCTTCGTTCGCAACATGGAGAACGAAATTCTTTTTGCTTATGACGATAATCTGGTTGAGGAGTATGAACCCGAGGTTATCGAGTGGGATCCTGAGCAAATAAAAGTTCTGGATGATCGTGGTGAACTGAAAGGGCAGACAGAATTTCAGAATGGAACTTACCAACTCCGAGAACAAGTCCTGCTTACCGACGCCTTGATTGACGAAGACGTCCGTGGAAAAGCTGGAGAAATTGTTTTTGAAGCTCGTCGCCAATTGAACTATTGGGGAAAACCGATTGGAGTCATGCACATTGGTTTATCTCAGCAACCACTGGACAAGGCCGTTGCAGAGAACCAACGATCACTGCTGATTATTGAAGCACTTCTAATACTGTTTGGGCTGATTATTTCTGTAGTGGTAGCACGTCGAGTTGCCGCTCCGATCCAGCAATTAACCACCCGCCTAGCCTTGCTGAAGACAGATTCGCTACGCAACAGCGACTCATTAGAGCAATTCGAGTCACAGCTTAAAGAACTCGAGCTAGGAGACATTCCTGCAAACACCTGGGAATCACACCAGCTCGTCAACGCGTTCCAACATCTTCAAAACCAGCTTTTGTTACAAATTCAACTGATTCAGGAGTCAGCAACGGACTTGCAGACCAGTCACGAAGAGTTGAAGCAGGCTTATGAAGAACTACAGCAGATGCAGCAACAGCTTGTCCAATCGACCAAGATGGCTTCGATGGGAGAAATGTTGGCGATGATTGCTCATCAGTGGCGCCAACCATTGGCCACGATTAACGTGATCGCGGCCTCCATCACATTGGAACAGCAGCTTGGTAATGCCACCACTGAGGGGACACTTGAGAAGTTGAAAAAAATTCAAGATACTACCTCCTTTCTCTCTCGAACGATCAATGATTTCCGGGATTTCTTTCGGCCAGACCGTCAACGTGCATTCGTGCAACTCAACGAGTTGGTGCAACGTACCGTGGAAATCATCGGATTATCTCTGCAGACACAGAACATCGAACTGGTCAAGGAGTTTGGCGAACTACCCCAGTTGGAACTGTTCCCGAATGAAGTCCAGCAAGCATTGATCAACTTGTTGAAAAATGCTGAAGAAGCGTTGGAGGAAAGCGGAATAGATAAAAAGAAGCTTATCCTGCGTACCTACGCCCAGCAGGATAGACAAATACTAGAAGTGCAGGATAACGCTGGAGGTATACCGGAGGACGTGGTTGATCAAATTTTCTTTCCTTATTTTTCAACAAAAAACAAACTCAATGGTACCGGTTTGGGTTTGTACATGAGCCGGATGATCATCGAAGACCATCTTGGTGGCAAGTTGACTGTGGCAAATAAAGATGGTGGAGCGTGTTTTCGAGTGGAACTCAATGAGCGATTACCCGAAAATGCTGAGCAAAACATGATGACTGAGGCGCAAACAACAAATTTCAACTTGTCAGCCGAACAGCCAGGATCTCTGCTTAACTATCCGAAAAAGGTTGCCTCTCAATGATGAACAGTATCGAGAAACTGATCTCTGTGTCGAAGGGAGTCAGCCTGCTCTATGTGGAAGATGATCGGACGTTGCAACAGGAAACGGCACATTTGCTGAGAAATTTCTTTGAAAAGATTGATCTGGCCCAAAATGGTGAGGAAGGACTGGAGCTGTTCGAGCCTGGGAAGTACGAGATTATTATCACTGACATCAACATGCCAAAGCTCAATGGGGTGGAAATGGTGAAAGCCATTCGGCGGAAGGATCGGCATCAGATGATCATTGTGATCTCCGCCCATGACGAGCCCCACTACCTGATCGACCTGATCAATGCAGGGGCTCAGTGTTTCCTCAGTAAACCCATTGATCTTACAGAACTAATCTCGGTTCTCTACGAGTTCTGCGTAGAGCACCAACAACGAGTTGCCAGTTTGTCCAAAAGGGAATGAACTGGTATAGATTACCCTTCAAAATCGATATCCCACACTAAGTCCGTACTCCGTCAACATCACGTTCGCCTTCTCCGTCTCCCCACTCAGTTGAGGAACCTCAATCTCGTATTCCAGGCTTGTCCCCTGATAATAAATCCCCACATCCCACCTGCCACGGCTAACTCCTATGTTTGCAAACACACCACCTCCAACCGCTTCTGTGCTTTTCAGCTTTGTGGAATCCACTGTTGGGTTTGTTTTGTCAGTATCAGTTGTTTTCACAGAACCATCTGCACTCATTGGAATTCGAGCCGTTAAACCTAGCAGCAACTGGTAATCTGTGAATAGCTGGATACCCGTATATTCAACACCAGCTTCCAGAATATGAGCGTAGAAAGCTCCATCGTTTTTTCTGCTCAGAGTTGCGTTGTCCTGAGTTTCCTCGATAGTTGCCGCAAAATAATTATAACCCGCAACAATCCGTAAAGATTCTGTTGCAGGCAACAAAAGAGAGAGTCCGAGTCCACTGGTTTGCGGATCTTCCTCGTTGAAACCGTTCACCTCTGCAGAACCTCCAGTGGGAATCAAGAATTGTAATCGCACACCGACAGCCTCTGCTGTGGAAGCAAACCCTAGAAAACAACCGAGTATGAATAATAGACCCTTCCAAGACTGGGAATTTTTCATCGCAACTTGCCCTTCCTGTGATACCTTTATTCGTTTATTTCAAAAGTCTGCAAACAATTACTGTCCAATATCTTAGCAATCTTCCTTCGTGACGACCAGAGTTTCCCTGCATACCTTGGGCTGTCGGCTCAATCATTCAGAAAGTGAGAGCCTAGGACATCAGTTGAGCCAACAAGGCTACCAGATTGTGCCCGAGGATGCTGAAGCAGATCTGTGCATTGTCAATACCTGCACAGTCACAGGAGCCAGTGATTCGAAAAATCGCCAATTGATCCGATCGCTCCATCGGCGCATGCCTCAAGCACGGATTGCAGTAACCGGCTGCCAGGCTCAAATGGAACCGGAAGCCATGGCAGATCTGCCTGGTGTCGGCCTTGTGGTTGGAAATGAAGCCAAACACCAAATAGCAAACTGGTTGCCTCTATTAGATGAAGCACAAACATCCCCACAGATTGTGCACAACAAGATTCGACGTCTTCCTTTCTCGCTACCATTGCCTCTTGCCGAGGAAGGAAAGGCAGAGAGACAGCTTGGTCCGACACGTGGTCAACTCAAGGTGCAGGACGGCTGCGACTTCATGTGTTCCTTCTGCATCATCCCCTTTGCTCGCGGACGTTCACGACACCGTGAGTTTGACAACCTCTGTGCAGAAGCAGAGCAACAGGTAGCTTCTGGTATTCAGGAGATTGTTTTAACGGGAGTGAACCTCGGCACCTATGATTTCCACGGACAAAATTTGGTGGATATTGTCGATTTTCTCGATTCTCTGAAAGACCTACAAAGGATCAGGATTTCTTCAATTGAGCCAACCACTGTTGACCCTGGTCTGTTGGAACGGATGGGAGATCAGAGCCATAAGTTGGTACCTTTTCTCCACCTGCCCGTTCAATCTGGCTCCAACCGGATTCTGGAGTTGATGAAACGCCGCTATAACGCGCTCGACTATGCCCGTGAAGTCGAAGAAGCCGTCCAGAAAATCCCAGACCTTTGCGTGGGAGCAGATGTCATGGTGGGATTTCCGGGTGAAGGTGAGACGGAATTTACAGAAACATTGAATTTGCTAGCGAACCTGCCGATGGGTTATTTGCACGTCTTCCCCTTCTCTGAGAGGGCTGGAACGCCAGCGACCAGGTTAGTAGCCAAGGTTTCTCCAGACGAAAAGCGAACACGGGCTGCTCGACTGCGTGAACTCAGCAAAAGGTTACGTCATCAGTTTATGCAGCGATTCGTCGGAACTAGTCGTAGCGTCTTGCTGGAAAAGACCAAACCGGACGGTCGCCAAGGCGGCTATACGGACAATTACCTACGTGTTCAACTGAACTCTACCAAGCACGAAAGTCTTCAGCGTAATCGACTAATTCCGGTTCAACTGGAGAGTATTCAGGGAGATGTTCTCTTGGGAACGCCTCTCCCTTCTGCTGAAACACCTGCCCATTGATGGACCTCTCTCATCTCAACCCCCAGCAACGTCAAGCGGTCACCTCCACCAAGGGTCCCATTCTAGTGCTAGCCGGTGCTGGAAGTGGCAAAACCAGAGTGATCATTCAGCGCATCGCCTGGTTGATCCAAGTTGAGCACGTTCTACCAGCAGAAATTTTGGCAGTGACTTTCACCAACAAAGCTGCCCGTGAAATGCAGGAGCGGCTCAAAGACGAACTGAGAGGGCAGCAAAAGGGAGTACAGTTGAGCACCTTCCATTCCTTGGGGGTTCAGCTGCTGCGAGAGCACATTGATCAACTGGGATATCGTTCCAACTTTGTGATTTATGACACCCAAGATCAGCAGTCCGTGATCAAAGGAATTATGGAAGATCATGATTTGGAAGATTCCGGTTTGATTGATGCCAAAGGGGTTCACTACGAGATTGGACAAGCAAAAAATCGTGGACTTGGTCCAGATCATTTTCTTCAGCAGCGAGAATCAACCAGAAGCACCCAGGTTGGACAAGTCTTTGCGGAATATCAACGCGTTCTCAAGGGCTGCAATGCGATCGACTTCGATGACATCTTGCTACTGACCCTGAAGCTCTTTGAGGAACACTCTGAGGCCATGGAATCCATCAGAGAGCGATATCACTATCTGATGGTTGATGAGTATCAGGACACCAATCGTGTTCAGTACCAGCTGATGTGTCATCTGTGCCAGCGTCATCGCAACCTATGTGTGGTGGGCGATGACGACCAGTCGATCTACGGATGGCGTGGGGCAGACATCCGCAACATCCTTGATTTTGAACGGGACTTCCCGGAAGCCAAGATCATTCGCCTGGAGCAGAATTACCGCTCTACACCAACAATCCTGAAGGCTGCCAATCAGGTTATTTCCCAAAACCCACAAAGAATGCCCAAGGAGCTCTGGTCTCAAAAGCCAACCGGCGTTCCCCTGGAATGGATCGAGGGCAAAGATGAGGCCGAGGAGTTAGAACTGGTAGCCCGTCGGATTAAAATTCAGGTGCTACGACACGGACGCTCTCACTCAGATTATGCGATCCTTTTCCGCTCCAATTTCCAGTCCAGACTGATTGAAGAAACCTTGCGGGATTCCGGAATTCCTTACCAAGTGATTGGGGGCACCAGTTTTTATGAACGCAAAGAAGTCAAGGATGCCCTGGCCTACCTGAAGGTGATTCATAATCATTCTGATGAGGTAAGCCTCCATCGGATCATCAATTATCCTCGTCGAGGAATTGGCAAGACCTCCCTGATTCAGGCCAACTACTACTGTCAATTGCTGCGAAAGCCACTCTTTGAAATCTGCAAACAGGCACGGCAACACTCTAGAATTCCAACGGAAGCTGCGATGAGCATGGAGTCGTTCGCACAGATGATTTTGCGCTATCGGCAGCGTTTTCAGCAAGAACCACTCGGGGAAGTCTTACGTGAATTGCTGTCAGATGTAGGGCTGATCCGTGATCTTGAGACACAAAAAATCGATCCAAAGACAAAAGAAAAGCGGGTTGGTTTTGTGCTGGAATTGATGCGAGGATTGGATCGGTTTGTGGAGCAGAACCCTGAAAAACGTCTGCGGGACTACCTGGAGCGTGTGATGCTGTTTACCCAGAATGACCGGGAAGAAGAGTCGGTCAGCAACCAGGTGACCCTGATGACTCTCCATAGTGCCAAAGGCCTTGAGTTCCCCTATGTGTTTCTAGTTGGGATGGCAGAGGGTGTCTTCCCCAACCAACGAAGCCTTGATGAAAGTGGTGAAGAAGAGGAACGAAGACTCTGTTATGTAGGCATTACAAGAGCCCGAGAAGAGCTAACCCTCTCAATGGCTCGTCGACGCAAGCGCTATCGAGAAGAGGTTTTACAAACCATGTCACGCTTTCTCAATGATATCGATCCTTCCCTATTTCAAGTAGCTCCAGGAGGCAAAATGGATGCAGCTCAGAAGGCGCTGCAAAAAAAACAATCAAGGGCAGATTTTTTTCAACAACTACGGCGTCTTCAGTAGATTTTCTCTGTTTTTTCACTTTACACTCGTTGCAACTCAGGTGAGGGTAGGCGTTAACTTTTTTCCTCAATCGTCACATTTATAATCTAGCGGAGCAACATGTCGATTCGCGTTACTGTCTGGGGTGAAAATGTTCATGAACAAACCAGCAAGGTCGTCCAGGAAGTCTACCCCATGGGCATGCACAACTGCATTGCCGATGCGCTCAATGAAGACCCAGAAATTCAGGCTCGAACGGCCACACTGCAGGAACCCGAACATGGTTTGACTGAAGAAGTGCTGCAACAGACCGATGTGCTCACCTGGTGGGGACATGCGGCTCACGGCAAGGTGGAAGATCAGATCGTTGATCGTGTTCAGGCTCGAGTACTCGAAGGAATGGGCTTATTGGTGCTGCACTCCGGGCATTATTCCAAGATCTTCAGGCGACTGTTGGGAACAACCTGCTCTTTGATCTGGCGGGAAGCTGGAGAAATGGAACGGGTTTGGGTCTGTAATCCCGGACACCCCATTGCACAGGGATTGGGACGCTATTTTGAAGTTCCTCAGACAGAAATGTACGGTGAACCTTTCCAGGTGCCAACCCCCCACGAGATGATCTTTAGCAGCTGGTATCAAGGAGGTGAAGTCTTCCGTTCAGGCCTAACCTACCTACGAGGCAATGGGAAAATCTTCTACTTTAGCCCAGGGCATGAAACCTATCCCATCTATCATCAGCCTGAAATCCAACTGGTCCTGAAAAACGCAGTCAAGTGGGCTTGTCCTGTTCCAGGACTCTGGCTGGATAACTATACTCGCAAGGCAACTCCTCCGGTCGAAGATATCCAGGAGAGAGGGCCGAAACTCCATGAACCTGGTAGCGAAGGATTACGATGATTCGCTTAGCGATACTTGGCACGGGTGGGATGGCACAGCGCCATGCCGAAGAATTTCAGAAAATCGAAGGTGTTGAGCTTGTCGCCTGTGCAGACATTCATCTGCCTGTTGCTCAGAAGTTTGCGAAGAAGAACAACATTCCACAGGCCTTCAGCAGCCTGGAAGGGTTGTTGGCCTTTGCCGAATTTGATGCGGTGGCCAACGTCACTCCGGATCGTTTCCACTGTGCAACCACACTTCCACTACTGACCTCTGGCAAACATGTTCTCTGTGAAAAACCCCTTGCTGAGAATCATGCCGATGCCCTGAAGATGGCTGAGACAGCGCAGCAGGCTGGAGTGATCAACATGGTCAACTTCAGCTATCGCAATGCCTCAGCGATTCACAAGGCGCATGAATTGATTCAGGCTGGCAAGCTAGGTCACATCATGCATGTGGAAGCGAGCTATCTGCAAAGCTGGCTGGTCAGCAAGGCCTGGGGGGATTGGAAGAAGGAGGACAAGTGGCTCTGGAGGCTCTCCACTCAACATGGAAGCAAAGGTACTTTGGGAGACATCGGTGTCCACATTCTTGACTTTGCAACCTATCCGATCGGTCCCTTGTCAAGCCTTCACTGTACGCTTCAGACCTTCCCAAATGTCAAAGGCACGCAAATGGGAGAGTATACTCTGGATGCCAATGACTCCTTTGTGATCAGTGTACGCTATGCCAACGGCGCTCTGGGGACTGTCCATTCTTCCCGTTGGGCGACCGGGCATGACAACACCGTGGCGCTGCGTGTCTTCGGTAGCGAAGGCTCCCTGCGCATCGATCTGGACAAGTCAATGACGACCTTGGAATGGTGTGTGGGTCCGAATATCGACAAGGCCAAGTGGGAGGTACTGGAATGTGGCAGTGTACCGAACATGTACCAGCGCTTCATTCAAAGCATCCAGAGTGGTGTGAACGACCAACCGGATTTTGCCCGTGGTGCCGAGATCCAGGAATTATTGGATCTTTGTGAGAAATCAGCAGTTGCGGACCAATAAACTATTCTGATAAACGCTGGCCGTTTTGAAACCGGTGGTCTTGTCCTTTTTGGGGAGTCAGCCAAACTTCCTGGCCAGTTGAGAAACGTCTTTGTCCATTAAGACGAACTGTCAGTGGTCCAGGACCCTCTGCCTCTACGTACACCAAAGTATCGGATCCCAAGTGTTCAGCGTGGCGTAAACGCCCTTTCCAAAGACCTTTTTCGATCGAAAGTTCTAGGTGTTCAGGTCGAATACCATAAAGATCACAACCCATCTGACTTGCAACAGAACCTCTGATTAGATTCATCTTTGGAGAACCTAAAAACTCTGCGACAAAAGGAGTTACAGGTTCGTTGTAAAGATCCATTGGTGGACCTGATTGCTCACTACGCCCCTCGTTCAGAACAACAATCTGATCAGCCATTGTCATTGCTTCTACCTGATCATGGGTAACATAGACCATGGTCGCATCAAGTCTTGCGTGTAATTCTGCAAGTTCAACTCGCATTTGAGTACGAAGTGCAGCGTCTAGATTGGAGAGCGGTTCATCAAAAAGAAAGACTTTGGGCTGGCGAACAATAGCTCGTCCAATTGCAACTCTTTGGCGCTGTCCTCCGGATAGCTCTCGTGGTTTGCGTTCAAGCAGGTTTTCCAGTTGAAGCGTAGTCGCGGCTTCCAAAACTCTCTGCTCAATTTCTGTTTTTGGTAATTTTCCAAGTTTTAGTCCAAATCCTATATTCTCTGCAACTGTCATGTGAGGGTAAAGGGCATAGGATTGAAAGACCATGGCAATGCCACGCGAACTCGGCTCAAGGTCTGTCACATCTTCACCATCAATTGAAATCCGACCAGAAGACACGTCCTCCAGCCCTGCAATCATCCTTAAAACAGTCGATTTGCCACAGCCAGAAGGCCCGACAAGCACCGTAAATGAACCACTCTCTACCGTTAAATCTAGATTTGGTATTACGAGCGTGGAACCAAAAGACTTAGTAACTCCAGAAAAGACAACAGCACTCATTGAAATTTAATGTTTAGGTTCTGCATCTTGGCTACTCGGTCTGCATCAAGCCGAGAGCGGTATCTTCATCGGTAATCAGGATATCTGCTAAGCTCGCACTCAAAGCTGCTTTAATAATCGGGATTTTGTGCGTGCCTCCAGCTGCCAGAATCACTGGTTTGATATTTTTTAGATCACTTAGTTTCATTCCAATAACCTTTTCATTGATCGAATGATCAATAGGTTCGCCGCGAGCGTTGAGAACATACCCCAAAACATCTCCAACTGCTCCAAGATCAATCAATTCTTCAATACTCACCCCTTTTGGCAGGCCATGACGCACAAGCAATGTACGGGGAGAAATATCACCAGCCGCCATGGCCATGGCATCAACAGAAGTAATTTTTGTAATAGTTTCTCTGAAAACATCTAACTGGCAAATAGTATCTCGGCTTTCCCGCGAGCCCGCGTAAAGCGGTGCTGTCAAATAGCTATGTTGTGCATTACAGAGTTCTGCCAATCTTGTTGTGATTTCAAAACTATTGACTTCTGAACCCTTAGAGAGGCCACCCATGACCGCAACAATTTCTAGATCTTTCCGATTCAAGGGCTCCATAAAGCGAGTTGCCAAGTTTAATGTCTGACCCCAAGACATCCCAAAAAGTCGAACTGATGGATTGGCAAGATAATCTCTTAAAAAGTGACCAAGAGCGGTGCCGACAAGTAACTGAACATTTTCAGGGCGATCAGCTCGCGGAGTTACATGCACCTCAGTTAATTGGTAGCTTAACTTGAGTTGGCTCTCTAATTCAGCACAAGAGGCATAAGGTGATTTGATTGAGATTCGAACGAGTCCCCGTCGTCTTACTTCTCCAAGAGCCTTATTTACGCGAAGACGTGTAACGCCAAAACGCTCGGCTGCGGCACCCTGTGTCATACCCTCAACGTAGCAGGCCCAGGCTACACGCACTAAGAAGCGTTCTTCTTCATCAATATGCAGGGCCCGTAGGGCGTAGCTCATTTCCACCGCTTGGTCAAAACTGAGCTACTTTGATCTTCTAAGCGTCCTTGATTCGATTTTGGAGGAGCTTTCACTTGACAGCCCCCATCGTGAGTCCTCGGACTAATTGCTTAGAAGCAATCAAGGCAAAAATAATCACTGGAATCACAATCAAAGTTGATGTGGCCATAATTTTTCCATATGGCAAATTGTAACCTTCCATGAAGCTTACTGCCATTGCAGGGGCTGTCTTCGCATTGTTGCGAGTTAAAACGAGAGCATACATCAACTCATTCCAGGAGAAGATGAAAGAGAATATACCTGAGACAGCAACACCAGGTGCTGCCAACGGCAAGCAAATCGAACGAAAAATTCGCCACTGAGAAGCCCCTTCGATGACTGCAGCTTCATCCAAGTCTCTTGGAATTGCTCGAAATTGATCGGTACAAATCCAAATCACAATGGGTAGATTGAAAGTGAGATAAATCAGGATGAGAACTAGGTGGGTATCAAGTAATTTAAGATTTCGCACAATTAAAAAGAACGGCAGTGCCAGGACAATTGGACTTACCATACGATTAGTAATGAACCAGAACCAAAGATCCTTTTTCCCTCGAAATTCAAAACGTGCGAGCGCAAAAGCAGCTGGGCAACCTAAAAAAATAGATAGAAATGTTGTGCAAACAGCAATGATGAGGGAATTTAATAAATTTTCCCAAACTCCATCCTTGAACAGAACTTCCGTGTAGTTTCCAAACGTGACTTCGAAAACCCACGCAGGCGGAGTCTGTAGAGCAACAATCTGATCCTTCAAGGATGTAGTCACCATCCAGTAAAATGGGAAAATACAAAAAACCAGGATGATGAGAAGCAAAATTCCTTGTGAAACAGTTGAGTTCCGCTTCTTTTGTGAAACGGCTCTCATTGCTGGACCTCCTTATAAAAGTAACGAATATACAGTTGGCTAAGTACAATGGTCACAACCAATAAAATTAAGGCTTGAGCCGAAGCCAAACCCTGGTCGAAAGCACGGAATCCTATTCTCTGAATCATCAAACTCACAAATTCAGTGGCTGACCCTGGTCCACCACGTGTCATTGTGAAAACCATATCAAAGAGTTTGAGAGTGTCTGCTGTTCTCAAAATCAAAATCGCAGTTATCCCTGGAATCAAGTAAGGAAGTTGGACATGGCGCAAAACGATCCACCAACTGGGTGTCTCCAAACGAGCAGCCTCTTCAATTTCAGATGGAACTGTTGTAAGACCAGCCAGCAAAACAAGCGCGCAGAATGGCGCCCACTGCCAAACATCCCAGAAAGCAACGGCAACAAATGCATTCTCAGGATCACCGATCCAGTTCACTGGCTCAATACCTATAAATCCGATCAATTGATTCACCACTCCATACTTAATATTGAACATAACCTGGCCGAGGAGTCCAACCACTGAATAGGTTGTGGCCATCGGCACCACTAATGATAACCTGGTCAATGTTTTTAATAGTCCAATACCTGGCTGGTGGAGCAAAAGTGCGATCCCAAGCCCAATAAGCAGTTGCAATGGTAACACAATCACAAGAAGTGAGACTGTGCGCTGCATTGCATCCCAGAAAACAGGATCGGTAAGAACAAAAGTAAAATTATCTAATCCGATAAATTTTACCTTACGAAGCTTTGTAAGGTTATAGTTATGGAGAGAGGTATAGGCGGCAAAAAGTAGTGGTGCAATGCCGATCACAGCAAGAGCAACAATTGCTGGACCTAGAAACGCAAAAATTGTTCTACGACGAACTTTTCCCTTCATGGGGTAACCTGAGGCAGAAGGGGGGAAAGGAAAAAGAGGTATCGCTATATGCAATACCTCTCTAGCACATCTGATTACTGAGCCAGTGGCTTACTACCAGAGTAATATCCAGCTTCGTCAAGCACAGCTTCCATGCGCTCTCCCAAAATTTGTGCACCCTCTTCAGTAGTCACCTCATTGAGCATAATTTTGGTTCCCCACTCCTGAACAATCTCAGTGATTTCAGGCCATTCAGCAAACCTTGGACGGAATTCGGGAACACCATCCTGCCAGCTTTCCACTAAAGCAGGTACATAGTCGTATTGCTCAGCTACGCCAGGTAGGTTGTAAACGGACTGGCGGGCTGGAACACCACCGAGTTCAAGGTACTTTTTCGCATTTTCTTTTGAGGTTACCCACTGGATAAAGAGCCAGGCGGCTGCCTGCTCATCTTCATCTGCCTGAGATGCAACGGCCATAGAAAAACCCCCTAAAGCCGGCTTACGGCCAGCAGGACCTTTGGGCTCTGGAGCAATGGCCAAGCAGTCGACTATTTTAGAAGTCGATGGATTTTTCAACGTTGCATAGAATGCAGACCATTCTGTGATCATTGCAACATCGCCCTGCGCCAGACCATTCACTGTCTCGGCATGATCATACGAAACGATACCTGGAGGCATGAATTGCATCAGATCCTGACGAAACTTAAGGCCCGATTGGCTTGCTGGGGAAAGTAGGTTAGAGCGAAAATTTGCATCCAGGAATGAACCACCGAAAGGCCACAGCATTCTGGCAAAGCTATCCGCAGATTGCGTCTCGTTACGCTTTGATTGAAGCGCATATGCGTATTTTCCATTACCAGTTAATCGTGGTCCATAAACGTACATCAATTCTGTCCATGACTCTGGTGGACCTGTAAAACCTGCTTCCTCCAACATACAACGATTGTAGAACAGAAGCCCTGAGTAATTATCAAAAGGTAGGCCGTAGATGGTACCATTCCAGCCACCAAAGGCATTGATCACCAGAGGGAAGAAATCATCCAAATCTAAATTTGGGTCTGTTAGCTCTGGGTTCGATGTGAACTTGTCAATTGGCTCAATCCAACCATTCTCAGCAAAATTACCAATCCACACCAAGTCGATGAGAGCAATATCTAGGTCTCCGCCTGCTACGAAATCCCTGACCTGCTCACCTAATGCATTTTCGTAAGGGTGCTTGATGATATTGACCTTGATTCCTGTCTTGCTCTCAAATTCGGGAAGCATCTTCTCAGCTGCCTCATAGCCTGGACGCAGAAGAAATACTACATCGATCGTTGTGCCTGCGTAAGGTTTAGCCGCTTCTTCAAGAGTCCAAGCACTTATGGGTTGTGCTAAACCCGCAGCAAGACCGACAGCTAGCGCCAGTTTTTTCAGTATTTTTGTGAACTTCATAAATATCTCTGTTTGGAGGAGAGTTTCAGTTGACCTGACGGGGACAACATGCCATAAGTGGCTAAGTTACAAGAGTAACGCGCGACATAATTATGTATTACAAAAGTAACGTCAACCAAAAAATAATTTTATTTTAAAAAATGCACTCGCCACATCCTGATCAAGGAAAAAAAAGTATTAATCAAGCAGATCTCACTCATAACGAACACAAGTCATCCAATCAAGTCCTGGTACAACTTCTGGCGGAATTCGTTCCGAAGTCGCAGACAATCCGGGAGATTTTCATTGAGTCTTCCGCCCTCAAAAATCTACCCGAAAAGTTATTGCATCACTTTGGGCAGTCTAAAGTGATGCTAATTGCTGATGAAAATACTTGGTCAGCGGGGGGGGTGGCTGCTCAGAGTGAACTTCAGAAGGCTGGATATGAAGTTGAAAAATATTTGTTCCCAGCAAACCCTCAGCCAAGACCTACTATAGAAACTGCTCGAACACTATCCGATGAACTGCGCTCAGATAATTTGATCCCAGTAGTTGTAGGGACAGGCGTTTTGAATGATCTTGTTAAATTCGCTGCTTTCAAGGCTGGCCGATCTTATTGCTGCGTGCCCACAGCTGCCTCCATGGATGGATATGCCTCTGCAGGGTCAGTCCTGAGTGATCAAGGATTTAAAATCACCCACAACTGCGCACCTCCCAAACTAATTTTGATTGACTTAGATATTCTCGGAGCAGCACCATCGGAAATGAGTGGTTGGGGTTATGGAGACCTTGCTGGAAAAGTCCCTGCAGGAGGAGATTGGATCATTGCAGATTCTCTTGGGCTAGAAAATATTGATAAAATTGCTTGGCCGCTTGTCCAAGGGAATTTAAGAATGTGTCTGGAAAATCCTACAGGTATTCGCAGAGGAGAGCCTGAGTCATTGCAATCATTAGTTATTGGTTTGCTTTTGACAGGCCTAGCAATGGAATTTTTCGGAAGTTCACGACCAGCATCTGGTGCAGACCATCAGATCGCTCATATCTGGGAAATGGAACACCATCAGTTCAATGGCCAACTGGTATCACACGGAGCTTGCGTTTCAATCGGGTGTCTCTCAACTATGGCACTCTATGATTGGCTGCTACAGCAACCCCTTGAACAGTTTGCCTACAACAAATCAAACTATAAAACTATGGGGGACAAAGAGATTGAAATAAAATGTTTATTCAGACAACCAGAAATTGTGAGGCGAGCGTTATTGGAAACTGAGAGAAAGCATTTAGAGTCTGGGCAAATTGAAGAACGCATTGATCAATTGAAAAATGTTTGGCCAAAACTCAGAAACAGACTCCAGAATCACCTTCTCCCAACCACAAAACTTAAATACTTACTGGAAGCTGCAAATGCTCCAATCCGAGCCCATCAAATTGGTATCAGCGAAGAGCATCTAAAGAGAACAATTCGGGCTGCTAGATTTATCAGAAGTCGTTACACCATTTTAGATCTTCTTGATCAAACTGGCTTGTTGGATAAAGCTTTGTCAGAAGCCCGGTTGCCTTTGTGAAACAAGCTTCTAAGCAACCAGCATTGGTCAAAAATATCGCTTAGAACTATTTCTTTATAACACCCCACCCCCCACCTCCGGGGGTTTCGATACGGAAACGGTCCTGTGGTTGAGCTTGTATTTCGTTCTTACCTCCAAGATTGAGCA
>VMBT01000810.1_pt1 | contig 17858 bp, 15 predicted proteins | sample 4404301 | NCBI WGS metagenome assembly VMBT01 (sample SAMN12238535, study PRJNA552566) | marine metagenome | isolation source: Coastal seawater | place: USA: coastal Georgia, Sapelo Island | collected 2008-08/2009-08
ACGGTAGCGCAGGTTTTTATGGCGGGGACTTATCCGTCATCCGTCAATTTGGCCTGGCCATCTACTTTTCGGGCTCACACGCTGTTGGGTCGCCCGTGGTGCGGGCCGCAAGCTGCGCGTGGCTGCTGTCGCGTTGCGCGGGCATCGCTGAACGACAGCAAAGACTCTCGTTCGTGCCGGGCATGGCGATTGGCATCAGCGAACTGGGTCGCGGAGACGACCAGGACATCTACCCCGGTCTTTACATACAGGCTGCGCTCGATGACCTACTGACGCTGGCAAACGAAGACTTGGACGCCATCTTGCTGTCTTCCAGAGCGGCGGAAGATGATGGGCTGACAACGCGAATGGGCATCGATGTCATCGACGAAAAATGGATGGCGCTGGGTGATATCAGTGATGCCCATTTAGCGTTGCTTGAGCGTCAACTGCTGATTTTAAAGCGAGCCCTTTTCCAAACCGATGAGGACACACCTCAAGGCCTGCTACCCTTCTAGCAGCGAGCGCTAGTCTCTTACCACTGACAGACGGGTGACGCGCTGATAGCCCTTTGGCAGCTTGCTGCCCCGGCGCCCACGCTCCCCCCGGAAATGCTCAAGCTCGGACCACTTGAAGTTCCGATAGTGGCCACCTGACGTCACCTGTAACGTGTCGCCCTCGGCAACAACGCACAATCCCGCAACGTATTCTTCTCGCGCGGCCGCCCTTGCTGAAGGGATTCCAATGAGCTTGTTACCCTTGCCACGAGCGAGCTCGGGCAAATCAGCAAGGGGGAAAACCAGCATGCGGCCCTCATTGGTGGCCACAACAACCAGGGGGTCTCCGTCGCTGGCAATGGCGGCAGGTGGTAACACCCGCGCATTTTTCGGCAAAGTCAGAACGGATTTACCGGCCTTGTTCTTTGCCTGAAGCTGGGCCAATTGCACCACAAAGCCATATCCGGCATCGCTGGCCAGTAGAAAGCGATCTCCTTCTGTGGGCGTCAGCAACCCCTCAAAGGTCGCGCCCGAGGGCGGATTGATTCTTCCAGTCAAGGGTTCTCCCTGCCCTCGGGCAGACGGCAGCTGATGCGTCGGCAGGGTGTAGGCCCGCCCCGTCGAGTCAAGCACAATGGTGGGTAAGTTGGATTTTCCCCGGGCCGCAAAGCGAAAGCTGTCTCCCGATTTATAACTCAGCGCAGCGGGGTCAATATCATGCCCCTTTGCAGCCCGTATCCAACCCTTTTCAGACAGCACGATGGTGAGCGGATCCGACGCCGTGAGCTCCAGTTCGCTGAACGCCTTCGCTTCCTCGCGCTCGGCAAGAGGCGCCCGTCTGGCATCTCCATGGGCATCAACGACGGCCTTTAGTTCACGCTTGATGAGCGTCTTGAGTCGGGCATCACTCCCCAGCGTTTTTTGCAACGCGTCGCGCTCGCTGGCCAACTCATCCTGCTCACCCCTGATTTTCATTTCCTCAAGCTTGGCAAGGTTGCGCAGCTTGAGATCGAGAATCGCTTCGGCCTGAATGTCCGTAATCTTGAAGGTATCCATGAGCGCGGCCTTGGGCTCATCTTCCTCCCTAATAATGCGAATCACCTCGTCTATGTTGAGGAACGCGGCCAGATAGCCTTCGAGGATGTGCAGACGACGCTCCACGCGCTCTAGCCGATAACTGAGCCGGCGCTTGACGGTGGTCTTTCGAAACGCCAGCCACTCCTTGAGGATAGTGACCAGCGACTTCACCCCGGGTCGACCGTCAATACCAATGACATTGAGATTCACGCGATAGGTGCGCTCAAGGTCGGTAGTGGCAAACAAATGGCTCATTACCGCGTCCACATCAATGCGGTTCGACCGGGGCACCAATACCAGGCGCGTGGGATGTTCGTGGTCGGACTCATCACGCAAATCCGACATCATGGGCAGCTTTCGCGCTTGCATTTGCGCCGCAATCTGCTCGAGCACTTTGGCGCCCGACACCTGGTACGGCAGTGCATGAATCACAACGGCACCATCTTCTAAGGTATACGCTGCACGCACCCGCAACGCTCCGCGCCCAGTTTCGTAGAGCGCCAGTAGCTCATCAGCACGCGTAATGATTTCGGCTTCAGTCGGAAAGTCGGGACCCTTGATGTGCCGACAAAGTTCAGCCACCGATGCCTTGGGAGAATCAAGCAGATGGATGGTAGCGGCGACAACTTCAGTCAGGTTATGGGGCGGGATATCCGTCGCCATGCCCACCGCAATGCCCGTTGTCCCGTTCAGTAGCAGATTCGGCACCTGCGCCGGCAAGACGGTGGGCTCTTCCAACGTGCCATCGAAATTGGCTTGCCAGTCGACCGTTCCCTGGCCCAGTTCAGATAGCAGGACGTCGGCGTAAGGCGTGAGCCGAGATTCCGTGTAGCGCATCGCGGCAAACGATTTGGGATCGTCTGGCGAACCCCAGTTGCCTTGCCCATCAATAAGGGGATATCGATACGAAAAATCCTGCGCCATCAGGACCATCGCCTCGTAGGCAGCGCTGTCCCCATGAGGATGAAACTTGCCGATCACATCCCCGACCGTGCGCGCAGACTTTTTATACTTAGCAGAAGCTTTGAGGCCGAGCTCGCTCATGGCGTAAATGATGCGGCGCTGTACCGGCTTCAATCCGTCGCCGATGTGCGGGAGCGCCCTATCCAGAATGACGTACATCGAGTAGTCGAGGTAGGCTTTTTCAGCATAATCGCGGAGCGACAGCTGCTCTACGTCGACCGGAGGCTGCATCATGTCTGTCATGTTCTTGGAGCTCTCTTCAGGCGCATGGGCTTCGCGGCGTCGCGGTCCCCGGATCCGCGCTATCCTAACGCACCGCGCGGCGTAAATTCCACGGAGTACCGAGTTCCATGAGTGAAAAATCCGCAACCGCGACTCGCAGAGCCAGATGACGAGGAACCCCGATACCGTGCGCGCGACGCTCGCCTGGCGCTGGCGCCACTTTAATGTATTCAGTGGACCCGAGTGGCATCGCCTACTTCGCCTGAGAACCGCGATCTTTGTGGTAGAGCAAAACTGCGCATACCAGGAAGTAGATGAAAAGGATCCCGATTGCTGGCACTTGGAGGTCACCCATAGTGGAGAGCTCGTAGGCACACTGCGGGTGGTGCCACCCGGCGTAAGTTATCAAGAATGCTCCATCGGCCGTGTGGCCCTGCGGGAGGACTATCGAGGCTTGGGGCTTGGTTACGATTTGATGGATAACGCGCTGGGATTCTGCTCGGCGCGATGGCCCGGGGACGTTCGACTCAGTGCGCAGGCTTATTTGCAGGCATTTTACGAATCGATCGGCTTCGCGGTCATTCGCGGCCCCTATTTAGAGGACGGCATCCCGCACATCGAGATGCTGCGCGCTGGGGAAAATTCAGGCAGCTGACCTTGCCGCTCGTTTGCGCTCGTGCTCCAGCAGGCATTTTTTACGAAGCCGAATACTATCTGGGGTCACCTCCACCAGTTCATCTTCTTCGATGAACTCCAAGGCCTGTTCCAGAGAGTGCTTCACCGGCGGGGTAAGGTTCAAGGCATCATCAGTGCCTGAGGCCCGCACATTGGTGAGTTGTTTGGCCTTGGTGGGATTCACCACCAGATCGTTGCCGCGACTGTGTAATCCGACTATCTGGCCTTCGTATACCTGCACATTGGGATCGGTAAACAGTCGCCCCCGGTCCTGCAAAGCATGCAGGGCGTAGGCCAAAGTTTTACCGGACACCATGGACACCAGAACGCCATTCTGTCGCGACCCCAGAGCCACCGCAGTAACAGGACCGTAATGATCGAATACATGGGTCATGATGCCGGACCCCGAAGTCAGGGTAAGAAACTGCGACCGAAAGCCGATCAGCCCTCTGGCGGGCACGATAAATTCGAGTCGAACCCGGCCCTTGCCATCTAGGGCCAGCTGAGCCAATTCAGCGCGTCGCAGGCCAAGCTCCTCCATAACAGCGCCCTGATGCTGCTCATCGATATCCAGTACAAGCTGTTCATAAGGCTCGCAGAGCACACCATCGATGCTCTTTTGAATGACTTCAGGCCGCGATACCCCGAGCTCAAAGCCCTCTCTGCGCATGCTCTCAATCAGCACGGACAGGTGGAGTTCCCCGCGCCCGGACACCTTGAATTTATCGGCGCTGTCGCCAGCCTCTACGCGCAACGCCACATTGTGAATCAGCTCTCTCTCCAATCGCTCCTTAATATTGCGCGAGGTGACAAACTTGCCCTCACGGCCAGCGAAGGGAGAGTCATTTACCTGAAAGGTCATACTGACCGTGGGTTCATCTACCGTCAGCGCGGGCAAAGCCTCAGGCGCAGCGGGGTCACATAGCGTGTCAGAGATCAGGAGCCCGTCAATTCCGGTAATGCAGACAATGTCGCCTGCTGTCGCCATGGGCACTTCCAGGCGCTCTAGACCCTCGTATCCCATCACTTGCAGCACTCTGCCGGACCGCGTCTTGCCTTCCCGGCTGACAATGGTCACGGGCGTGTTGGTGGACAGCCTGCCGCGCGTAATGCGTCCGACGCCTATCACACCGACATAGCTAGAATAGTCGAGAGCGGAAATCTGTAACTGCAACGCTCCCTCGGCGTCGACTTGAGGTGCGGGCACAAATTGCTCGACGGCCTCAAATAGAGGCGTCATGTCATCCGCCATCGCGTCGGGATCCAGTCCGGCGATGCCCTGCACGGCAGAGGTATACACCACCGGGAAGTCCAGTTGCGTCTCGTTGGCACCGAGCGCGTCAAACAGGTCGAAAACTTGATCGACAACCCAGTCGGGCCTGGCGCCATCGCGATCAATTTTGTTTACCACCACTATGGGGTTAAGCCCGCGCTCAAAAGCTTTAGCGGTTACGAACCGGGTTTGAGGCATCGGCCCATCGACGGCGTCTACAAGCAGGAGTACCGAATCGACCATCGACAACACGCGCTCCACCTCGCCACCAAAATCGGCGTGCCCCGGGGTGTCGACGATATTGATACGGTAGTCCCGCCATGAAATGGCGGTGTTCTTTGCGAGGATGGTAATACCGCGCTCGCGCTCCTGATCGTTAGAATCCATGACGCGCTCGGCACCCGCCAGCTTCCGATCAAGCGTGCCGGACTGCTGTAGCAGGCAATCAACCAATGTCGTCTTGCCATGATCAACGTGGGCGATGATGGCGATATTTCGGAGCGCTTTCATGATGGGTCCAGCTCTGTCGGGTGGGGTGCGTCGCGGCGCGCGCGGAGTTTACACCAGGGACGACCGGCCGGTTCACCTTGAGTCGCGCGCTTGCATGGTAAAAATCACCGAGTACCCGCGATTGCACCAAAGTGGACAACAAACACCCAAATTGCACTAATATGGTGCTTTATTTTCAACTATGCACTAAGATAGTGCGTCGCGGCGCTGAGTGACGACCGCCATTTTTAAAAACTATATTTAAAACAGGTGCTTACAAGTTCGTTCCCGTGCGGCATAGTTGGCACACGGCTTGCAACACATCTGCGGCTCAGCGGGTGAGACTGCACCACGCTTTATTTGATCCCTGGCCAGCGCTGGGGAGTGTAACCACTGGAGGAAGACAAGATGTCAGAGCGCACGCTCGATTTGATCAGCAAAAATGATGTTCGCTGGGTGGACCTGCGATTCACCGATACCAAGGGCAAGGAGCAGCACGTGTCGATCCCTGCCAGCGCCGTAGACGAAGACTTCTTCGAGGGGGGCAAGATGTTTGATGGCTCCTCGATCTCAGGATGGAAGGGTATCAACGAGTCGGACATGATTTTGATGCCTGATGACAGCACCGCCATTCTGGATCCTTTCACTGACGACCCCACGGTTATCGTGCGTTGCGATATCGTTGAGCCCGCCACCATGCAGGGCTATGACCGCGACCCGCGAAGCATCGCCAAAAAGGCGGAGGCTTACTTGGCTTCCACTGGCCTTGGCGATACGGCGTTTTTTGGTCCGGAGCCCGAGTTCTTTGTGTTTGATGATGTGAAATGGAGCGCCGACATGAGCGGCGCCAGCTATGCCATCAATGCTGAGGAGGCGGCCTGGTCTTCAAATCTGGACTTCGAAGACGGCAATACCGGTCACCGCCCACGCGTGAAGGGAGGCTACTTCCCGGTGCCACCGGTCGATTCACTGCACGACATACGAGCCGCAATGTGTTCCGCGATGGAGCAAATGGGCCTCGATGTTGAAGTGCATCACCATGAGGTGGGTACCGCCGGCCAATGCGAGATCGGCGTGAAGTTCAACACGCTGGTATCCAAAGCGGATGAAGTGCAGATCCTGAAGTATTGCGTGCTCAATGTGGCGCACGCCTACGGCAAGACAGCCACTTTCATGCCCAAACCACTGGTGGGCGACAACGGATCGGGTATGCACGTACACCAGTCCATTGCCAAGGGCGGCGACAACACCTTTGCGGGAGACGGCTATGCGGGGCTCTCGGACACCGCGCTTTATTACATTGGCGGCATCATCAAGCATGCCCGGGCGCTGAACGCTTTTACCAATGCATCTACCAACAGCTACAAGCGACTGGTACCTGGCTTCGAGGCACCGGTCATGCTCGCCTACTCGGCGCGCAACCGATCCGCGTCGATTCGCATACCTTATGAACCCTCCCCCAAGGGCAAGCGCATTGAAGTGCGTTTCCCTGATCCCACCGCCAACCCCTACCTCGCCTTTGCAGCCATGCTGATGGCGGGTATCGATGGGATCCAGAACAAGATTCATCCCGGTGATTCAGCCGACAAGGACTTGTACGACTTGCCCGCTGAGGAGGCCGCAGAGATCCCGACCGTCGCCTCGAGCCTCGAGATGGCGCTGGATGCGCTGGAAGCGGATCGCGATTTCCTGACCGCTGGTGGAGTGTTCACGGACGACATGATTGACGCCTACATCGAACTGAAACGCGAAGATGTGGAACGCTTGAGCATGACCACGCATCCTGTGGAATTCGACATGTACTACTCGGTCTGAGGCCAGCAGTTACCCACACTGGGTCACTTCTCAAAAGCCCGCGGTATGCGGGCTTTTGTTCCTCTGGAGCAGGGTTGCCTGTTCGCACCATTTTGGTGCATTGTGAAGGCGTTGCCTCAAAACCTCTTTCAAAGCCGGTTCGTTCAGGGGTGAGGCGTTATTAAGGCTTTTTCCATGGTTCATCTCGGATATCAAAACCTCGTTAGTCGCGTCAGTTCATTCTTTCTGATAGCGGTGCTGGTCTCTGGATTTCCTTTGGCGACGCGGTCAGAGGACGCCAATGACACCCTCTACAAGGTGACTGACAAAGACGGCAACGTGACCTTCACGGATTCGCCGCCGTCCGATGCAAACTATCTGGTGGAGCCCTATACCCTCCCATCCACCAATAGTTCAATGCCGGCGACGATTATCCCGCCGGGTGCGGAATCGGAGCGTGAAGACGTGTCTCCGAAATATCGCACGGAGATTACATTGCCGGAAAATGGCGCCACGATTCCCATGGGACCGGGCAATTTTACGGTAACGGTCAGCTTGGATCCGGCGTTGAGTCCTGAAGAAACACTGATCCTTGAAGTCGACGGACAACCCAGTGCCCCGCCTCAGCAACACCCCAGTTGGAATCTGACCAACGTTTTTCGCGGCGAGCATCAACTTCGGGTTCTGCGGATTGATGCATCGGGTCTTGTCGCGCATCAATCTGACGTCACCACAGTATTCGTGCTACGACCCAGCGTAAAACCCTGACGCGATGAGCGATCTCGATGCCGACTACAACTTAGAGCTACTGGCGACTGGTGTCGTGCTGCTCGACGCAGAGCTGCGAGTTCGCGCATTGAATCTCTCGGCTGAAAACTTGCTCGAAGTGTCCGCTTCGCGGGCCATTGGTAGCCCCATCGAGGCGTTACTGGCCGAACCCAATGAATGGCAGCCGCTGCTGAGGCAAGCCCTCAATGAAAATTACCCTATGGTCAGGCGTGCGATTCCGCTCACTACCAGAACCGGTCACGAGTGCACCGTAGACATCACATTGAGCCCCGTCGCAGCCGCAGTAGGCAGCCGTAGCCTGTTGGTCGAACTCAATATGGTCGATCGCCTGCAGGCAATTAGCCGGGACGAGAGTGAATGGCAGGCTCAGGCCACACTCAAAGAAATCATGAAAGGCGTCGCTCACGAGGTCAAAAACCCCCTCGGCGGTATTAGAGGTGCGGCGCAGCTCTTGGCGTCAGAACTGCCGACCGCCGAGCTGTCCGAGTACACCGACATCATCATCTCCGAAGTCGATCGCCTGCATACGCTGGTAGATCGCATGCTAGGCCCCAACGAGCGTCTGGAGTTTGAGTCCACGAATATTCATGAGGTGATCGAACACGTCAGACAGCTGATTGAGGCAGAGGCCAAGGGTGCGCTGGAAGTGGTTCGTGATTATGACCCGAGCTTGCCTGACTTCCTCGCTGACGGAGGACAACTGACGCAGGCGATTCTTAACCTGGTGCGCAACGCCTCTCAGGCCTGTGGCGAAGCTGGCGTCATAACGCTGCGGACAAGAGTGCTCCGCCAGTTCACAGTGGGTGGCACGCGCCACAAACTCGTGTGTGCCTTTCAGGTGATCGATAACGGACCCGGCGTTCCAGAAGCGCTCCTGTCCAGCCTGTTCCTGCCCATGGTCACGGGCACTGCAAAAGGCACAGGCCTGGGGCTCTCTATCGCTCAACGTATTGCCAATCATCATGGCGGGCTCATTCAGGTACAGAGCGTACCGGGTGATACCTGCTTTACGCTGCTCTTACCCATGGAGATCTGATATGTCGCTCACTGAACAGGTATGGATTGTTGATGACGACAGCTCCATCCGCTGGGTGATGGAGAAAGCGCTGACACGTGCCGGCGTCGCATGCCGTGCTTTCGAAACGGGTACCGATGTACTGGAAGCGCTCTCTGTTGAAGAGCCCATCGTTGTGGTCAGCGATATCCGCATGCCCGGCATGGACGGCATTGAATTACTGTCGCAAATTCGAGCACAACAACCGGACCTGCCTGTGATCATTACCACCGCTCACTCCGATCTGGACAGCGCCGTCAACGCATACGAGGAGGGAGCGTTCGAGTATTTACCAAAACCCTTCGACATCGAGGAAATGGTGTCGACGGTTACGCGCGCACAGTCACAACGCTCCCAACGCTCCCTGCCGGCCCAGGATCAAGGCGAAAAGAAAACCACCGAAATCATCGGTAACGCACCGGCGATGCAGGAGGTCTTTCGTGCGATTGGCCGGCTGGCGCAAAGCCACATCACCGTGCTGATTAATGGCGAATCGGGAACGGGTAAAGAGCTGGTTGCCAGGGCGTTGCATCGCCACAGTCCCCGCGCCCAGCAACCCTTTGTGGCCTTGAATATGGCGGCAATCCCCCAAGAATTGATGGAGTCCGAGCTGTTCGGTCACGAGAAAGGCGCCTTTACAGGCGCCAATAACCGACGGGAGGGTCGGTTTGAGCAGGCGAGAGGCGGCACCTTGTTTCTGGATGAAATTGGTGACATGCCAGCAGCAACACAAACCCGCCTGCTTCGGGTTTTACAGGACGGAGAATTCTTCCGGGTAGGCGGTGTCGACTCTATCAAAGCCGATGTGCGAATCATTGCCGCTACTCACCAAAAACTGGAATCACTGGTAGAAACCGGCGCATTTCGTGAGGACCTTTTTCATCGGCTCAACGTCATCAGAATTCATGTGCCAAAGCTTTCTGAGCGGCGAGAAGATATTCCCATGCTGTTGACTCATTTCCTCAAAGCAGCGAGCGCAGAGCTGGAAGTGGAAACCAAAATACTTTCTGAAGAAGCGACTAACGTATTGACACAGCTACCCTGGCCTGGAAACGTCAGGCAGCTGGAAAACACCTGTCGATGGCTGACGGTGATGGCTGCAGGCCGGGAGGTATTGCTATCGGATTTGCCGGCCGAGTTACTGCAACTCAGTGAAGACAGCGTAGAGGATCAGGCCGAGACGTGGCACCAACAGCTCGCGGGCTGGGCTGGTAAACAACTGGCCGAGGGGCATTCCAACGTGCTGAGGCAGGCACTGCCCCTTTTTGAATCCATTATGATCGAGACAGCCCTGCGGCATACGGGTGGCAGAAAAGCCGAGGCCGCGGAATTGTTAGGCTGGGGCAGAAATACCCTGACCCGGAAGCTTAAAGAGTTCAACCTGCCCGATTAGGCACGCCCGGCATTGTCTCAGTGTGTGGCGCCCTCAGGCGGTGGCTCAGCACCATCCGCCGCCTGTTGCTGCATCGCCTGTCGAAATAACGCATCAAAATTGACGGGGGCAATCATCAGTGGAGGGAAGCCGCCCTTAACGACCAGATTATCGATCGCTTCTCGGGCGTAGGGGAATAGAATCGTCGGTGCGACGGTTGCCAACAACTGCCGCAAACCCTCCCCTTCAAAACCCGCTACAAAAAAGATGCCCGCCTGCTGCACCTCGACCAGAAACGCCGTTTGCTCTTCCAATTTGGCCGTGATGGTCAGCGTCAGCACGACCTCGTGGTTGCCTTCCTCGTCAAAGCGACTGCTTTTGGTGTTGAGGTCGACATTGACCGCCGGCTTCCATTCCTGACGAAATACATTGGGCGTCATGGGGGACTCAAAGGAGATATCCTTTGTGTAAATCCGCTGCGTTACGAATTGCTGTTGTGCTGCCTGATCCTGTGCGGCGGCTTGTTCGTCAGCCATGATGCGTCTCCTCCTGAATCAATTATTGATCGGTGTGCTGTGACCGTGCTGTAAGTGTGCTGTGTGTGAGCCCAGCAGCGAGTCTAACCCGCCAGAGTGCTCCAAATCGTAGAGCTCATCACAGCCACCAATATGTACTTCGCCAATCCAAATCTGCGGGACTGAGGTTTGTCCTGCGCGCTGCGCCATATCCTGCCGAGCATCGGCATCACCATCGACGGGAATCTCCCTGTACGCCACCCCTTTTCGCTCGAGCAAAGACTTGGCCCGGATGCAATAGGGGCACCATCTCGTGGTGTAAATCATGACGTCGCTCACGGCGTCACAACCGGAAGCTTTTGCGCGTCCCACTCCATCATGCCGCCCGCCAGCTTCTGGGCGCGCAAAAAGCCCTGCGCCCGCAGCGTTTTGGTGGCTGGCCCCGCTGTCTGCCCCATCCGGCATACGACGATGATGGGTTTATCGCGAAATTTCTCCAATTCACCGGTGCGCCCCGACAATGCGGCGGCCGGAATGTGCTTCGCGTCCGTGATATGACCGCGCGCGTAATCTGCTGCGTCGCGAACATCGAGAAACACCCCGTCTTCGTTGTTGACCAATTGTACTGCCTCGGTGATCGACAACGCGGGCCCCGCCTTGCGGGATTCATGCACGACCAGCAGTGTGAGGGTGGTCGAGAGTGCACCAATCAGCAACCACTGCTCTGCCATGAACTGGAATATTAATTCGATCGACACGATCCAACCGTCCCAAGCAACCCGTCCTGCGCGGCAAGAGAGTTAAAAGTCTGACATCTAAAGCGCATCACGCTTGTAGGCGTGTGCACAACGTACGAAGGTGCGCGAGTATATCGGTTCATCTGAACCAGCTCCAGTCAGATATCCTGCGCGCCGCTCTCCACTGCTTCGATCCGCTCGTCAAGCTGCTCTTCAGCCAGGCTGACCGGATCAAGATGGATCATCACATCCGCCTGCGGTATCGCCTTAATCAGGGAGGCCTCCACCGCGTCGCTGACCTGATGCGCGACCATTAGCGGCATGTGATCGTCAAGCTCGAGATGTAGCTCGATGAAATCCACTCTGCCGGCGCTCCGTGTTCGCAGATCATGTACCCCAAGCACCCTCGGGTGGGCACTGGCCAAGGCAATAATCTCCTGCCTCCTGTGCTCAGGTAACTCCTGATCCAACAGCTCCGCGACGGCGTCACCGACAATATGCCACGCGGCTTTCAGCGTGTACGCCGCGACTGCCAAAGCAAACAATGGGTCCACGCCGAGCCACCCGAAATGCGCCAATACCAACGCGAGCAAAACGGCCGCGTTTGTGAGTAGGTCTGTCCGATAATGGAGCGAATCGGCGCGAATAGCGGGCGAGCGGGTGCGGCGAATCACGTAGGATTGAACCGCAACCAACCCCGCTGTGAGAACGAGCGTCAGCAACATGACCCCCACCCCGACGGGGAATGAGGCCAAAGGTTCGGGTTGCAACAAGCGCTGCACCGCCTCGCTGACCAAAAACAAACCCGAAGCAAAGATGAAAACGCCCTGCCCTAATCCCGCGATGGCCTCGGCTTTTCCATGGCCCCAGCGATGACTGGCATCGGCTGGCGCCAGTGCATAACGGACGGCAAATAAATTGAGCAGAGACGCGCCCGCGTCCATCAGCGAATCCACCAGAGATGCCAGAATGGCGACCGAATCAGTGAGCGACCAGGCGTAGGCCTTTGCAACGATCAGGACCAACGCAACCGTGACCGACAGATTGGTAGCCAAGGTCAACAGGCGTCGATGCTCCTCGGTGCCGGCAATGGAGTCGACAGACGGTTCACTCATGAAAAAGCAATGTCCTCCGAACCCGGCCACTTTGGGGTACAGGTCGAGATTTGATGGACTGCACCTTAACACCCGGCATGGATCGATGACAGCGAGACAAAGGCAGTCTGCCGCGCGTTAGAGCTGTTCGCGAGGAGTGAGCGGGTTACAATATGGACTCGCCAAAACGGAGCACAGCGCCCCCGTGTCCTCACCTCGACGCACAACACTCCTCGTGATTCTTGACGGCTTTGGACACCGCGCCGAGACCGAGCACAATGCCGTGGCAGCGGCGAACACGCCGCATCTGGATCGGCTAATGACAGAAGCGCCCAACACTCTCATTTCAGGCTCGGGACTGGATGTGGGTCTGCCTGAAGGACAGATGGGAAATTCCGAAGTTGGACACATGAGCCTCGGCGCAGGACGGATCGTTTATCAATCCATTACGCGGATAGACAAAGCCATCACCTCGGGTGCATTCGCCAATAACGAGGCCTATCTGAGTGCGATTGATCGCGCGGTTAATTCAGGTAACGCCGTGCACGTCATGGGCCTGCTCTCTCCAGGAGGTGTGCACAGCCATGAAGAACACCTCTACGCCGCCCTCCGGCTGGCTGCACAGCGAGGCGCAAAGAAACTCTATCTGCACGCTTTTCTGGATGGCCGTGACACACCGCCCAGAAGCGCCACAGCCTCCTTGGAACGGGCTGAAGCAGCACTGGCAGAAATCGGGGTCGGCAGGATGGCGTCAATTCATGGCCGTTACTGGGCAATGGACCGCGATAACCGTTGGGAACGTATTCAACCGAGTTATACGCTCCTGACCATGGGACAAGCCGACTTGTGCGCCTCAACAGCGCTCGAGGCGCTGCAGCAAGCCTATGCGCGGGGCGAAAACGACGAATTTGTGGCGCCCACTGCCATCGGCGAGCCGGTCTCAATGGGCGACGGCGATGCAGTGCTCTTCATGAACTTCCGGGCGGATCGCGCTCGTCAGCTGACCCAGGCGCTAACCGACCCAAACTTTGCGGCATTTGAGCGAGGCGTACTGCCCGACCTGCATTTGGTCACAACCACCGAATATGCCAGCGCGCTTCGTGCAGCGGTCGCCTTTCCACCCGAGGAGCTAACCCAGAGCTTGGGGGAGGTACTGTCAGAGAGGCACCTCACTCAGCTGCGGCTGGCGGAAACCGAGAAGTATGCGCACGTCACCTTTTTCTTCAGCGGCGGGCGCGAGGAACCGCTCCCGGGCGAAACCAGAACACTGATACCCTCGCCTGACGCGGCGACTTACGACCTCACCCCGGCAATGAGCGCGCACGAAGTGACGGACACTTTGATCGAAGCGATCGCGTCGGGCACCTATGATTTTATTGTGGTGAACTTTGCCAACGGGGACATGGTGGGCCACACCGGAAACTTTGAGGCCGCGGTCAAGGCTGTAGAAACACTTGATCACTGTATTGGCCGGATCGAGGCAGCGCTGATAGATCATGGGGGCGAGGGCTTGATCACCGCGGACCATGGTAATTGCGAGCAGATGGTTGACTACGAAAATCAGCAGCCGCACACGCAGCACACAACGGAACGCGTTCCCCTGATCTATCTGGGAAAACAGCCAGCCACGCTGGATCCCGCGGGAGGGATTCTGGCAGACATTGCCCCGACCCTGCTGACGATGATGGGACTCGAAGTGCCTGAAGTCATGTCGGGGCGCAATCTCCTTAGCCGCTGAGAAGCCTGCTTGGCTCTCGCCAATTCAGCGCGTTTAAGCCTCCTCGCTACGACAGTGTGGATCTTGGCTGCGAGCTGCGGCGGGCACGCACTCGCGCAACCTACTGACGATATTGACACTACGGAAGTCGAGATCGACGCGTTACGCGCCGATATCAGAGCGATCCAAGCGAGGCTCACGGCGCAGGAGGAACAGCGCGACACCCTGCAAGATGAATTAAGAGAGAGCGAGCAACTGATTTCGCGCGTGGATCAGGATCTCGATATGCTGGTCTCCCAGCAACGCGCCCTCGAGGAAGACTGGGCGCGACTCACCGCAGAAACCGATCGACTGCGAGACAATCAGAACGCGCTGTCTGCTGGTATCGAGGCGAGCATTCAGCAATTGTGGGTACTTCAGCAGGGCGGCGGCCTGCGCATATGGCTGGGCGGTCAAAGTCCCCATCAAGCAGCGAGGCACCTTGCCTACTATCAACTCATCGTCGAGGAACAGCGCACACAGTTGCTGGCGTACCAAGCGGGCTTATCCGAGCTTGAGGCCCATACCCGAATGGTCGAAGACGCGGAGCAAAAACTGGCAACCCAGGCAGAGGCGATTGCTGCCCGTCGCATGCAGCTCACTGCTCAGCAGGAGAGCAAACAGCAAACCCTTGCCGATATTACCAATGCACTTCGCGAGGACGAGCAGGCATTGCAAGTGCTGCTACAAAATCAGAAACGCCTGAACAGTTTACTGTCCGAGCTCAAAGCGCTTGCGATCACACCGGCCTTACAGCCGGAGCCATTTGTCACCAGAAAGGGGCTATTGCCCATGCCCGTTGGCGGTAAACCGGCTAATCGCTTCGGCGCAGTGCGCAACGCCGATATTCGCTGGCGGGGATGGATGATCCCCACGGAACAAGGTCTACCAGTCAGAGCAATTCACGGGGGGCGAGTAATATTTGCTGACTGGCTCAGGGGGCAAGGGCTCATACTCGTAATCGATCACGGCGAGGGCTGGCTGTCGCTGTACGCACAAAATCACAGCCTGCTGCGCAAGGTAGGCGAGCAGGTGGATGCCGGCACAGTGCTGGGAAAAACAGGCAACACCGGAGGTAGCGACACCACTGGGTTGTACTTTGAGATACGCCACAATGGCGAGCCAGTCGACCCGGCTGAGTGGCTGGACTCCTGAACGGTTAGTCCAGAATCGGTTAATATAGAATTCTTAAACTATCTGGTCCTGACCATGGTTGCGTATTTGTATCGTCTACGATCATGGGTGATGTTCCTCCTCGCGCTTTCGCTATCTCTCCCCAGCCTCTCGGAAGAACAAGCAGCCGGCGACGAAGATCCGCATCACCTCAGTAGTGAACCGCCTCAAGCACTCCCGCTGGCAGAGCTACAAATGTTCGCTGATGTGTTTAACCAGATTCGGCAGGGTTATGTCGAATCAGTTCCCGACAGCAAGCTTTTCGAGCTCGCCGTCCAGGGTATGTTGTCGGGTCTGGATCCTCATTCTGTATTTCTCAAAGAACGCGCCTACGACTCTCTTCAGGAGACTACTCAGGGAGAGTTCAGTGGACTGGGTATCGAGATCGGGCAAGACGGCGGCTACATCACCATCATCGCGCCGATAGATGGATCGCCGGCCGAGGCCGCAGGCTTACAGGCGGGTGACGTGATACTCAAGATCGATGGCGATTCCATTCGGGACCTGCCCGTAGACCGATCTGTCGATCTGATGCGTGGGCCCACTGGTTCAGAGGTTTTACTGACAATTGGACGACGCGGGCTGGCCGAGCCTTTTGACGTCACGGTGGTTCGAGACATCATTAAGGTCCCGAGCGTAAGAAGCCGGGAGCTGATGGACGGGTATCTCTGGTTACGCGCTGCGCAGTTCCAGAAGGACACAGGTCTCGAGGCGATCAGCATTCTGGAGAAGGCGCTCGTGCAAGCCCCACTGCGCGGCATCGTGCTTGATCTGCGCAACAACCCGGGCGGCGTGCTGGGTGCCAGCGTTGATATGGCGGGCGCCTTTCTGGACGGTGGCTTGGTCGTTTACACCGAGGGTCGGCACCCTCAAGCCGCTGATCGTTATGAGGCCCAATCTGGGGATATGCTCAATGGGGCGCCTATTGTCGTGCTGATCAATGGTGGCTCAGCCAGCGCATCCGAGATCGTCGCAGGAGCACTTCAGGATCGCCGACGCGCAGTCATCATGGGGACGCGAAGCTTTGGAAAGGGTTCCGTTCAAACCATTTTGCCAATCAACGACACGCGCGCGGTAAAGCTCACCACCGCGCTTTACTACACTCCCAACGGGCGATCGATTCAGGCAGAGGGCATCGTGCCAGACATCGTGGTCGAACGGGCGGAAGTAAAGAGTGTTGAATCTTCTCGACGCACCAAGGAGTCGGACCTACAAGGTAGTTTGAGCGGTGGTGACCCGGCCGATACACAATCCGAAAGCGAAGCGCTCACCGCGCTGCGCAACTCGGATAACCAGCTCTATGAGGCGCTGACGCTGCTGCGGGGGATCAATCTATTGACGCCGGACAGTGCCCCAGCGGGACCCAACACAGCAGATACTGCGACGACAACCGCTCTCAACGAACTCTGACTGGGCGTATCCCGCCAGCCTCCAGGCATGCATCTCGGTGGGGTAACGGCACGATGCGCTCGTGTCTCAGTCGGTATCTCGGTGATTGAGGCTCGGCTGGCAGTGCGTCAGCGCTACTGCCTCACTGTAATGCCTTGTGCGGCCATAAAAGCTTTGGCCTCACCCACCGTGAACTCACCAAAATGAAAAATACTGGCTGCCAGCACTGCGTCGGCGCCACCTTGCGTCACGCCATCGGCGAGATGTTGCAGGGTACCCACACCCCCTGATGCGATGACGGGGATGTCCACAGCGTCAGTGATTGCTCGGGTAACAGTCAGCTCAAAACCGTCGCGCGTGCCATCACGATCCATACTGGTCAATAACAATTCACCCGCGCCCAATGACGCCATCTTGCGCGCCCACGACACCGCTTCGATGCCCGTGGGTTTGCGGCCGCCGTGAGTGAACAGCTCGTAGCATGGCGCTTCATCTGCTTTCGAAACGCGCTTCACATCTATCGCGACTACGATGCACTGCGAGCCAAATCTCGCAGCAGCGTCACTGACCAACTCAGGGTGATGAATCGCGGCAGTGTTGATGCTGACTTTGTCAGCTCCCGCGTTGAGCATTGTGCGGATATCCTGCAATGAACGAATACCGCCACCCACCGTCAGCGGGATAAATACTTCGCGAGCAATCTGCTCTACGGTGTGGACTGTCGTGTCGCGTTCTTCATGGCTCGCTGTGATATCGAGAAAAGTAATCTCATCAGCGCCCGCTTCGTTGTAACAGCGGGCAATCTCCACCGGATCGCCTGCGTCGCGGATTCCCACAAAATTGACGCCCTTCACCACGCGTCCTTGATCCACGTCGAGGCAGGGAATAATGCGTTTCGCCAATGCCATCAGGCGCGCTCCATGTAGGCGTCCACCGTGGCCTGCGCCGCTGCAAGGTCGAGCGTACCCTCATAAATAGCGCGGCCAGTGATCGCCCCGCAGATCCCTGAT
>VMBT01000813.1_pt1 | contig 17833 bp, 13 predicted proteins | sample 4404301 | NCBI WGS metagenome assembly VMBT01 (sample SAMN12238535, study PRJNA552566) | marine metagenome | isolation source: Coastal seawater | place: USA: coastal Georgia, Sapelo Island | collected 2008-08/2009-08
ATCGGCAAAAGCTTAGTTTTCTTTTTTTTGGGAGAAGGTAAAACCTGTTTGTTTCCTAAATCAGAATTTAATAAAATTTCATTAAAATTTTTAATCTTAATTTTTTCACTTATTACCTTTTCTATCATTAAAATATTTTTTTCATCAATTTCTTCATAAATTGTAAATGCTTTCCCTTTTTTCCCAGCACGTCCAGTTCTACCGATCCGATGTACATAATCTTCAGGATTATTGGGAACATTAAAATTAAAAACATGGCTTAAATCATCTATATCAATCCCTCTTGCTGCAACGTCTGAGGCAACTAATATTTGAGCATTCCCTTTTTTAAATTTATCTAAGGATTGTATTCTAGAACTTTGACTCATGTCGCCATGTAAACAAACAGTTTGATAATTGTTCTTTTTTAAAAATAAATTAACTTTATCTATATCTTTTTTTTTATTGCAAAAAACTACAGCACTTCTAATTTCTTCTAATTCAATAAGTTTTTTTAAATTACTTAATCTGTTTTTCTTTTCAAATTTAACGAATATGCTTTCTATATTTTCAGAAGTAGTTGATTCTGGTGAAATTGTTATTTCTTTTGGATTGATCAATAGATCTTTGCCAATGTCCAATATCTCTTTTGAAAGTGTGGCAGAAAAAAATAAAGTTTGTCTTATTCGAGGTAACAACTGATTAACCTTAATGATATCTGGAATAAATCCCATATCTAGCATTCTATCAGCTTCATCAATTATAAGTAGTTTAACTTCTTTAATTATTACTTTACCTCTCTCAATATGGTCTAACAGACGACCTGGGGTAGCCACTATCACATCAACTCCCTTAGAGAGTTTTTGGTCTTGTTCTGTAAAAGAAACTCCTCCAATTAACAAAGCCATTTGTAATTTAAAGTGTTTATTAAGAAGGTTAAATTCTTCTGAAACCTGCATTGCCAATTCTCTTGTGGGAGTTAATATAAGGCATCTTGGCATTCGAGATTTTGATTTACCAGAATTCAAGATTTCAATTAGGGGTATAACAAAAGAACCAGTCTTACCAGTCCCAGTTTGTGCACAACCAAGAACATCTCTTCCCATTAGTATTTGTGGTATAGCTTTTTCTTGAATTTCAGTTGGTTCTTTATATCCTTTTTGATTAATAGAATACAAAATGTCTTTACTTAAGCCTAGTTCGTCAAAACTCACATTTTTTCCTTATAATTTTTAACAACGTATTACAATATTCAACTCAAATGTCAAAATTTTCTACTAAATTTGCATTTTCTTGGATGTATTTGAATCTAAGTTCAGGTTTTTTCCCCATCAAAATATTGACAAGGTTATCAACCGTCCTTCTTTCATCTGCTTCGTGCATGTCTCTTTTAGGAATAGTTATTTTTAATAATTTTCTTGTCTTAACTGACATTGTAGTCTCTTTAAGTTGAGCGGGTGGCATTTCTCCTAAACCTTTAAACCTACTTACTGTGCATTTCCCAGAAAATTTTTCATTAATAATTTCATTTTTAATTTCTTCAGTTTGAGCATAGTAGGACTGGCTGTTTTGAGTAATTCTATATAATGGTGGTTGTGCAAGATATAAATGACCTTTTTCAATTAGCTCTGGAAAATAATTATAGAAAAATGTGAGTAATAAAGCGGCAATATGAGCACCATCCACATCAGCGTCAGTCATAATTATAATTTTATTATATCTTAAGTTTTTTATACTTTTTGGAGTAAGTGTGTCTAACCCCATTGCTAGTTTTAAATCGTTAATCTCCTGATTTTGTAACATCTTTTCATTTGAAGCGCTTGCTACATTTAGAATTTTCCCCTTCAAAGGAAGGACAGCTTGTGTGTCTCTAGATCTAGCCTGTTTAGCTGACCCTCCAGCGCTATCTCCTTCAACAATAAATAATTCAGAATCTTCAAATTTATCACTTGTACAGTCTGCTAATTTACCAGGCAAACGGACTTTTTTGGTAATTGATTTTCTAGAAATTTCTTTTTCTTTTTTCTTCCTTTTTCTTTCTTCATAGTTTTCCAGAGTTCGGTTTAGAAGTGCTTCACCTATTGAAGTATCAGAGGAAAGCCAGGTAGTAAATCTATCCTTAACGGCTGTTTCTACTAATTTAGATGCAGAGTTATTAACTAGTTTTTCTTTAGTTTGTCCTTGAAATTGAGGATCTTTTATAAAAACTGATAATATTGATCCTGAAGAATTCATAAGATCATCATAAATTAATTCATTTGCCTTTTTAAAACCCTTTATCTCTGCATAACTTCTCATTCCTCTAGTTAAGGCTTGCCTAAATCCATTTTCATGAGTTCCCCCTAAGGGAGTAGGGACTGTATTGCAAAATGTCTCATTAAAATTGGTTTCTCCTGAATTAAACCAACTAATGACCCATTCTACAGTTTCTTCATTTAATTTAACATTCCCACCAAAGAAGGACGATGTGTATAGTTCAATATTAGAAGTTTTAAACTTTATATATTCTAACAAACCTTCTTGATAACAGAGTTTTTTATGATTAGGGGTTTTATCTTTATCCTTGATAAGAGTTTCTGGACATTTCCAAACAATCTCAACGCCACCATAAAGGTATGATTTATACTCTAAAATTTGATAGATTTTATCTGGAATTAGCGAATTTCCTTCACCAAAAATATCATCATCTGGCTTGAAGGTAATAGAAGTCCCATTACCTTTTTTAGTTGTTTCAATTTTTGTTAGTTTAGTTTTTGCTATTCCTCTCGAAAATTCTTGTCTATATAAGAAACCTGACCGAATTACCTCGACTATCATAAATGAAGATAATGCATTAACAACAGATGCACCCACACCATGTAAACCTCCTGATGTAGTATAATTCTTATTTGAGAATTTTCCTCCAGAATGTAGAGTTGTCATTATAACTTCTAATGCTGATTTATCCTTAAATTTAGGATGTTGATCTATAGGAATTCCACGACCATTATCACTGATAGTTATGATGTTATCATCTAAGAGCTCTACATTTATTCTTGATGCAAATTTTGCAACTACCTCATCCATGCAATTGTCAATGATTTCTATAGCAAGATGGTGTAAAGCATTAGAGTCAGTTCCACCAATATACATACCTGGACGATGTCGTACTGGTTCGAGACCTTCCAAGACCTCTATTTCAGATGCATTATAACTATTATTTAATAAGCTTTTATTCATTAACATACTATATATGGTATTTGTCTAAGAAAACCTATACATTATATAACTGTTTCAAGGAAATTTGAAAATAAAAAAACCCAACTAAAAGTTGGGTTTTAATAAATAATTGTAAAATTTAACTAGAATAATACATCTTAAATTCAACTGGGTGAGGAGTATGTTCAAATTGAACTACTTCTTCCATTTTAAGGTCTATGTAAGCTTCGATTTGATCTTCTGTAAAAACATTACCTTTTGTTAAAAAAGACATATCATTTGAGAGCGCATCAAGGGCTTCTCTTAGAGATCCGCAAACAGTAGGAATTGTAGCAAGCTCGCTTGCAGGTAATTCATACAAATCTTGATCCATAGCCTCACCTGGGTCAATCTTATTTTGAATTCCATCTAATCCAGCCATGAGCATAGCAGAAAAGGCTAAATAAGGATTAGCTGTAGCATCTGGAAATCTTACTTCAACTCTTTTACCATTAGGACTGTCTGTAAAAGGTATTCTGCAAGAAGCAGATCTATTTCTAGCTGAGTAGGCTAAGATTACTGGTGCTTCAAAACCTGGTATTAGTCTCTTATATGAATTGGTTGACGGATTAGTAAAAGCGTTAAGAGCCTTTGCATGCTTAATAATTCCGCCAATGTAATGTAAACATGTCTGAGACAAATCAGCATATTTATCACCAGCAAAGAGTGGCTTGCCATCTTTCCAAATAGATTGATGTGTATGCATACCAGTTCCATTATCTCCTGCAACAGGTTTTGGCATAAAAGTAGCTGTTTGACCAAATGAATGAGCAACGTTTTGAACTGCATATTTATATAATTGAACGTTATCAGCTGTTTCAATTAAAGTTCCAAACATCATACCAAGCTCATGTTGTGAGGGAGCAACTTCGTGATGATGTTTTTCCATTGGAACACCCATATCTACAAGAGATAGAACCATTTCACTTCTTAAATCTTGTGCTGAATCAACTGGAGGAACAGGAAAATATCCACCTTTAATCCCAGGTCTATGGCCCATATTGCCTTCTTCAAAATCTTTTCCAGAATTGTAAGGACCTTCAGAAGAATCTAGTTTATAAAAACAAGAATTCATCTCTGCTTCAAACTTTACATTATCGAAAACAAAAAACTCAGGCTCTGGTCCAAAATAGGCGGTGTCACCCACACCAATGGAGTCCATATATGCTAAAGCTTGCTTAGCAGTAGATCTTGGATCTCTTTCGTACGGCTCTCCAGAAATAGGATCTAAAATATCACAAAAAATAGACAAGGTAGGTTGTGAGAAGAAAGGATCAACAATTGCTCTTGAACAATCAGGCATTAATTTCATATCTGACTCATTGATGGCTTTCCATCCTGCAATAGATGATCCGTCGAACATAAAACCTTCAGCAAGTGATTTTTCATCAATAGTGCTCACGTGTTGAGATAAATGCTGCATTTTACCACGTGGATCTGTAAAACGGAGGTCTACAAACTGTATTTCTTTTTCCTTGATTGTTTTTAAAATTGATTTTGGATCTGACATTTTTTAATTCTCCATTTTGTTAAATTGCTTCATTTCCTTTTTCACCGGTTCTAATCCGGATAGCTTGATCGATTGATGATACAAATATTTTACCATCTCCAATTCTTCCAGTCTTGGCAGACTGTTCAATGCATTCTAGAGCTGGTTCAACAAGTTCGTCGTCAATGACGATTTCAATTTTTACCTTTGGCAGGAAGTCAACTACATATTCAGCACCTCTATATAGTTCAGTGTGCCCTTTTTGACGACCAAAACCCTTAGCTTCATATACAGTTAAACCTTGAATTCCAATTTGAGATAAGGAATTTTTAACTTCGTCCAACTTGAATGGTTTAATAATTGCTTCAATTTTTTTCATGATCACCTCGCCCTAAGGTTCTTACAGATATGAAATTGAAACTAAAAGTGTTTTTGTTGATGATAATTCAATGAAAGAATAATTGCCTAATTATTAGGCAAATACCTAGAATATAGTTTTCATTCTTAAAATTGCCTCTTCTATTGCTTCTTCAGAGTTAGCACATGAGAGGCGAATATATCCCTCTCCAAATTTTCCAAAAGAAGTACCTGCTACAGTCGCAACACCAATCTGATCTAAAAGAATATTTTGTATTTCTGTTGCGTTTTTATTTGTTCCGGTAATATTCGGAAAACAATAAAAAGCACCTTTAGGTTTTTGACAATTAAATCCCTCAATTTCATTAAGTTGAGTATACATTATCTCTGCTCTTTTTTTGAAGGTATTATTCATGTGAGATACACAGTCTTGTGGACCCTTTAAAGCCTCCAATGCAGCGAATTGGGCGCTTGCATTTACACAAGAGTGAATATTAACTGCTAGTTTTTCAGCAATCTCATATAATTTCACAGGGAAAATTCCATAACCTAATCGCCAACCAGTCATAGCGTATGTTTTAGACCAACCATTCAATATGATTAGGCGGTCCCTAATTTCTGGAAAAGAGAGCATAGTTGTGAATTTATCTTCACCAAAACAAAATTGATCATATATTTCGTCACTCATCAAAACTACATTAGGATATTCTTGCAATCCTTTAGCAAGTTTCTCTAACTCAATTTTAGGTACAACGCCACCTGTGGGGTTTGCTGGACTATTAATTATAACTAAGCTAGTATTTTCATTAATTTTTTTAAGTATATCATCAGCAGAAAAAGAAAAACCCATATCCTCACTTAATTTGTAAGGTACTGCTTTAGCACCAGAATAGTTAATAGCTGATTCATATATTGGAAATCCTGGATTAGGGTATAAAATTTCCTTGTTTTTTTCACCCATTAACATAGCTGAAAAGAAAATAATTACTTTCCCACCTGGTACAATCAAAATTTGATCTGGAGAAATATTAACTTTATGTCTTCTTTGAATATCATCTGATACAGCTTCCCTTAATTGAGGAATACCTGTTGATTGGGTATATCCATGGTGACCATCTCTGAGAGCTTTTATTCCTGCTTCAACAATATGTTCAGGTGTTTGAAAATCAGGTTGACCAATGCCTAGATTAATTATGTTTTTTCCTTCTGAAGCCAGTTTGTTTGCTCTTGCTAAAACTGAGAAGGCAGTTTCAGTTCCAAGGTTAAGATTTCTGTGGGCTGTATGATGAATGATTTTCATTTAATAAAACCTTGATTAATTGTGATTAATTAAATATTTATACCTAACTATAATTAAAATAAAGTTTAAAAAAATTTTATTACATGGCGGGTGTAGCTCAGTTGGTTAGAGCGCGGGTTTGTGGTACCTGAGGTCGCCGGTTCGAAGCCGGTCACTCGCCCCAGTAAAATTTGTAATTATTCTAACTTGACCTTTGTTGGAACCTAAGTTAGCTATTTGTTAAATTTTATTTAAGTTATTATTGCGGGCGTGGCGGAACTGGTAGACGCGCAAGATTTAGGTTCTTGTATCGAAAGGTGTGGGGGTTCAAGTCCCTTCGCCCGCACCACTTATCATTTAGATTTTAAGGATTTAAACATGGCTGTAACTCAAACTTTTTCAGAAGGCTTAAAACGCGAATTTGAAGTCGTTATTACCAAAAAAGAAATAAACAAATTAGTAGATGTAAAGCTCAATGATTTAGCCAAAGAAGCTAGCTTACCTGGCTTTAGGCCTGGCAAAGTTCCAGTTTCAGTTGTTAAAAATAGATTTGGAAAGCAAATAATAGGCGAAGTTGTAAGGGAATCTGTTGATAACGCTACTAAAGAAACAATTGAAAAAAATAAACTTGTTCCATCCTCTCAGCCCAAGGTTGAAATTACTTCATTTGAAGAAGGTAAGGATTTAAAAGCTAAACTATCTGTTGAGTTAATGCCTGAATTTGAGATTCCTGACTTATCAAAACTAAAAATAACAAAGCCTGTAGTTAAGGTAGGTGACAAGGAGGTTGATGAATCGGTAGAAAAAATTGCTAGAGAGAATGTGGGAACAAAGACTGTCAAAACCAAAAGACCTGCAAAGTTGGGGGATACAGTTGTTATAGATTTTCTTGGAAAAATTGATGGTGTGCCATTTGAAGGGGGAGAGGCTAAAGGGCATAATTTAAAACTTGGCTCCAACTCATTTATTCCAGGCTTTGAAGATGGTTTGGTTGGATGTAGTGTGAACAAAAAAGTTGATATAAAAGTAACTTTTCCTAAGGATTATCAAGCCGCTAATTTAGCTGGTAAAGATGCAGTTTTTGAAACTACAATTAATGAGATAAAAGAAGATAACGACATTGTAATTAATGACGAATTTGCCAAAAATCTTGGAATGGAAGATTTAGCCTCTCTTAAAAAAGCAGTTTCTGAGCAAATTGTTAAACAACATGACCTTGCAAGTAGAGACAAATCTAAGAGACAGGTACTTGATTTATTAGCAGATTCTATTTCTTTTGAACTTCCAGAAACTCTTGAAAAAGAAGAATATAACAGTATTTGTAGGGCAATGAATCCTAAACCTAAATCAGGTGAAATCGAAAACAAAGATGACAAACACGATCACCAAGCTGACGAAGGTATGAGCGATGAAGAAAAAGCTGATGCTTCTGAAATAGCTAAGCGAAGAGTAAGACTTGGTCTTTTACTTTCTGAAATAGGAAGAAAAAATAATATTAAGGTTGAAGAAGAAGACACAAGAAATGCTATGATGAGAGAAATCCAAAAGTATCCTGGACAAGAAAAACAGGTAATGGATTACTTTAAAAACAATCCTGAAGCACAACAGCAACTTTCAGGTCCAATTTTTGAAGATAAAATTATAGATTTCATATTAGAACTTGCGGATGTTAAGGAAAAAACTGTTTCGGTTGAAGAATTATATAAATCTGACGAACTAGATCTTCAAAAAGAGGCCGCAAAAGCCAAAAAATCGAACAAATCTGTTAAAAGTAGTAAACCCAAAACAACAGTAAAAAAAAATAAGGTAAAATCTTAATTTTTAGTAATTAAATTAAATAATTTAAGGAGTTCTCATAATGTTAGAAGATTTTTCAAATAAATTATCAGCGCCGATAGAAAAATCTGCATTAATTCCAATGGTTGTTGAACAGACTAGCCGAGGTGAAAGGTCTTATGATATTTATTCAAGACTTCTGAAGGAAAGAATAATTTTTCTAGTTGGTCCTGTTGATGACAATATTGCCTCTCTTGTTTGTGCTCAGTTATTATTTTTAGAAGCAGAAAACCCTAAAAAGGATATTTCAATGTATATTAACTCTCCTGGTGGAGTTGTTACGTCTGGTTTATCCATATATGATACAATGGAGTACATAAGGCCTGATGTATCAACAGTTTGTATTGGACAAGCAGCTAGCATGGGATCTTTGCTTTTAACAGCAGGAGCTAAAAATAAAAGATATTGCTTGCCCAATGCTAGAATTATGACACATCAACCATCTGGTGGTTTTCAAGGACAAGCTACAGATATTGAAATACATGCAAAAGAAATAATTAACTTGCGGTCAAGATTGAATAACATTTATGTAAAACATTCTGGCAAGAAAATTGCAGAAATTGAAGCGTTGATGGATAGAGATACTTTTTTATCTCCTCAAGATGCACTAAAGTTAGGTCTAATTGACGAGGTTGTTGATAAAAGGCCTAGTGTAGAATAAGAGCATTTTATTAAATTATATCTTGCTTTTACTATACATTATATAGAATACTGATCTTCATATTTATTCAAATGAGGTAGGAAATGAACGAACAAAAAAACGAAGGTAAAAATAAAACAACTTTGTATTGTTCGTTTTGTGGGAAAAGTCAGCATGAAGTTAAAAAATTAATCGCTGGTCCTACTGTTTTCATTTGTGACGAGTGTGTTGAATTATGCATGGATATTATTAAAGAAGAACACCAATCTTCTGTGACAAAAAATAAAGATGGTATTCCTTCACCCGCTGAAATTTGTAAAATATTAGATGATTACGTGATAGGTCAAACAAAAGCCAAGAGAGTTTTATCCGTTGCAGTTCATAATCATTATAAAAGATTAACAAATTCTCTTGATATGAATGACATAGAAATTTCTAAATCTAATATACTACTAGTTGGACCTACAGGATGTGGTAAAACTTTATTAGCTCAAACTCTTGCTAAAATATTGGATGTTCCGTTTACTATGGCAGACGCAACAACTCTTACAGAAGCTGGCTATGTGGGAGAAGATGTAGAAAATATTATATTAAAATTACTTCAAGCTTCTGATTATAACGTAGAAAGAGCTCAGAAGGGTATTGTTTATATTGATGAAGTTGATAAAATTTCTAGAAAGTCCGAAAATCCTTCTATCACAAGAGATGTTAGTGGAGAAGGTGTTCAGCAGGCACTACTTAAAATAATGGAAGGTACTGTTGCAGCTGTTCCTCCCCAAGGAGGAAGAAAACATCCACAACAAGAATTTTTGCAGGTTGATACTACAAATATTCTTTTCATTTGTGGTGGAGCATTTGCAGGCTTGGATAAATTGATTTCTAATCGAAACAATAATTCCTCTATTGGCTTTGGTGCTGAAATCGTAAATGCTGGTGAAGTTTCCTCAACTGAAGTGTTGAAGGATGTGGAACCTGGAGATTTAGTTAAATATGGTCTTATCCCAGAATTTATCGGCAGACTTCCTGTATTAGCTACTCTTGAGGATCTGGATGAAGATGCGCTAGTAACTATATTAACCAAACCAAAAAATGCTTTAGTAAAGCAATATCAAAAACTTTTTGAAATGGAAAATACTAAGCTGGAGTTTAGAGATAAAGCATTGAAAGCATTGGCAAAAAAAGCAATTTCTTTGAAGACCGGCGCTAGAGGATTGAGATCAATTATAGAAAATATCCTTATGGATACAATGTTTGAACTTCCCTCAGAACCTGATATTGCCGAAGTCATAATAAACGAAGATGTTGTTCTTAAGGGTAGTAAGCCGTTAATGGTTCACGAGAAAAAGACAAAAGAAATTAACAACTCTGTATAAATTACTTTATTAAGCTTGAAGTTTAAAAAATAAATATCATTTATAAGTTAAGAAATTATATTAAAGGATATTATTTTGACTGAAACTACTTACCCTATATTACCTCTAAGAGATATTGTAATTTTTCCTCATATGATTGCACCTTTATTTGTAGGAAGGATTAAATCCATAAATGCTTTAGAATTTGTTATGGAACAAAACAAACAAATAGTTTTAGTTACCCAAAAAAAACCGTCTATTGAAGATCCCTTACAAAAAGACCTTTTTAAGGTAGGTACACTAGGTAATATATTACAAATGCTTAAACTCCCAGATGGTACGGTTAAGGTTTTGGTTGAAGGTAAATCAAGGTGTATTATTGAAAAAATTACTTCATCAGAAGAGTATCTAAATGCAAAAATAAAATTATTAAAAGATGAAGAATTTGAATTCGACAATAAAGATGTTCTTTCAAATAAATTAACAACTGTATTTGAACAATATGCTAAGTTAAACGGAAAAATAAATTCGGATATTTTATCAACTATCTCTGAAATCAGTGATCCAAGCACTTTAACGGACACAATAGTAAACCATCTATTACTTAACATTGAAGAGAAACAAGAGTTTCTTGAGATGATAAATCCTTTGGAAAGAACAGAAAAGCTCACTCTAAAGTTAGAGAACGAGATAGAAATTTTATCCACTGAAAGAAGAATCCGTAATCGTGTTAAGAAGCAAATGGAGAAAACACAACGAGAATACTATTTAAATGAACAAATGAAAGCTATTCAAAAAGAATTAGGTTCTTCTGAAGATGGTAAGAATGAATTCGATGAAATCGAAGATAAAATAAATAAAGGTAAACTATCCAAAGAAGCTAAAGAAAAAGCACTTTCTGAACTAAAAAAACTGAAGAATATGAGTCCTATGAGCGCGGAAGCAACAGTTGTAAGATCTTATATAGACTGGTTAGTATCAATTCCATGGACAAAGAAAAATAAAATTAAAACCGATATAGCTAATGCTAGAACAATACTAGATAATGATCATTATGGATTAGAAAAAGTAAAAGACAGAATTATTGAATTCTTAGCGGTTCAGAAGAGAACAAAAGAAATTAAAGGACCAATTTTATGTCTTGTTGGTCCACCAGGTGTAGGAAAAACCTCATTAGGAAAATCAATAGCGGAGGCAACCGGTAGACAATACATTAGAATGGCTCTTGGTGGAGTTCGTGATGAGGCTGAGATAAGAGGACATAGAAGAACCTACATCGGATCATTGCCCGGTAAAATCATACATGGAATGAAAAAAGCTTCTACGGTTAACCCACTGTTTTTATTAGATGAAATTGATAAATTAGGTAATGATTACAGAGGTGATCCTTCTTCTGCTTTATTAGAAGTACTTGATCCAGAACAAAATAAAACTTTTCAAGATCATTATCTAGAAGTTGATTACGACTTATCTAAAGTTCTATTTGTTACAACATCCAATACTCTAAACATGCCTCAAGCTCTTTTAGATAGAATGGAAATTATAAGACTTTCAGGTTATACAGAAGATGAAAAATTACAGATAGCTAAAAGACATTTGATAAATAAACAAATGGAAAATTGTAAATTAAAGAAATCAGAATTTTCAATTGATGACGATGCAATTAAATTTATAATTCAATCCTACACCAGAGAAGCTGGCGTTAGAGGCCTTGAAAGACAGATTGCAAAATTAACAAGAAAAGTAGTAACGCTTATAGAAAAAAACGAGGCTAAAAGTTTTACTATAACAAAAGATAATCTAACTGAAATTTTAGGTGTACCTATTTATCAGCGACTTGAAGTTGAAAAAGAAAACCTTATTGGAATAACTACAGGCTTGGCATGGACAGAAGTTGGTGGAGAGTTATTATCAATAGAAGCTGTTAAAGTGCCTGGTAAGGGAAAAGTGACTGCGACTGGTAAACTTGGTGATGTAATGAAAGAATCCGTTAAGGCTGCAGAGTTTTTTATTAGATCTAAAGCTCTCAATTATGGTTTAAATCCGACAGATATTGAAAAGAGTGACATACATGTGCATGTACCAGAAGGTGCTACACCAAAAGATGGCCCTTCTGCTGGTGTTGCTATGGTCACAAGTATTGTTTCAGCTTTAACCGAAATTAAAATTAAAAGTTCAGTTGGCATGACCGGAGAAATTACTTTAAGAGGTCGTGTACTTCCAATTGGTGGATTAAAAGAAAAATTACTGGCTGCTAAGAGGGGTGGATTAAAGACTATCCTAATACCGATTGATAATAAAAAAGATTTAATAGAAATACCTGATAATATAAAAGATAAATTAAAAATTATTCCGGTTAGTTCTATTGATGAAGTTATCAGTAATGCCTTGGAAACAATGCCTGAAAAAATTGATATGTTAGATATTAGCAGTTTATCCCCGGCTAATAATACATCTATAGATGAAAAAAATATTGCTCATTAGTTTTATGAACACTTAATTTTGCTTTAACAAATTTATATTATTTGCTAGGATTTCCTTGCTTTTTAAGCTATATTTACATAATTAACATAACTCCTGGAGGTACGAATGAATAAGAATGAATTAGTTGCAAGCGTTGCTGATGCATCAGGTCTAACAAAATCAGATGCAGCAAAGGCTGTTGATGGTGTATTTGCATCTATTACTAGCGCATTAAAATCTGGTGGTGATGTGCGAATAGTTGGTTTTGGGACTTTTTCTGTAGCAAACCGTGCCGCTACAACTGGAAGAAATCCAAGAACAGGTGAGACAATTCAAATTAAAGCGTCTAAACAGCCAAAATTTAAAGCTGGTAGCCCATTAAAAGATGCTGTAAACGGGTAAAATAATATAAATCTTTTTAAAAACGCCTCCAATTAGGAGGTGTTTTTTTTATTGCACATCTTTGTATAATTTTTTTATTACTAAATTCTTGGCCATTAAAATAATATAAAATTTTAAAGTTTTTTTTGAAAACTTTGATCAGCTCTCTATCTTTAAGCAAGAAATTTGGATTGCTCGGCTTCCCATATCTTTCATTACCTCTTGCAAATGTTTCATAAAACAAATACCCATTTTCTTTAACCAAATCCCCGATTTTTTTAATTTTTGGCCTATACAAGTAATTTGTTACTATAACTATATCGTAATAATTTCTCTTTAACGGCCAACTCTCTTCTGATTCTAAATCAAAGCATATAGTTTTTATACTTTGATAATTTTTATAAGTAGACAACTTTTTATCATCATTATCAACAGCTGTAATTTTTCTTTTATTATTTGCTAAACTTTTACTATGTCTTCCATTACCACTTGCAAAATCTAAAATTTGAAGTTCTTTATTATTTGTAACTGCTTCTACACAATTGATAATCCACCGAGATGGTAATTGTTTTAGATGTGAACCCATATAGATTTTTATCCCTTAAATTTGTGATGTTTTAAATAAAAAATAAATAAGTTCATAGTTGTCAATCATATTAAAATTACGTATAAGCTTAATGAAAGGGCGGTTAGCTCAGTTGGTAGAGCATCTCGTTTACACCGAGAATGTCGGCGGTTCGAGACCGTCACCGCCCACCATTAGCTTAAATGTTAAACACCTATAAATTAGTTAACAAAAGCTTTTTCTAATACATAATCTCCAGGTTTATTGTTAGCACCCTCTTGAAAACTATGTTTTTGCATAATCTCCTTCAAATCATTGTTAAGACCCATAGAACCACAAAACATAAATCTATCGTTTTCAGATATTTCACTAAGGGTTAAATCTTTTAGAAGTTTGCCAGAGATTATAAGATCAGTAATTCTTCCTTTATTAGTATAATTCTCTCTAGTAGTTGAATGATAACAAATTAATTTATTGGATATAAATTCTTTTATAATATCGTTATCAAAACAATTTTTAATAGTTTCTTTACTATAGTTTAACTCATCTACTGTTCTGCAAGTGTGAGTCAATATAACATGTTCAAATTTTTCATAAGTTTCAGGTTCCTGAATTAGAGAGGCAAATGGTGCAAATCCAGTTCCAGATGATAATAAAAATAATCTTTTACCTGGTTTTAAAGCGTCTAGCACTAGTGTTCCTGTAGATTTTGGCATCATAACAATAGAATCATTGATTTTTATATTTTTTAACTTAGAAGTTAGTGGTCCATTTTTGACAATTATAGAATAGAACTCTAGTTCTTCTGACCAGCTTGGGGAAGCTATAGAATAAGCTCTTAAAATAGGTTTACCTTCTTCATTTGGTAGACCAATCATTACAAACTCCCCAGATCTAAATCTAAAACTAGATGGCCGAGTAATACGAAAAGAAAAAAGATTTTCAGTCCAATGTTTGACAAAAGTTACTTTTTGTAAGTTAGAAGACTTTCCAGACAAGGCTTATCCTTAAATTTCAATAAAACTTATAATAGTTTTTTCGTTAATTTTAATAATGTTTCTTTATAATCATTGTTTTTAAATTTGTATTTAAATTCATTATTAATAATTTTAGATCTTACTTCTCTATCTACTTCATAAAAAGATCTCATAGTATCTGAAATTTTTTTAGATTTATATGAAATAGCATTTGGGATTACTAAATTTAATTTTTCTGAGACATATTTAATAGCTTCGAAATTTTCTATTTTATTTTCTTCGCTTATATTTAGGTATTTAAATTTATAATCTTCAATCAAATATTTAATAACTATTGCAGATAAATCTTCAACATTAATCCTGTTAGAAACATGTCCATCCTTAACAATTACGTCGTTGTTACCGTTAAGATACTTAATCATAGGATGTCTGCCTGGTCCATAAATTCCAGATATTCTAAAAATTGAAGACTGTTTATTTGTATTTAACCATTCTGTTTCTGCTTTAAGTCTATTTTTCCCTCGAATATTTTGCGGATTTACTTTTGTATCTTCATAAACAATGCTTCCTCCATAAACTGAAGTGGCTGAAAAATAAATTATTTTTTTATTATTCAAAGATATTGCATTTCTATATTTTTGAATTACAGGTTCATCACCATTTTGAGAAGGTGGAACAGTTGAAATTAGATTCTCTTCTTGTAATTTTTTATTGATGTTGATTTCATCATCAAAATTAAAATAATGTATATTTTTTTTTGGTTTTAATATATTGCGGGTGATAATTGAGACTTGAAAACCTTTTTTTAAGGCGTCTTTAGATAGAAAATTAGCTGTATAGCCATTCCCAATAATTGTTAATTTCATCATATTAAAATATTACAATTTATAACTTGCTTTTATTTACTAAATTCAATTACAGTTCTTATGTTTATGGTGCTTCGAATATTTCTTCAAGCTTAAAATGGGAATTTGGTTATTCATTAGAATTCTAAGCCAAAGCTGTCCCCGCAACTGTAAATGCTGAGTAAGGGCTACAATGCCACTGGAAAATTTCTGGGAAGGCTGCCTAAACTATGAAGCATAAGCCAGGAGACCTGCCATTGACAGTCGCTTTGTCAACCTCCGGGTAGAGTGGATGGCACGTGTTATATATCGTCTAGCGACAAAATTTGTTCAGAGCTCAAGCTCTATAATTTTTGCTGGAGGTTATATAAAATGCGTCTTATTTTATTTTTAACTCTACTTTCATTTAATTTCTTTTACATAAAATCAACTTTTTCAAATGAACAAACACCTGTTAGAATAACAATTTATCCGACTGTAATTGATAAAAATGTAGTTGGTAGCTCAACTACAATTATTAATAACAAAATGATAAGAGAGAACTCTCATTTACCATTGGGACAACTTTTGAGTAAATTTTCAGGAATAAATTTTGAAAATTTATATTCTGGTGTGGATGTTAAATCGTCAGTACGCATACGTGGATTTGGAGAGCAAGCAACAAGGAACGTCTTGATATTAATAAATGGTACTAGAGTATCTGATATGACAATTGCAGGTACCAACCTCTCTAGAATCTTGACTGAGGATGTGCAAGAAATAGAAATTATAAAAGGTGGTACTGCAAGCATGTTATTTGGAGATGGAGCCACTGCCGGTGCAATAAATATAATAACTAAAGACCCTCTTTATTTAAAAGATAAATTTCAAATCAAAAATTCTTTAAAATCGTTTAATACTAACAAACAAGTAATTTCTTCAATCAAAAAATTTGATGATTTTGTTATTGATTATTCAATAACAAACTTAGAAACAGATGGTTATAGAAATAATAGTGATTATGATCAAAGTTCATTTGGGTTTAATTTAACAAAGTTTAATGATGATAGTTCAAGATCATTTTTAGAATTTAAACATACTGATGAACAAAATCGTCTACCTGGAAGTATTTTACTAACAGATTTTTATACAAATCCAAAATACTCTAGATTTCCAGAAGATTTTGGAACAGAAAAAATTACATCATTGAAAATAGGTAAAGAAATTAAATTTAAAAATGATAGCAAACTTTCAACTAATTTGAGACTTGAAAACAAAGATCAATATTCTTCAATGTTGAGTTGGGGTATTAGGTACAAAAGTAAAACTACTCTAAATACGGCACATTTAAATTCTCAATATATAAATAATGGAAGTTTATTTTGGACAGGTGTTACGCCTAAGTTCGGAATTGATATCTACAACTCAACTTACAAAGTTGATGCAAATGACTGGGCATATACGCAATACATAAATAAGGCTGAACAAAGAATTATTGAACCTTCAATGATTTTTAATATTAAAGATAAGAAAATTGAAGGTTTGGATTATGAAGTGGGTCTTCGGTCTCATCATTATGATATCGAAGTTTATAATCATTTAGCACCAAAAGTTAAAGTGTTGTCTAATAAAGAAGATAATTATGCTTGGTCATTAGGAGCTGATTATAAAATTGAAAAAAAACATAAAATTTTTGGACATGTTGCACGTTCTTATAGATCACCAAGATTAGATGAAATTGTCACTGTTGGCCCTTCAACCAGTTTAAATCCATTAAAACATCAATTTTCTCATGATATTGAGCTTGGATATGAGCAGAACTCAATGGAACATAGATATAAAATATCTACATTCAAAACATTAATTAAAAATCAAATATTTTATAATGCTACTTCATTCGCAAATGAAAATTACGATCCCTCAGTTCATGAAGGCATAGAATTAGAATTTGATAAAAAAATATCAGAAAAGATTGATTTAAATTCTAACAGTACATTTATGAATTCTTATGTCACTAAAGGAGCTTTTAAAGGAAATGAAACACCATACGTTCCAAAATGGAGAGCAAACGCAACCTTGACCTATGAAATAGATAAAAACTCAAAATTTAATTATTCTTATAAATATTTTGGTAAAACTCGAGCAGGTAATGATGATAATTACCTTATTCCAAAATCAAAATCCTATCAAATATCTGATATAAAATATTCTTATAAATTTAAAAAATTCACTTTAAATTCATTTGTAAATAATGTTTTAGATGAAAAATATTACACCAACTTAATTTTAGGATCTGGCAACGTAGGTTATGTTTATCCTCAGGCAGGAAGAACAATAGGTATAGAGATTGAAGCAGATTTTTAATTTTTTTTACCTTGAGTTAATTTTTTTAAAGGTTTATCTAATAAATTATGAAAAATAAAATGTTTTTAAACTATGTTTTTGTATTGTTGG
>VMBT01000814.1_pt1 | contig 17829 bp, 15 predicted proteins | sample 4404301 | NCBI WGS metagenome assembly VMBT01 (sample SAMN12238535, study PRJNA552566) | marine metagenome | isolation source: Coastal seawater | place: USA: coastal Georgia, Sapelo Island | collected 2008-08/2009-08
GGCTGCTCGTGAGGTCTTGAGCGCTGTCCGTGAAAAGACAAAGGTCGCTGCGTGAGAATCTCTGACTGATACAGACGATGTTTCGCCAAAGTAAACAAAACTGAACCTGATATGTTTGAGATTCAATAATGGGAACAATCATCTTAGAGGCACAAGTAGAACCAACTCGGCGGATGGAAGTTCACTTGCCTGAAACTATGCCTATAGGAACAAGAGTCCGCGTGACTATTGAGCCCTTGCATCCCCTCGATTGGGAACTAACGGAAGAAGAGCAACAAGTTTGGGAGGATTTTCCTCAATTTCGTAGAGATCATCCCTTCCGCTTGCATCCCGATGAGAACTCGAAGTGAATTTTCTGCTTGATACCAACATTATCAATTATCTTCTACGAGGGAACGGAACGGTTCGAGAGCGATTTGATACTGTGGCTGGTGGATTTTTGTTGAGCCCTGTTGTTGATTTCGAGATTCGACGCTATCTGCTGCTCAAACAGGCCACTCGCAACCTCCGACAATACGAGGCTTTGGTCGAATCATGGATCAAGTTAGAGTTGAACCACTCTGACTGGGAACAAGCTGCGGTTTGGTGGGCTGAACTACACAAAAAAGGACATTCGATTGCTGACGCTGACTTACTAATTGCTGTTCATGCCTTTGCAAATCAGGCAACACTGGTTACCAAGAACCTAAGACACTTTGAATACTTGGATCTGATGCTGATCGATTGGACTGTCTAACTGCTTCTCACCTGACTCAACGCTCTAAATCTATTTCTTCGAACAAATCCTGAGTTCATGAAGATCCCTTCCCTTTCTGCAATTCGTAATGGTGATCGTCGTGCGATGGCCAAGGCGATCACCCTACTGGAGAGCACACACCCAGAAAAACTTGATCAGGGCCAGGCGCTGCTGGAGGAGTTGTTGCCGGAGACCGGCAAGTCCCTGCGAATTGGCATTACTGGGGTTCCAGGTGTGGGTAAGAGCACCTTCATTGAAGCCTTTGGAATGCGGCTGATCGAAGCAGGACATCGGGTCGCTGTACTAGCTGTGGATCCAAGTAGTCCAATCACTGGTGGAAGCATCCTGGGCGATAAGACGCGGATGCAACAATTGTCCTCACACCCACAGGCATTTGTACGTCCTTCACCCTCGTCCGGAGTGCTGGGTGGGGTCGCTCGTAAAACTCGGGAGACGATGTTGCTCTGTGAAGCAGCGGGCTATGACGTGATTATTGTTGAGACGGTAGGAGTTGGGCAGTCGGAGACCATGGTTGCTTCAATGGCTGATCTCTTCCTGGTGCTGATGCTACCCAATGCTGGAGATGAGCTGCAGGGAATCAAGAAGGGAATTCTGGAGTTGGCGGACCTGATCGTGATCAACAAGGCTGATGGTGATCAGAAGACCTTGGCTCAACGAGCTGTGCGAGAGTATCGAAACGCTCTCCATTTGCTCAAGCCGACTCGGGCTTCATGGCAGGCAAAGGTGCTTCAGTGCAGTGCCCTGGAACAAACAGGGCTGGTTGAGCTGTGGGAGACGATGCAAGACTTTCAAGAGATGCTGAAGACCTCGGGAGAGTGGGAAGAGCACAGGAGTCATCAGGCTGTTCGCTGGATGTGGAGTCTGATTGATGAAGAGTTGCGCCAAAGTTTTCGAAAGCATTCCCAGATCCAAGCTGATATTCCCAGAGTTGAGAAGGCCATTCGTCAAGGCAAGCAACTACCAACTCGAGCCGCTCGATCTTTATTGGAAGTTTGGTTCAATACCCAAGATAAATAGTCTAGAGGTCATCAAACCTACTGCTGGGACCGCTGATCAAGACTCGCTTGGTGGCTTTTTCTGCTATAAGGGAGGTACTACTTGTGTGAGGGAGAGCAGGAATTTTGGCGTGTTGCTCAAAAGCGCTGTCGAAATTTACGTTCCAGTTCAGCAGTGGGTAAGGAAAACCAGAGGGGAGATCCGTCAAGGGAGCGGTTGTCGAGATCTAGCTGTTCAAGCTGGGCCAGTAACAACTGCTGATCGCTTGCAGTAAGCAGTTGCGTTTCTAGGAGAGCCGCTTGTGTGGCCAAGACATTCCAGAGATCCTGCTGAAGTGCGTCTGGACGACTACGTTTCCCGAAGAGTGCGCTGCGATTAAGCATCTCTCGCAGAAAGGCTTCTGCCCGAGACAAGGCCAGTAGTCTTGGTTGCTGTTGCAGGGCAAAGGTCTTTCCTCCAAAAGGTTCCCAGACAAACCCACCTTGACGCATCAAAGCTTCTAATCCTGCCAACAGTGTTGCCTCCTGAGGTGCCAGGTGCAGCAGCAACGGAGTACTCCGCTCAGAAACTTCAATATTTTCAGCTAGGAAGTCGCTCCGGTAGCGTTCATACAGTAACCGCTCGTGAACACGCTGGCTGTGAAAAAGTACCAATCCATCTACATCCGTAGCCAGTAGATAACAACCCAATACTTGTCCATGTGATTGCCATCGAGTTGGAGTTTCCGGAGTAGGCCACAGCTGAAGGTTCTCTACGGTAACCGGATCAACGACAGTTTCTGCTTTGGTAGGGGCTTCTTCTTTAGTTGATGATAAGGTCGTGGTCGTGGCAACAGGAGAAGCTTCTGGTTTGGAGTCAGTATTTTTGGTAGGTGTGGGAAGGGTCGGATTGTGCTTGGCTCGGGCTGGTCGCTCCTTAGCAACTCGTTGCACAGAGGATTGTTCCTGAACCTGTTGTTGCAGTGGTAGCTCATCTACTAGTGGCAATTCTGTCTGAGGATCCCGTATTGGTCGAGGTATCGTCTTTCCTTCCCGACCAAACAGGCGCAGCTTAGTCTGTTGCTTAAGGCTTCTGCTCAGCTGATCCTGGAGGATTGTATGCACAACCTGGCTGTTGCGTAGTCGAATCTCTGTTTTTGCAGGATGGACATTGACGTCCAACTCACCTGGATCAAGATGCAGCGAAAGGAAGAATGCTGGATGCTGTGATTTGCTTAGGAAGTTGCCATAGCCCTGGTAGATTGCCCGCTGTACTGCTGGGCATCGCACAGAGCGGTCATTGACAAACAGGTATTGCCAACGCTTGCTGGTTCGTACTTTCTCTGGGATGGAGAGCCAGCCTTGGTAATTTAGGTAATTTTCTCGATGTGAGACTTCCTGCAGGCTATCTCGAAACTCTTCACCAAAAAGTTGAAAGATACGCTCTTCCAGGCTGTTGGCTGGTCCTAGGTTGAGCAACAGTTGTTGGTTATGAACAAGTTTGAACTGACGTTGCGGGTAGGCCAGCGCCTGATTGGTCAATCCCTGCTGAATGTGCTGTAACTCCGTGGTGGTTGTCTTCAGAAACTTAAGCCGAGCCGGTGTGTTGAAGAACAGTCGCTCGATCTTGATGCGTGTTCCTTGTGGAAATCCTACCTTACCGATTTCATCCAGTTGTCCCCCCTGCATCAGCAGGCGTGTCCCGCTCTCCTGATCATCAGGACAGGTCAGCAATTCGAAGTGGGAGACTGCGGCAATGGAAGCCAAAGCTTCTCCACGAAAGCCAAGTGTGCCAATGCGGAACAAGTCTTCGTCTGAATAAATCTTACTGGTGGCGTGACGTTCTACAGCAAAGCGGGCGTCGGTCTCATTCATCCCGCAGCCGTTGTCGAGCACCTGAATCAGGTCTTTTCCTCCATTCTTGACGGTCACCTGAATCTGGGTAGCTCCAGCATCCAACGCATTTTCTACCAACTCCTTGACCACAGAAGCTGGCCGCTCAACCACTTCCCCTGCTGCAATCTTGTTGATCAGCGATTCAGGGAGAATGCGGACTTTCTGATTGAGAAAAGAGGAGGTCATGGCAAACAGTGGGTCAAAAGGAGAGGAAGAAAAACTGCGAGTGGGACAAAGCAGGGAGAGATTTGGGCGAGAGGGAATCCCGCCCAGGGATAGGATCAGTCCACCAACACGACGACGCGGGCTTCTCTCAGGAAGTTGAGATTGGCCGCCAGTTGGCGAATGCGAGCTGCGTCCTGATCAGCGAGGACAATGTCCGTCTTGTTTTTGCCAGCGACCCCGACAGCTTTGACTGTCAGTGGATTACCTGCCACTCGGTCGTTGGTTTCTGCTTGTTCCAGATCCTTGACGTAACCGGCCATTCCGTGCTTAAGAACAAATTCTTGTTCCACATAGGCTGAACCATAGAGTTCATTCCCAGCTTCATCAAAAACCCGTGGTGACATTGCTGGTTGAGCTTCTGTTCCTCGTGCATCGATGATCAAGCCAGTATAAACTCGCCCCATATCGATTGGAGCGCCGGATCGGGAATTGGAAGAGAGTTCTACTGGTGGAGCAATTTCCACTGGGATCTGGAAGAGAGCTTGTTGTGGAACCACTTGTTGGAGTCGGGCTTCCATGCGGACACGAACGCTGCCATCAGAGAAGTAGCGTGGTGCACCAACAGGGCGTAAGCCGTAGATCATACCCTGAACATTGGAGCGGATTTGATCATCGGTCAACATCGCGTCTTGTAGCGTGGTATTTGAACTGACGTTGATTCCTTTGATCATCTCCAGAATGTTACGAGCTGCATCCATCCGGGCTGCTCGTTGGGCACTAGCGTTTTGTTGAGCAGAGGTTCCTGCTTTCTTTGCAGGTACGCCTAGGCCATCGGCAATGACGAGTCCTTGGTTCCAATCGACACAGGCCGAGTTTCCATCTTGCAGACAACGGTCATCTATCGAAACGCCCCAAGCTGTGCTGGCCAGCAACAGTCCAAGGCACGCGCTGATCCATGTCTTCATCTTGTCTCCTGGCTGAAATCGGTAGGTAGCAGCGGCCCAATCCGGCCGCTAGGAAAGAGTGGGCGAATGCAGCTTTTGTGCGAATCGCCTATACGTCCTTGATGCTTAGCTGCAGCTTACCCCGTTTGTCAAGACCCATGGCTTTTACTTTGACAGTATCGCCTTCCCGAACGACGTCTGTGACCGCACGGACACGGCCTTCCGCCAAGTTGGAGATGTGTACCAATCCTTCCGTTCCAGGGAAGACTTCTACAAAAGCTCCGAAGTCAACCACGCGCTTGACAATCCCATCGTAAACAGTGCCGATTTCTACGGTGCGTGTCAGATCTCGAACAATTTCCAAGGCAGCATCTACCGCCTTGTGATCTCCGGATGCAATGGAGACCAAACCGTCGTCAGAGATGTTGATCTTCACCCCAGTTCGCTCGACGATGCTCTTGATCATCTTGCCCCCAGGGCCAATGACGATGGAGATCTTATCAGGTGGAATCTTGTGAGTGATGAAGCGCGGCGCATAGCTGGATAGTCCGGCGCGAGACTGCTCCAAGGTGTCTCCCATGATCTTGAGAATGTGCAGTCGACCTTCACAAGCTTGCTCCAGTGATGCTTTGACAATCTCTCGGGTGAGTCCCTTGATCTTGATGTCCATCTGCAATGCGGTGATGCCTGTGGTAGTGCCAACAACCTTGAAGTCCATGTCACCTAGGTGGTCTTCATCCCCCAGAATATCTGAGAGAATGCTGGTCTGTCCGTCGTCATAGATCAGCCCCATGGCGATACCGGCAGCCGCTGCCTTGAGAGGAATACCTGCATCCATCATTGCAAGAGAGCCGGAACAAACCGTTGCCATTGAGGAAGAGCCATTGGATTCGAGTACTTCAGAGACTAGACGAATGGTGTAAGGAAACTCTTCTCTAGTTGGAAGTAGATGGCTGAGGCCACGCTCGGCAAGATGTCCATGGCCAATTTCACGACGTCCAGGACCTCTAGGTGGTCGAGCTTCACCAACACAGAAACTTGGGAAATTGTAGTGCAGCATGAAGTTTTTGTAGCTTACTCCATGTAGCGAATCGATGAGTTGCTCATCTTCTTTCGTTCCGAGAGTGACTACACCCAACGCCTGGGTTTCTCCACGTGTGAAGAGCGCAGAGCCATGGGCTCTTGGTAGAATCCGTGCCTCACAATCAATCTGGCGGATGTCTTTTGGGCCTCGTCCATCAATGCGAATCTGATCCTTTAGGATACGCTCCCGCATGACCTTTTTCTTGACCGAACCAATCACGCTCTTGGCTTGTCCAATAGCATCACTGCTGGGCTCACTGCCTTCAGGAAAGACCTCGGCAAGCACTTCATCAACAACGGCGTCCAGTCGCTGATAGCGCTCCTGCTTCTCTGTGATCTGCAGGGCCTCCACTAGTTTAGGCTGGCTGGCAGCGGTCACCTTGGTGCGCAACTCCTCATCAATTTCTGGTATGGCAACTTCGCGTTTGGGTTTGCCACAGCGCTGCATCAACTCTTCCTGGATCTGAATGATCGGCTGGATCTGTTCCTGACCAAACCAGAGAGCATCCAGCATGACTTCTTCACTCACCTCTTTGGCTTCCCCTTCCACCATCAGAATGGCGTCTTTCGAAGCTGCCATGATGATGTTCAACTCACTTTCTTCTAGTTCAGCAGGCGTTGGGTTGACAACAAATTCACCATTGATGCGTCCAACTCGGATGCCCCCAATTGGTTGATAGAAGGGAATGTCTGAAACGCAGAGCGCTGCCGAAGCACCAATCATGGCTGCGATATCGGGGGCATTGTCCTGATCAGAGCTGAGTACGGTGGCCATGATCAGGGTTTCTGCCAGATAGTTTTCATCGAAGGATGGACGTAGAGGACGATCAATGAGCCGAGAAGTTAGGGTCTCTGACTCGGAGAGGCGGCCTTCACGCTTGAAGAAACCACCGGGAATACGCCCAGCAGCGTACGCTTTTTCAACGTAGTGAACCGATAGGGGGAAAAAGTCAGCACCAACACCGCTACCTTTGTCGGCAGTGGCGGCGACTAATACAACAGTGTCACCATAGCGGACCAAGATGGAGCCGTTGGCTTGTTTAGCGAGTTTTCCTGTCTCGAGTGTAAGAGTGGCCTTACCGAAGGCCGTAGATACGGTTTCCATAGATTCTCCTGATTTTTCAATATACTAGGGATCGAAAGAGAGACCAATCGCAGTGCATCGTAGAAAGATAGCCTTGGGACGAACGACCAGACAAAGGTTGGAGAGGGTGTTGCGTCGGAATGATGGCTGTTAAGTAGGCAGCGAATGGAATCAAGAATTGCAGGTTGTTTCCTGAGAGGGGATTGGCGGAAGAACGAACCCTTTGTGGGCTCGTTCTAGTAGGTGGCTATTTATCTGCGGATGCCCAGCTTTTGGATAATTTCCTGGTAGCGATCCACGTTTTCCGCCTTGAGGTAGTTAAGAAAGTTGCGCCGTCGACCAACGAGGCGCAACAGCCCACGACGAGAGTGGAAGTCTTTTGGTTGTTGCTTGAAATGCTCAGTCAGGTAGACGATTCGGGCTGTCAGCAGGGCAATCTGAACTTCTGTTGAGCCACTGTCGTGCTCATTCTTGCCATAGGTGCGAATCAGTTCATTTTTCTGTTCCTTGGTCAACATGCAGGGATACTCCTCAGATCAATACTTTATTCGGTTGAAAACAGGGGCCTCGCTCTCCCAGATGCAGAGAACCAAGTGCCCAGAGTTCTTGTTCATCACCAGCCTGATACCAGGCTTCGGTGGTATGGTCCTTAGGAACGGCTGATTCTGAAGTTAGGCTCAGCGGGACGGTTTGTCCTTGTCGAATACGTTCCCGATCCTCCAGAGGCAGACGCAGCACAGGGAAGTCACTCAGCACTCTGGAAGAATCCATCCATGGGTTGACTTCCTGAGCCAGTTGCTCAGGAGTTTTGGCTTCCTCGATCACGAATCGAGAGCCACAGCGCAGACGGCGCAAGGCAGATAAATGGGCGCCAACACGTAGATCCTGGCCCAATTGCTCAGCTAGTGAGCGAATATAAGTGCCCTTCGAACAATGCACGGTGATCTCTGCTTCCGGTAACGCGAAGCACTCGAGCTTCAGTTGTTCCAGGAAGACTCGCCGCGTCGGTAACTCTGGTGCTTCTCCACGACGGGCCAGTCGATAGGCCGGTGTACCTTGAAGCTTGACCGCTGAGTGGACTGGGGTCTGTTGATCTTGCCACCCCAAGTGCCTCTGCAGCCACTCATTCACCATCGTTTCGTTCACGGAACTTGGATCCCGTTCAGCCAGTATCTGGCCTTCTGCGTCAAAAGTATCAGTGCGAATGCCAAAACGAACGGTCGCACGATACACCTTGTCCTGTTCGTTGAACAGGGAAATCAATTTGGTCGCCTTGCCCAGGAAAACTGGGAGTACTCCGGTCGCCAATGGGTCCAGAGTACCCAAGTGCCCAGCTTTTTTCTCCTGAAACTGACGACGGGCCCAGCGGATTACATCAAAAGAAGTCCAGCCACGGGGCTTATCAATGTTCAGAATCCTCAGCACTGTCTGTCTTCTTTACCTTCTGCAGTGCCTGATCAATCTCCATGCTATAGTCGAATCCAGCATCATAGAGAAAGCGTAACTTGGGGGTCAGTCGAGTTTGCAGCACTTTGCCCAGGCAACGGCTGAAGAATCCAGCAGCGTGATTGAGCGAGGTGACGACTTCTTCTACTTGCTCACTTGGGAAAAAGCTGACGTATACCGTGGCAAAGGAATTATCTCGGGCGGCCTCAACTCGGCTGATGGTCACCAACCGAAAGCGTGGGTCTTTGCTCTCCCGTAACAGGATCTCTGCCAGCTTTCGTTGCAGTAGCACATTGTTTGGCTCTGCTGATTTGTTACCGCGCATCTAGAGAGTTGCTGCTTCTTCGACTTCGATGAAAGCCTCGATGACATCACCTTGCTGGACATCCTGAAAGTCCAGAACGATTCCACATTCGTAATTCTGAGCGACTTCACGAACGTCATCCTTGAAGCGTTTCAAGGAAACAACGTGTCCCTTGTGAATTTCTGTTTCATCGCGCAGGACACGAGCCTTGCAGTTTCGTACAACCTTACCTTCTGTGACCAAACACCCAAAAATATTACCAATACGATTGGCGTTGAAGATCTGATCCACACGGCAACGACCGATCACTTCTTCACGAATCTCTGGAGCGAGCATGCCTTGCAAGGCAGCACGAACATCATCGATAGCGTTATAGATTACATCATAGAGGCGTAGGTCGACACCTTCACGGGCCAGTGTCTCACGAGCTTTTGCGTCTGCCTGAACATTGAAGGCGATGATGATCGCATCCGAGGCAGATGCCAGCACAACGTCCGTTTCTGTGACGTTGCCAAGACCTGTGTGCAGAAAGCGCACAGAGATCTTTTCATTGCCCAGTTGCGAGAGAGAGTTGCGCAGAGCCTCGACAGAACCTTGAACGTCTGCCTTCAGCAGCAGATTGAGTTCCAAACTGCCAGCCTCTTCCAGTTGACTGAAGATGTTTTCTAGATTCGTCTTCTGCTGCTGAGAAACATTGGCTTCCCGTTGATTTTCCAAACGTTGCTGCACCAGTTGTCGGGCGGTGCGTTCATCGTCCATTACGATGAAGGTTTCCCCAGTGGTCGGCACGTCATCAAACCCGGTAATCTCTACAGGAACAGCAGGAGTCGCTTCTTGAATTGGTTGACCGTGATCATTGAACATCGCTCGGACCCGTCCGCAGGTGGTTCCAACCAGGAAGAAATCACCGATACGCAGTATTCCTCGCTGGATGAGCACAGTTCCCACCGCTCCCTTGCCACGGCTGATCTTGGACTCGATAATGGCTCCACGGGCTGGCCCATCATAGAAGGCCTTTAGCTCCAATACTTCTGCTTGCAGCAGGACCATCTCCAATAAGTTGTCGATGCCATCCCCAGTTTTGGCAGAGACTGGAACCATGATTGTGTCTCCACCCAATCCTTCGGAGACTAAATTATGCTCTAGTAACTCTTGCTCAATACGCTGTGGACTGGCATCCGGCTTATCTACTTTGTTGACAGCAACAATGAGAGGGACTTCGGCTGCTCGTGCGTGATTGATCGCTTCAATGGTTTGTGGTTGCACCCGGTCATCGGCAGCGACCACAAGAATCACGATATCCGTAACGTTTGCTCCTCTGGCACGCATAGCCGTGAAGGCTTCGTGACCGGGAGTATCCAGGAAAGTGATGTTGTGATTATTATGGCGAACGTGGTAGGCCCCAATGTGCTGGGTAATGCCTCCAGCTTCTCCTTCGGTAACTTTGGCTGAGCGAATCTTGTCCAGCAGAGAGGTCTTACCATGATCGACATGGCCCATGATGGTAACGATCGGAGCTCGCTCCCGTTCATCAGTGCCATCGGCTACTTCGAAGACCTGCTCTTCAAGATTGGTGGTCTCCTGTTCTACTTCTACATCAAATTCAGCAGCAATCAGCGCAGCAGTTTCTCCTGGAATGCTTTGATTGATGGAAGCCATGACTCCGTTTTCCATCAGGCGCTTGAGAATTTCGGTTACCTTGATCCCGATTAGGCTAGCAAGGTCTGCAACGGTGATGGCGTTGCCAATCTTGATACTTTTCTTACGAGGATTGAAGACATGCTTGGCTGTTTCTGTCTGTTCACGAACACGACGATCTCTACGTCGCTCGCTCTTGCGCTGCTTGCGTCGGGGCTGGTCGTCATCCTCGTTGTAGCTGACAGCGACAGGCTCGTTGTTTTCTCTTCGCTGTCGTCGTTGCAGTGCCTCATTTTCAGATTCATCGCGGCGATGATGCCGAGCTTTGCTGCCCTTTTTCTCAGACTTTCGCTCTCGCTGCTTACGCTCTTCTTCTTCGCTGGTAGTGGTGGCAGGTCGACTGGTAGGCTCTGAGGATGGAGGAGGTGGTGGTGGAGCTACCTCTGCAACCGTTTCTACTTCCTGATGTGCTGGTTTCGGCTCAGGCTCTACTACCCGTTCTTCAGTCACTTCTTCTACAGAAGTGTCAGCTGACTGAGCTTCCACTGTAGTTTCTACAGGAGCTTCTTCAGGTTCACTCGCTTCTTGCTGGACTTCAACAGCGGGTTCGGGTGGTGGAGGTGGCGTCTCTTGCCGATCACTACTGACCCGAATGATATTTTCTTCTTGTGCTTCTTCGGATCGTCGTCGTCGGATACGTCTTGGGCGTTTGCCTCCGATCAGTGTGTCACTGTCGAGTTCAAGAGTTCCCTCTGGATTTGTATCTTCACGGCGTGTGGAAATGATTTGTGCCGGACTTTCTTTAGCAGGGCGACTTGGCGGCGGACTGGTAGGGCCACCAATTTTCTTACGAATGATCGCAATCTGCTCGTCAGAGAGCGCATTAAAGTTACTGGAAACAGGGATTCCGAGTTTACGGATTCGCTGAAGCAGTTGCTTGGCTGGCAGATTCATTTCTTTGGCCAGCTCAAACACACGCATATTGGACATAGGATTCTGGACTTCTTGGGGTTTCAGGAGGGTTTCTCCTCAGTAGTTTCTGACGGATCTGCTGTTTGTGCAGATGTTTCCGGTTCTGTGTCGGATTCGGTTGGTTCAGTAACCGTGGTCGCTGTTTCGGGATCTTCTATCGCAGGATCAGCCGATACAGTCTCTGTTTCAATCTCCTCCCCTGGTGAGTCTTCTGATTTAGTTGCTGCTACATCTTCATTCCTGCGAGCTGCTGCTTCAGCAGCAGGCGTTCCCGCAGCATGCAGACCACTGGTAATGCCGGTGTAGAGCAGTTCTCGCTCTTCCTTGCCTCGTTCCAATTCACGAGTTAGTTGTTCTTCAATGCTCGGTGCTTCTTCTTCATCGACAGAGATGTTGATCTTGTAGCCGACAAGTCGGGAGGCCAGACGAACATTCTGTCCTTTGCTGCCGATGGCCAGGGAGAGTTGATCCTGCTTGACAATCACGTCAATCTCTCCGGCTTCCTCATCAATTACCAGTTCATCAATCACTGCGGGTGCTAGTGCGTTAGTCGTATAGACAGCCACGTCTTCGTTCCAGCGGACGATGTCGATTTTCTCTCCGTAGAGCTCGTTGACGATGTTCTGCACCCGGCTACCGCGAATACCTACGCAGGAGCCAACCGGATCAACGTCTGGATCTGTGCTGTAGACAGAAATCTTGGCACGCTTGCCAGGCTCTCGGGCTGCACTGACGATTTTGACGATACCATCATAAATTTCTGGCACTTCCATTTCGAAGAGCTTGATCAATAGTCCGGGATGAGTCCTGGAAATCGAAAGTTGGGACGGTTTCTGAGGGTTATTGTTCACATCCATCAGGTAGACCCGAATGTGGTCTCCGTAGCTGAAGTTCTCTCCGGGAATTTGCTCTCGGCGGAACAGATAGGCGTCGGTCTTGTCCAAAAAGCGTAGCGCAATCCGGCCATTACTCTCAGAGCGCAGTACAGTGCCGGTCAACACTTCGCCAACTCGCTTCTCGAAGGTGCTGACGATCATCTCTCGCTCTGCTTCACGGATGCTACCGAAGATGATACTGCGTGCTGATCGGGCAATCCGATTGAACTCTCGTTCGTCAATCAGGTACTCCACCTCATCACCGATTTGTGCTTCTGGATCGATTTCCTGAACTTCATCCAGTGAGACCTCGTTGTCCGCATCATCGACAATATCTACTACTTCCTTGTACTGGAAGAGTTCGATCTGGCCCGTACGTTTGTTGAAGCTGCCTTCAATCGATTCGTAGGGAAGCTTCCGTTTGGCAGCCTGAACAATGGATTCGACTACCAGACGAATCATGATGTCACGGTCCAAGGCCTTTTCCTTGGAAACTTCAGTGATGACTTCGAGCAAGTTGTCTCGCAACAGCGACCTCACACAGTGAGAAGTAAAGGAAGTCGGCGCCTGAGGAGGTCAACCGAACAATATAGGGTCAAGGTGTGCCTGACGAATTTCTTGGAGCGGAATCTCAAGTAGCGGTCCTTGTTCCGCTTGCAGCACGATGCCCTGATCATTGGTAGTCTGCAGAGTTCCAGTCCAGCGCTTGTGTCCCTGTTGGCTATTGTGCAGCAGGAGCGTGATGCGCTCTCCCAAAAAACGCTGATAGTGCGCCAGGGTACGCAAGGGACGATCCACACCGGGCGTGGAGACTTCTAGTCGATAGGCGCCCCGAATAGGATCCTCATTATCAAGGATCGGCTCGATGGCTCTATTGACCAGCACGCAGTCATCCAGATTGACTCCCTCCGGGCGATCAATCCAAAGGCAGAGGACTTGTTCCTTGCCTTCGCGTCTCCAGTCTAGTTGCAGGATTTCGTAGCCGAGTTGCTCAAGTGGAGGGGTCAACAGTTGCAGCAGCCGATCGGGCAGACGAGCCATGCGCAGGTATCAGAACAGAACGCCAAATTGATAAACTGAAATAAATACCACAGCTAATCGGAATTGTCGACGGTTTTTCCGTCTAGAACTCAAAGGAGGGTCGAGAGAATCCCCAGTTGGCATGGTTGGGCTCGTGGGTGACCTGCTCATAAAGCTCATCCGGCAACTCTTCAAGAAAGCGAGAACGCCCGCTGTGACTGGGGCCGTAGTAGTTGGCGCTAATAGCTGGAGCGGTCAGGATTAAGCGTCGCTGGGCACGGGTGAGAGCAACATAGAACAACCTCCGTTCTTCCTCCAATTGTTCGTTGCTATTCATGCTGCGTTGGTGGGGGAAGAGCCCCTCTGTCAGCCCGATCAGAAATACGACTTCCCACTCAAGTCCCTTGGCTTGATGAATCGTGGTCAGGGTCAAGTGTTCCTGATCTTCCCATTCCATCGATTCTCGGTCACTGACCAGGCTGTTGCCAACCAAGGAAAGTTCATTGAGGAAGGAATCCAGATCTGGATAGTTCCCAGCGAATTCCAGCAGGGACTGCAGGTCAGCCTCACGCTGTGGAGCGTTCTCGTAGGTATTGCGTAGAACTTCACGATAGAAGTTGAGGTAGACGACCTCAAGCATACGAGACACAGAAGTTTCCGGTACCAGCATTTGTCGAAAACACTCCTGCAGTTGATTCCAGTCTTCTCTTGCCTTGGCCGGAATCAACTTCTGCAGGGCTTCGTTATTCTGACTCAAGCGGACAGCCTGCTGTTCTTGGAAAACGTTATAGATCTTGTGGGCCGTGACGTTCCCAATACCACGGACCTGCTTCAGCACCCGCATCCAGGAGATCTCGTCCAGAGGATTGAAGAGTACCTTGACGAAAGACAGTAGGTCCTTGACGTGAGCCTGTTCGAAGAACTTGATGCCTGAATGAATCTGGAAGGGAATGCCAGCTCTGGTCAGAGCAACTTGCAGGATGGCCGCTTGGGCATGAGTCCGGTAGAGCACGGCCATCTGATCCAGCGGAATCTCTTGGTCGCGGATTTGTAGGATCAGCTCGAGCAGAACATCAGCTTCTGCCTGTGGATCCCAGACTTGGTGGATCTGAGGGAGTGTTCCATCTGTCAGTTCAGTGAAGAGATTCTTTTCGAACTGCTCCTCGTTGTAATTGATGCTTTCATTCGCTACCTGCAGGATCTGCGGGGTACTGCGGTAATTCTGTTCCAACCGGTAAACCTTCGCTTGGTAGTATTCCGGGAAATCAAGAATATTCCGGAAGTTGGCACCACGCCAGCTGTAGATGGACTGTGCATCATCACCCACTACCATCAGGTTCCGATGAGGACGAGACAGGTAGTCGAGGATCTGAGCCTGAACCCGATTGGTGTCTTGGTATTCATCAACCAGCAAATGCTGAATTTGCTGACAGAGTGGCAGTTTGTCGTGATGTTGACGCAGCAGGTCCAGCCAGTTTTCCAATAGGTCATCAAAATCCATCACCTGATTGCGTCGCTTCTTGGTGCGGTAGCACTTGAGAATTTGGAGCATCGACTCGAGGTGCTGTTCCAGATAAGCATAGGGACTTCGCAGCAGATAGGCTTCCAGCCCAAAATCTCGCTCAATGTAAGGCCGTTGTTCCAGTAGCAAAGCCTCACAGGTCGTATTGAAGGCATTGGAAAAGACATTGCCGAGTACGGAAGCGTTGGGGAAGTGCTTGGAAGGTTTACCCATCACCTCGGCCAAGGCTGCTTTGAGCAGATCCTGTGAATCACCACTGTCAAGAATGCTGAAGTTGTGTTCATACTGCACTTGGGCGGCGTAGCGGCGTAGGAATCGGCTGGCAACACTGTGGAAAGTTCCGTGTAGCAGTCGAGGCCCACGATCCTGCTCGGGCATGAAGTGTGAGGCCCGGTGTGCCATCTCGTTGGCAGCTTTATTGGTGAAAGTCAGCAGCAAGATTGAATTGGCGGGTACTCCATTTCGCAGTAGTTGTCCTACCCGATGAGTAATCACCCGAGTTTTACCACTACCAGCTCCAGCAATCACAAGGGCTGGTCCTTGCTCGTGGAGGACGATCTGGCGCTGAGCTTCATTGAGAGAATCGAGCAGTGGATTGTTCATGCGGACAGTTGTTTATGAATGCAGAGGTAGAGTGTCTTTGGCCTAATGCCCAAGTTCCTGCAAAAATAGATAGATTGAAAATATACTGATCCCTGCTAGCCGATCAACTGGGGGATGGCATCATCTATAGTAGTTGCGCTTTAGGGTGACACATTAAAGCACTTTAGTCTCTCACAACTACAGCCGTTGTGGCAATTCATCGCAGAAAAAATTGAACAGGCACTAGCTGATGAGCTGATTCAGGTATTTATCAAATACTCTGCACCAGAATTTCATGAGCTATGTAATTCTCAGAGAATTCAGTGGACCGTTAAAGAAGCTCTGGCAGCGTCTCATCAAGGGCCTACTTTGTGCTGCTGTGCTGTTTACCTGAGAATAGTTGAAAAGCCTTTCTGGCTACAAACTAGCCGAATCTGAGTAGTGCTAGGTGCTGACAAGAAAATACCATAATTTTTGCATATTTAAATATTTCTTGATTACTTCAACAAATCAGTCTAAGAGTTCATTTGGAAACCTCTAAGTGATAGGCCTTGTGACAGTGGCTAAGCTGTTCAAAAAGGTTTCCATTCGCTGGCCTATTCAAGATCCAGCCAGTGAGCTCCTGGTGTGGGAAGTTTGTCCCTTCTCTTTCCACTTCCCACACCTCTGCATGAGACGTCATCAGGGAGATCTCGATTCCCACAAACTTTCCTGACCTCCCTCCGTTCGATTCAGTATTTTTTGGAAAGAGTGGTGGAATGCCTTGAAAATCCAAAACGACAACCATGTTCAGTAAGGTCTATATGGCACCAGCTGATTTTCGACGTTGGAGGAGGATTTTGGTTTGGAGCATTTTGACGGGGGGGACCGTGTGGTTATTGAATTTGATTCACCTTTGGAAACCCGAACTATTTTCTTCCCTCTATACTTTGATTGGTTTGTAGGGAGAGGCTTGTCCTGAAAGGGCCCCTAAGAGAACTTGTTCCCATTCTTGGCAAAGCGGGCGATTCCAGCATTTGTGCACCACCTTTAGCTACGCATCACATCCTCCAGCCTGATGCGAAGAGACCCTGCTGCTTTCTCGTTGTTCTAGGAACCGAGTGTCTGGGTGATAGCTGTGATGCGTTACTAACCCGATCAATAAAAGATTACACAAGAAATAATGGTTGACTGATTTGACTTAAATATCCCTCTCTGCTATTCTGTTCGACATCTTAGCATGGAGTTGCTGGAGGCAATTCTCCTGCTGAGTCCCGCGCTGTTGCCCAACCTAATTTGAAGACAAACCAATACAAAGGAGGAAGGCCCGTACTGCTTCTTACTGAACGGACTTGGATCATTCATTCATTTATTGAGGAGGCCCAATGTCTACAGCAAATGAGCACAACGTTTCCTGTTCCTGGAGGGATCTCAGATTCTTGGAGGAGAATCAGAAATCTGAGATTGATTTGTTGGAAAGTCTGATCGCCACCTTAGCTGCTAGTTGTTACTTCGGTGACTACCGAGTCATTGATGAACTTCTTGATCGTGTGGAACGCTATATGTCTCAGCGTTTCACGAAAGAAGAAGAGAAAATGCGTGGAGATCGGTATCCTCTCCTGCAAGCACATGCTGACGATCATCAGCTTGCCTTGCGGAGATTCATGAATGCCCATCAACGCTGGAAACGAGACAGAGACGAGATCCAACTGCGTCGGTTTCTAGAGCGAGATCATTGTGACTGGTACGCGATGCATCTGCATTATCACGATAACCCTGCTCACAGGTACTCTCCTGTGACAGCCAACTAAACTCTGATTCACTGGCTTCTAAAGTGTTCGCTTGCAGTCAGCGAAATCCCTAGGGGGAAGCCCCATTCGTTTTGGAGCTTCCCTGCTCTTTGTGGATCATCAGAACATAAATAGTCCTAAGTGGTGTTTTCAAAATTGAGCACAGTGGTGTTTGGAGTTGAATTGAGTTTCGTGGATTTAGTGAATAATCGATTTTGAAAGGGAATCAGAACCAGTTGTAAAGATCTCAAAAATCGCTGTTATCATCGTGTCGGTATCTGTTTTGATCATTGGTTAAGTTTGAATGGATCACCCTTTCCAACGTTCGGCTGAACAGGTTATTGATTACCGTGACTGCTAGGTGTCAGGCCCAATCTGATTTTTGTGCAGTTAGATCGAAAATGAGCTAGCAAAAGGAGGAACGCTTATGGAAGTGAAGTGTTTTTCTCTGAATCAGCGTCTTTTGGATCAGAGTGAAAAAAAATTCTTAGAGGCAGATCTTGAGAAATTCTTGGAGACTGCCGAAAGCCCCCAGTTGTTGGATAATGAAAATCAGTCAATGTGGTTGAAGAAATTTGTAGAGGGCTATCATCAATGGAAAGGTCGGCGTTTTCAAAACGGCCGTTATCCGATCTACTCTTATTTTGTGATTGAAGGAGTCAGGAAAGATCCGGAATAGTTTTGATATTCAGAGAATCAATCTGCCAGTACTTGGTATGTTCTGAACTCAGAACTAGGTTCGAATCCAGTAGTACAGGCGGCCGATGTACTCTCGAATTCCGGATGAGGTCCAGAAGA
>VMBT01000816.1_pt1 | contig 17808 bp, 16 predicted proteins | sample 4404301 | NCBI WGS metagenome assembly VMBT01 (sample SAMN12238535, study PRJNA552566) | marine metagenome | isolation source: Coastal seawater | place: USA: coastal Georgia, Sapelo Island | collected 2008-08/2009-08
AGATGGAAAATTTAGTTATTTTCACTACCCAGAAAATTTTAGTCAACAAAATCCCAATAGATATCAATATACATTGATGCCAACGCATATGAGACAATTTTTTTCAAATGAAGAGTTGCAAACTGCTACTTTACATAAACCTTTTGATTTTACAAAAGATATACCATTGCTTAAGATTAATAGGATCGAAAGAAAAACTGATAAGGGATATAAAGGTTTTGAAGATACAAAAAGTGCACTTTATAATTTACAGAAAGATCCGGGTCAGTTGTCACCTATAACAGATGAAAAAAAATCAAAAGAATATCAGCAAATGATGATTGATATTATTAACGAATATGACCCCCCAAAAGAATTAATAAAAAATTATTTTGAGAATTGATATATGCGAAAGAGACAAAAGGTTTTTAGTTCTTTATTAAAGTTCTCTAGTTTGGAAGATGATGTTTACATAGGTAAGGAGAAATAAATGAGTGATTATTTTAAAAATATAAATGAAATAAACTTCGAGGGTCCTGAAAGTGACAATCCTCTAAGTTTTAAATATTATGATGAAAATAAACAAGTGTTGGGAAAAACAATGAAGGAGCAACTCCGTTTTGCAACTTGCTACTGGCATACTTTCACTTGGCCTGGACTTGATCCATTTGGAGGAGCTACTTTTGACAGACCTTGGATGTCTGGTTCTGACCCACTTAAAATGGCTGAAACAAAACTAGATGTAGCCTTTGATTTTTTTACAAAAATAAAAACTCCTTTTTTCTGTTTTCATGACAGAGATATTTCTCCAGAGGGTACATCTTATAAAGAAACTCAAAAAAACTTTCTCCATATTGTTGATTTAATGGAATCAAAAATGGAGTCTACTAATGTTAAACTTTTATGGGGAACAGCAAATGCTTTTTCACATAAAAGATATATGAGTGGTGCATCAACAAACCCTGATCCTGAAGTTTTTGCTTACAAAGCAGCTCAGGTAAAAGATTGTATGGATGCAACAAAACGATTAGGCGGCAGCAATTATGTTCTGTGGGGTGGAAGAGAAGGTTATGAAACTATTCTTAACACCAATATGGGATTAGAAATTGATAACCTAAAACGGTTTCTTGAGCTTGTAGTTAATTATAAGCATAAAATTGGTTTTGATGGTCAAATTTTACTTGAACCGAAACCACATGAGCCAACTAAACATCAATATGATTTTGACTCAGCATCTTGCTTAGCATTTTTACGAAAAGCTGGATTAGAAAAAGAAATCAAATTAAATATTGAAGCTAATCATGCAACTTTATCTGGCCATAGTTTTGAACATGAAATTGCTTACGCGATTTCTAATAATGCACTTGGAAGTTTAGATATTAATAGAGGTGATACTTTACTAGGCTGGGATACTGATCAATTCCCTAATAGTGTGCCAGAATTAATACTTCCTTTTTATCATATTTTTTCTAATGGAGGGATTGGTAATGGAGGGCTAAACTTTGATGCAAAAATCCGAAGACAATCTATAGACCCTGAAGATTTATTTTATGCTCATATTGGAGGGATGGATGTGTGCGCTAGAACACTTTTAGCAGTTGAAAAAATGATCAACGATAAAAAACTCTCTAATTATGTTGCACAAAGATATGAGGATTGGCAAAAAGATCTTGGGCAATTTATCCATGATAAAAGTACTTCTCTTGATGCGATTCATCAAAAAGTCATTGATGACAAGATTGAGCCTGAGCCAAGATCTGGTAATCAAGAGTATTTAGAAAATATTTTAAACAAGTACTTATAGTTCAAATTTTAAATCTAGTTTATAGGTGTATTTATATACCTATAAACTAAAGTGAAATTACATAATTTAAATACAAGGAAAAATTTTAAAATAAAAAACCTGTGTTTGTGCATCGGTAATTTTGATGGTGTTCATCTAGGCCATCAACATTTGATAAAAAAAATTATTAAAAATGCAAAGTTAAACCAATTAAGATCAGCTATATTAACTTTCGTTCCGCATCCAAAAATATATTTTAATAGGACTAGTGATAATTTTAACATCATAATGAATGATGATAAAAAAAAATTATTAAATTTATTAGGAGTTGAACATTATATTGAATATAAATTTAACAAGTTGTTATCAAGTTTAAATCCTGATAGTTTTATTGAAAAAATTTTAGTTGAACAATTAAATGTAAAAAAAATAGTAGTTGGAAAAGATTTTCGATTTGGCAAAGATAGAGCAGGAGATACAACACTATTAAAAAAACTGTCTCAAAAATTTGGCTATAAATTATCAATCATAGGTGATGTAAAAAACAAGACAACTAATACTAAATTTTCTTCTTCAACTATCAGAAGAAACATACATCAAGGATCATTTGAAAAAGTGTCACAGGCACTTGGGCGTAATTGGTTTATGGAAGGTAAAATTATAAAAGGTAATCAAAAAGCAAGACTAATAAATTTCCCTACGGCAAATATGAAACCAGGAAATCATATTTTGCCAAAAAAAGGAGTGTACTGTGTTAATGTTAAATTTAGAGGTAATTTGTATAACGGAGTTGCTAATTTTGGAGAACGACCAACAGTAAATGGAGTAAATTTACTTTTAGAGACACATATATTTGAATTTAATAAAAATATTTATGGTAAAGAATTGACTGTTGAATTTCTAACATTTATTAGACCAGAAAAAAAGTTTAAGGACTTTAAATCGCTAACGAATCAAATTAAAAAAGACGTAATTAAAGCAAAAAAATATCATAAAATTTAATGGAATATAAAGATACCATCTTCTTGCCCAAATCATCTTTTGAAATGAGAGGGAATTTACCTCTCAAGGAACCAAAAATTCTTGAGCAATGGGATAAAGAAAAAATATTTTATAAATTAAGAGAAAAATCAAAAGGGAGGGAGAAATTTGTTCTTCATGACGGACCTCCTTACGCTAATGGTCATATTCACATGGGGACAGCACTAAACAAAATACTAAAAGATGTAATCGTTAGAACACAGCAAATGGCTGGAAAAGACTCTATATATGTTCCAGGATGGGATTGTCACGGTCTTCCAATTGAATGGAAAATCGAGGAAAGTTATAGAAAAAAAGGTAAAAATAAAGATGATGTTCCAGTTGTGCAGTTCAGGCAAGAGTGCAGAGAATTTGCAGAAAAATGGATAGATATTCAAAAAAAAGAATTTAGAAGATTAGGTGTCGAGGGAGATTGGTCTAATCCATATCTTACGATGTCTAATGAAGCAGAAGCTCAAATCGTTCGAGAGCTTGGAAAATTTCTAATTGATGAGAGTCTTTACAAAGGTGCTAAACCGGTTCTATGGTCTGTAGTTGAAAAAACAGCATTAGCAGATGCCGAGGTTGAATATGAAGATCATACGTCTAATACAATTTATGTAAAATTTCTAATCACTAGCGCTGGTGATAAAGACTTAGAGGGATCAAATATTGTTATTTGGACAACAACTCCATGGACCATTCCAGGAAATAGAGCTTTAGCATTTGGTTCTGATTTAACATACTCACTAATTGAAGTTAAAAAAACTACCGAGGAGTCTCTCGCTATAATTGGAGAAAAACTTATTTTAGCAAAAGATTTAGTAAAACAAGTTTGTGATGAAATAGGAATTGAGGACCATAAAGAAATTAAAGAATTTAATGGTAATAATTTATCTGATTGTGAATGTGAACATCCATTTAAAAAAATTGGGTATGATTTTGTTGTAAAACCATTTCATGGTGACTTTGTTAATTTAGAGCAAGGTACGGGCATAGTACACATTGCTCCAGGGCATGGTGACGATGATTATAATTTAGGTATTAAAAACGGTGTCGATATTATTCAGACCGTTCAGGATGACGGAAAGTATAATAATCATGCAAAGGGATTTGAGGGTGAGCACATTTATAAAGTGGATGGTAAAATTTCAGATAAGTTAAATGAGCTTACAAAATTATTATTTAAAGGAACGCTGCGTCATAGCTATCCACACTCTTGGAGGTCCAAGGCTCCATTAATTTATAGAAATACACCTCAGTGGTTTATTTCGATGGAAAAAAATCAGTTAAGAGATACGGCCTTAAAATCAATTGATGAAACTATTTTCTATCCAGCTCAAGGTCAAACGCGTCTCCGCTCTATGATAGAAACTAGACCCGACTGGTGCATTTCAAGACAGAGAGTTTGGGGAGTTCCTCTACCTTTATTTGTTAGTAAAGAAACTGGTCAACCACTTCGAGACCAAGAAGTTATTGATCGAATTGCAGATATTTATGAAAAAGAGGGAAGTGATACATGGTTTACTGAAGACCCTCAGAGATTTCTTGGAGATAAATATTCAATCGATGATTTTGAGCAAGTTAAAGATGTTGTAGAAGTTTGGTTTGACAGTGGTTCTACACACGCATTTTGTTTAGAAAAAAGGGAAGATCTTAAATGGCCTGCCTCAATGTATCTAGAGGGTAGTGACCAACATCGTGGTTGGTTTCACTCATCATTGCTAGAGTCTTCAGGAACAAGAGGTAGGGCCCCATATGAAAGCGTATTAACCCATGGATTTGTTGTAGATGGCAAAGGAAGAAAAATGTCTAAATCTCTAGGTAATGTTATTTCACCAGATGATATTTTGAAAAAATATGGCGTAGATATTTTAAGGTTGTGGGTAGTGGCTTCAGATTATTATGATGATCTAAAATTAGATAATGCAATTTTACAAGCTCAGACAGACTCTTATAGAAGAATTAGAAATACCTTTAGATATATTATAGGTAATCTTGATGGTTTTGATAGTAGCGAAAAAATTGATGAAAGTGAGTTTCCTGATTTAGAGAAATATATTCTTCACCGATTATGGGAAATTGATGGAATTATTACTGACTGCGTAAAAAACTTTAACTTTCATTTAATGTTTACAACTTTACTTAATTTTTGCTCTAATGATCTTTCGGCATTTTATTTTGATATTAGAAAAGATGTTATCTACTGTGATGGAGATAAATCCAAGATAAGAAGATCAGCAAGAACTCTTTTAGAGATAATCTTTAATTATTTAGTTCGATGGCTAGCCCCTTCATTATCATTTACAACTGAAGAAGCCTGGAAAGCTATGGGAAATCAAACAAGTATTCATTTAGAGGACTTTTTACATACTCCAGCAAAATATGAAAATTTAGAAATTAATGAAAATTGGAAAATTATAAAACAAATTAGAAAAGTTATAACAGGGGCACTAGAAATAAAGAGAGCTGAAAAATTAATTGGTTCGAGTTTAGAGGCACATGTTGATATTTATGTTGAGAGTGAAACATTAGAAAAAATTAAAAACTATCCTTTGGATGAGATAAGTATTACTTCATCATTTTCATTGCATGTCTTAACTAATGATTCTCAGGGTTTTTCTTTAGAAGATGTTGCTGATGTTAAAATTGCTGTTTCAAAAACAAACGGACAAAAGTGTCAAAGATGTTGGAAATATAAAGAACAGCTAATACGTAATGAAATATGCGAGCGTTGCGATAATGCCATTGCATGAGTTAAAAAATTTGCGAACAATTTTAATTTTTGTATTTTTAATATTGCTTGATTTATATTCCAAATATTTGGTTTTTAACAATATTGACTTGTATCAATTTATTAAAATAACTCCTTTTTTTGATATTACACACATTCATAATTTTGGAGTTTCTTTTGGATTATTTTCTGGAACAATTTCACCTCTATATTTAATTATAATTGGTCTATTGGTTGTGTCTTTTATTATTTTTCTTCTAGTAAATGCTCAAGACAAATTAGAGCAGTGGGGATTATTTATTATAATATGCGGAGCGTTAGCAAATATTATTGATAGATTCATGAATGGCTATGTAATAGATTTCATTTACTTACATATAAATCAATATTATTGGCCTGCATTTAATTTTGCTGATATTTATATCTCAATTGGTATAATAATGATATTATTGAACGTCTTAAGAAAAATAAAAAAACAATAAATGAAAAACATATTAATTATAGTCTTATTATCTTCATTATTTATAGTCTCATGCTCAAAAGTGAGGGAGAGTGCAGGAGTAAATAGAAAAAGTATGGATGAGTTTGCTGTAATTGAAAACCCCCCACTTATTATCCCTCCAGATTTTAATCTTTTACCACCAGATCAATTAGAAGAGAAAAATCTAGAAAATGAAGAAAGCGAATTAGCCAAAGAGATACTTTTTGGATTGGAAGAAGATACAGAGACCAATAACTTAGAATTATCAACTATGGAAAATATTTTGAACCAAAGCATGGCCGAGGGAATAGATAACAGTATAAGAGAAGAGATTGATGAACAGTTTGCATCTGAAAAAAAATCAACCTCTAAATCTTGGGACAATGAAATGGAGATATTAGATTCTATAGCGGAGTCAGAAAGATTAAGAAATGAACTTTTGAATGATGAGCTTAAATCAAATGAAGAAATTCCAACAGTAAAAGTAAAAGATAAAAGCAAAAAAAAGAAAAGATTTTTCTTTTTTTAATTAAATGAAAATAGATTTTACAAATATAAATTTTAAGGATGAGATTCAGCCTGACCTCAATATTAATGAACTTAATTTTAAAATAAAAAATGTTTGCAATAATCTTCCTGCATTAAATATTGCAAAGAATTCTGAATTATTAAATCTAACCATAGAAAAGACTGAGTCATTCAAGCAAGATAAGAAAAAATTTGTAGTTTTTGGAACGGGAGGATCTAATCTTGGTGCTAGAGCTCTTATAAATATTTTAGTTGATCAGCCAGATAATATATTATTTTTTGATAATATTGATCCATTGTTTTTTCAAAGTCAAATTCTTAAATTGGATTTTGCAACAACCGGATTTATAGTAATTTCAAAATCAGGTACTACACCTGAAACTCTCTCCCAACTAGGGACTATTGTGAATATTGCTAATGAAAAAAATATTTTAAATACTTTGTATAACAATATGATGGTTATTACTGAATTTAAAGATTCTGCATTATTCAATATTGCTAAAAAAAATAATTGTCTTCTTTTAGAACATCAAGATGATATTGGAGGCCGTTATTCTGTGTTTTCTAATGTGGGTATGGTTCCAGCTATTATCGCTGGATTAAATGTTAAAAAAATACATGAGGGTGTAGTTAAACTTTTGAATAAAAATGATTTTAATAATGCTTTTAAGTTTGCTCAAATGTTTAAGTATTCTGTTTCGAATAATTTTTCTTCTAGTGTTTTAATGACTTATTCTGATGGACTTAATTATTTTGGAAAATGGTATCTACAATTATGGGCAGAAAGTATTGGAAAACAGAATAGAGGAGTTACTGCTTTGCATGCTACTGGGACCACTGATCAACATAGCCAACTCCAATTATATTTAGATGGGCCAAAAGATAAATTTTTTACTATCATAAAAAGTAATTACAAAAACAAAGGTTTGCTGATTGATTCACAATTAATGAAAAATGAATCGATTGATTATTTAGTGAATAAAAAAATGGGAGATTTGATGCATGCTGAACAAGATGCTACGATCGATACTTTTAAACTTAATGGGTTTAAGTTCCGAGAAATATTTATAGAAACAATCAATGAGGAAAACATCGGTATGTTGATGGCAAACAGTATTATTGAAACAATTGCTGCTTGTATATATTTTGATGTAGATCCTTTTGATCAACCAGCTGTAGAACAAGGTAAAGTATTAACAAAAAAATATTTAAGTTAATTTAAAAATAATAATTTAGTTTTTCCGTATATTCTTTCTTTCCAAACAACTAAACCTTCTGGAATTTTAATTTGTTGATTCTTTTCAATTTCAATAACAATAACAGTATCATTTAATTTAATTTTATTTTTTATAATTTTAAATAAAATTTTATTTATATTTTCTTTATTATACGGAGGATCAATAAAAATTATTGACGGCTCTACATCAAACTCTCTTTCAATTCCAAATTCTGCCTTTTTAAATATAATTTCATATTCATTAAGTTTACAAATTTTATCACAATTACGTTTTAAGATCTTAAAAACACTTTCATCATCTTCAATAAAATATGATTTTTTTATTCCTCTTGAAACTGCCTCTAATCCGATTAAACCTGAACCAGCAAAGATATCAATTATCGATTTATCTTTATAAATATTTATTGAATGTCTAATGGAATAGCTTTCTAATATTGAAAAAATTGCTTCTCTTTTAAGTGCAGATGTTGGTCGCACCAGTTTGCTTGGCACTTCTATCTTCGTTCTTTTATATTTTCCTGCAATAATGTTAGGCATTTGTTTTAATATTTATTTCTTCTATTTGTCCTTCTTTTAAATGTCCTAACTTGTAGGGTCCGAATTGGATTCTTATTAATTTTACTATGTGCCATGAGAAATGTTTACAAATATTTCTTATCTCTCTATTTTTACCCTCTTTGAGTTTTGCAATTAACCAAGTAAAATTTTTGTTAAACTTATCAATTTTAATTTTTATTTTTTTATAAAAAATCCCATCTATTTTGATACCATTATTAATTTGTTCTAAATTTTTTGCATCAATTTTACCTCTAATACACACTCTGTAAATTCTCTCGTAACCTTTAGCTGGAAGTTCTAATTTTCTCGCAAAATCTCCATTATTAGTTAATAAAAGAAGTCCCTCGCTCATAAAATCTAATCGCCCTATACTAATTGTTCTTGGGAGGTTTTTTGGTATTAAATCAAAAATTTTTTTTCTATTATGCTCGTCTTTTGTTGAACATATATATTTTATTGGTTTATAAATTTTCCATAACTTGATTGTTTGATTTAATTTAATAATTTTTTTTCCAACAGTAATTTTATCTTTTTCAGTCACTGTCTCACTTGGGTGCACACATAATTGATCATTTATTTTTACTAATCTATCTTCAATGAGTTTTTCAGCATCTCGTCTGGAACAATAACCGGCATTTGCTATATATTTTGCTATTCTAATTTTACTTTGCATAAGAGACAAAATCTTCAATTATTGCTGAGTCAGCATTTGTAATTAAAAATTCAGGATGCCATTGGAGCCCAATACACCAAGGATGATTAATATGCTCTATTCCTTCGATTATGCCATCTGGAGCTATTGCACAAGATACAAAATCCTTACCAAGTTTATTTACGGATTGATGATGAGCGCTGTTAACTTCTATATTTTCGCTACTTATGATTTTATAAAGCTTTGAGCTTTTTATAATTTGTATTTTATGACTAACCTCATTACGTGGATTTTCTTGTTCATGAGAAATAGAAGTTTGGATCGAATTATTAATATCTTGAATTAAATTTCCCCCACATGCAACATTCATTAGCTGTTGACCGCCACAAATCCCCAGAATAGGTTTTGTTGTTTCAAGAAATTTTTGAAAAATATCTATTTCAAATTTAGTTCTTTTGTCCTTGATATTTCGTGAACCACTATCATTTTCTGCATATAGCTCTGGATTAATATCAAAGTTGCCTCCTGTAATAACTAAGCCATCTAAGATTTTGAGTAGAGAGCTATTAATTGTGGTCTCATGAAATAATGGAAAAGGGATGGCGCCATATTTATATAAACATGATAAGTAATTTTCTCGAATTGCATACCAGGGAAATTTAGAGTATCCACCGTTATTTTCAAAATCTAGAGTAATCCCTATGATTGGACTTTTCATAGAATGATAATATAATTTTATTTTAATTTTTACTATCATGAACATAAATTTTTTTATGAACGAAGCTATTAATCAAGCTCAGCTTGCTTTTGAAAAAGATGAAGTACCTGTTGGAGGAATATTAGTTGATATTGTAACAAATGAAATTATTGCGAAAAGCTTTAACAGGGTTAATGAAGATAAAAGTGCTATTTATCACTGTGAGATAAACTTAATTATAAATGCATGTAAAAAATTATCCTCCAAATATCTGAATAACTTAGTAATGTTTGTTACGTTGGAACCTTGTTTAATGTGTGCATCAGCAATCAAAGAAGCGCATATAAAAAAACTATACTTTGGAGCATATGATGAAAAAAAAGGAGGAATAGAAACAAATAAATTATTTTCAAATGCAAAACATACTTTCAAAACTGAAGTGTATGGTGGTATTATGGAAAAAGAATGCAATGCTTTACTTAAAGAATTTTTTAAAACAATACGATAATGAATGTAAAATTTAATATTCCTGAATACGGTGTTACACAAATTAATAAAGCACTTAAGGAGGTTATAGAAGATAATTTTAGTTATGTTCGAGTAAAAGGTGAGATATCAGAAATACGAGAGGCTACAAAAGGTCAAATTTACATTACTCTTAAAGATGAAACATCAATTCTGAGTGCTGTTGTGTGGGAGCAAAAAAAAAGATCACTTACGTTTGAGCCTGAGATTGGAATGGAAGTAATTTTAACGGGAAGAATTACAACTTGGTCAAAATTTAAAACTACTTATCAGTTAGATGTTGATAAAGTTGAAATAGCAGGAGAAGGAGCATTATTAAAAATAATAGAAGAAAGAAAAAAAAGACTTATTGAAAAAGGATATTTTGATAATGAAAATAAAAAGCAAATTCCTTATCTTCCATCAAGAATAGGGGTGATTACATCTCCAACTGGATCAGTCATTCATGATATTATTAATAGAATTTCTGATCGATTTAAAACCCATTTGGATTTATGGCCTGTTGCAGTTCAAGGTGCTGAGGCATCTAATAATATTATTGACGCAATTAATGGATTTAATGAATTTACAAAGGATAAACCTGAAGTGATTATTATTGCTAGGGGAGGAGGTAGCACTGAAGATCTAATGGCTTTTAATGACGAAAAATTAGCAGAAATTGTTTTTAAATCTAACATACCGATTATTTCGGCGATTGGTCACGAAACGGACACAACGATTATAGATTTTGTGTCAGATTTAAGGGCATCAACCCCAACTGCAGCTGCTGAGTTAGTTGTTCCTGTTCGTTCTGAACTTGTTAGCACTGTTGAAGTTTTGACTCAAAGATTAAATTATAGCATTGAAAATCATTTACGACAAAATTTAACAAATATTCAAAAATTAATTTCTTATCTTAAAACTCCTGCCGAGATAATTGATTCATTTAAAAATCGATTAGCTTTTCTCAGTACTGGTTTTAGTAGAATTATCAAAAACAATTTTCAAATAGCTGTTAAAGATCTGTATTTGTTATCCAATAACTTGAAAATCTCCAATGACTTATTAAAATTCAATAAATCAAATCTTAAAACTCGCTCACAAAATTTAGAATCATTGGTAAAAAGAGAATTTAAAATAAGTATAGAAAAATATCAAAATTTTTTAAGGTTGCTTGAAACAAACTCAATACATTCAAATTTAAATAAGGGTTATTCTATATTATCAAAAGATAAAAAAATAATAAATGACTCAAAGTTAATCAAGGACAATGATACGCTAAGCGCTATACTTAAAGACAGAACAATTAAAATAAAAATTAAAAAAATTAATTAAATCTTTTGTGTTGCCAAAACCAATTTTCTGGGTTTTCTCTAATCCATCGTTCTACAATAGAATTTATTTCTAACATTTTTGCATTATCACTAATACTATCTTCATTATGATCAAGAGGGTGTTCAAATGTTATTTCTAGAGTATTGTCAGGTAAACGTATGTTTTTCATGGGAATAATTTTTAAATTATATTTTCGAGCTATTTTTAAAAAACCAGTTTGAGTTTTCACGTCTTTACCAAAAAAATTTATTAGGGTTCCAGCTGAGTCTTTTTGATCAACCAGTAAAAATATATTTTTTTTATTTATTACTCCTTCTAAAATTTCTTTTGCACTTTTTTTCCCTTTTGGAGTGTAAAAACTATTGTTTGTTTTTAGTGCATTGGTCCTTTTTTTAAAAATATAATTGTCAAAAAAATTGTTATTAATATGTCTGTAAATGGCACCAACATTGAACCCATATTTATCTAATATGGGGACACAAATTTCCCAATTTCCTGAGTGAATACCAAAAAAAATTACTGGCTCATTGGTTTTTTTAATAATTTCAAGTTTATCTAAACCTAGAATTTTAATTTTATTTTTATCATCTACAAGTTTGTTTAAATAACTGAGTTCATAAAGGTTTTTACCTAAATTTTTCCAACTATTATTTATAATATTATTAATTTGTTTATCGTTGAAATTTGCAAATACATGTTTGCAATTGTTTTTGGCTATTTTGTTATATTTAGAAAGTCTTCCTAATAACATAAAACTATAGCTAAAAATGTTAGAAGATATTTTTTTTGGAAAACAACTAAGCAAAAAAAAGATTAATTTAAAAAGAAAAAATTCAATTACGTATCTAAACGGAAGTAAAAATTTCATTAATTATCAATTTTATTTTCAACTAAATTAGTTAATATTTCTAATAATAATTTTTCATCATCAAAATGTATGAAACCATCTATAGTTTTTACAAGTGATCTAAATGATTTTGGTATTCTGACAATATCCTTTTTAGTTGTTACTAGAATTGATTTATGTTTATTTGCTATTTCTGCTAAATTAAGTAAATCATTTTCACTATAAATATGATGATCTGAATAACTGATTTGATCAACAATATTTGCTTTAACTAATTTTAATGAATTAAAAAATTTTTCTGGATAAGCAATTCCAGCAAAAGCAGTTATCTTCTGTCCTTTTAACATTAAATCGTCTTCTTTTATTTTAAAGCTTGCTCCAATCATCGGTATATGTTTTGGAATTTTATTTTTAACAGACTCAGAAATTTCACCAATAGTAATTACTAAGTTAGTTCTAGATAGACCTCTTTTTATGCTTTCTCTTAAAGGTCCAGCAGGTATTACGCGTTTATTTCCAAATCCCTGTTCTCCATTAATAACCACAATTGAAAAATCTTTTTGAAGTGTTGGATTCTGAAAACCATCATCCATCACAATACAATTAGCTCCTTGTTCTTTTGCTAATTTAAATGATCTATTTCGATCAAGTCCAATCCAGGTAGGAGCTATTTCTGATAAAAGTAAAGGTTCATCCCCAACACTCTTAGGCGAGTGCCAATCTTTAACTAAAGTATTATTTTTTTCTAAACCACCATACCCTTTTGATACAAAATGTGGATTGTACCCAGCTTTTTTAAGCATATTTCCAATTTTTAGTGCCACAGGAGTTTTGCCTGCTCCACCTATAACAATATTCCCAACACAGATTATGGGTAGATTCGCTTTTCTTTCTTTACTTACTAAGTTACGTATTTTTGTGCCTAGTCTAAAAACTAAGGAGAGTGGATATAATGCATTTGATAGAAAGCTATCCTGATTATAATACCAAAATTTAGGCGCTTTAAGCATTTTTTCCCAATTTATTATTTAATAATTCTAACAATTTATCCTCTTGAAAGAAAACAGTATTTGAAAAAGTAAGGGCATTTCTTTTTAAGTTCTCAACTAAATTTTTGTTCTCAATTAAATTTATTACCTTTGTTTCAAATTCTTTGACTTCATTAACCATAATACAAGCATCTTTTTCTACCATGTCTTCATATAGATTTTGCCAATTAAAGACATTAGATCCAGTGATAATTGCACAGTTTGCCGTAGCAGCTTCAATTGGATTATGCCCTCCTTTTTTTAGGAGAGAGCCTCCTAAAAAAACAATATCACTTATGTTAAAAAATTGCTCCATTTTACCAAAACTATCTAGTATTAAGAATCTACAATCTAAATTTTTAAATTTACTGTAATACTCAACATCAAGTTTTTTATCTTGAAGTAATTTATAAATCAGTTTTGATCTATTTGGATGTCTAGGTGCTATAATAAAGTTTACAATCTGATATTTTTTACTAATCTTTTCTAATGATGAAATAATTAAACCTTCTTCATTTTCGTGTGTACTAGCAATCATAATATTTAATTTTTCTGTCTTTTCTAGTTTTGTATAAGAGGTATTTTTCTTTGTGAGCTTTAAGTTACCTAAATAATCAACATTAACATTAGTGAGTTTTGTTATACGCTCTAAATCATTTTTACTTTGTGCGTAAATGGAAAAAAAGGTTTTTGTGATAAATTTATAATATGAAGAAAAGAATTTCCATTTTTTAAAAGACCTTGGAGAAATTCTTGCATTTAAAAAAATTGATGGAATTTTTTTTTCACGCAATTTTACAATTGTGTTAGGCCAGATATCAGACTCAATCCAAACTACTAATTTAGGTTTCCAGAAATTTAAAAACTTGTTAATCCAAGGAACAACATCAAAGGGAGCATATTGATGAATAATTTTTTCACCATAGTTTTCTAATGCATAATCAGCTGCAGTTTTGGTTGTTGTTGTAATAAGTAAACTGTAATTTTTATGGAAACTATTAATTAAAAAATCACAGGATTTAAATTCTCCAACACTAGAAGCATGAATCCAAATAATATCTTTTTTTAAAATTTGTTTAAAATTTGTATAGCCAAATCTTTCTTTGTATCTATCAGCATCTTCTTTTTTTCTAATTAATCTTAGATAAGTATTAAGATAAACAAGTGGCATTAAGAGAAATGAGATAAACTTATAAAAACTATGCATTTATTTCTTTTTGAGCCTTTTCTTCACAAATATTAATTTCATTTTCTAATTTAATCTTTAATTCTTCTATTTCATTTTCATTACAGTTTTTTGGAACATAAATTGAATTTCCCCACACAAATGCACATTTTGCAAAAGGTTTTGTGACTAAGAATGAGTCCCATGAATTTAATTTTTTAAATTTAGAGGAAGCAAAACCGATAGGAATTATGGGTACCTGAGTTGTTTTTGCAATTTTGATAATTCCATCAGAGACTTTTTGATTAGGACCTCTTGGACCATCTGGGGTAATTCCGATGCATTTTGAATTTTTAAGTAGTTTAAATATTGGCTTAAGAGTAATTGATTTATCTTTTGAAGAAGTAGGAATATTATTTAAACCAAAATATTTACCAATTATTGCACCAAATCTTCCATCACTATGACCAGAAGCTAAAATATTTATTCTAGAATTAGACTTCCAACAAAAACTAATCATCATTAGTTGATTATGCCAAAAAGCTAATATGAAAGGTTTGTTATTTTTCCAATAAAAATTAGGAGATTGTATATTTTTATCTAATATTACAGAGGTTAATCTTACAAACTTTATATATAAAGCACATACTAAAGCTAAGAAATGTTGAACAATTAAGTTTTTAACAATTTTTTTTTTAATGCTCATTTGCATCTTCTTGCAATTGTAATTTTTTGTAAACTGCAGAATTTTTTAATAGAAATTCATGACTTCCCTTACTCTCAATACTACCTTTTTCTAAAGTAAAAATTACATCTGCATTTTGTATAGTGCTTAATCTATGTGCAATTATAATTGTTGTTTTATCTTTCATTAATTCATCAAGTGCTAATTGAATTTCTTTTTCTGTTAAATTATCTAAGGATGATGTAGCTTCATCCATAATTAGTATAGGGGCATTTTTAATTAAGGCTCTAGCAATTGCAATTCTTTGTCTTTGTCCTCCTGATAGTTTAATACCACTTTCTCCAACAACCGTATTCAATTTGCCTGGCAATTGATTAGCAAATTTACTTACACCAGAAATTTCAGCAATATTTTCTATTTCCTTATCAGAGGAAGACATGTTTCCATACCTAATATTGTCCAAGATGCTCTCATTGAATAAAAGAGTTTCCTGGGTAATAAGAGAGATATTTTCTCTTAAGTCAAATAGGGATAATGATTTTATATCTTTTTGATCTATACTAATCTCACCACTATAATTATCATAAAATCTTAATAACAAATTAATTAAAGTTGACTTTCCGCTACCAGACAAACCAACAAAAGCTGCTTTTTCACCACACTCTATTGATAAATTGATATTATTTAAAACCTTTTGTTCAGTGTATGAAAAGTTTACATCATTAAATTTTATATTTCCTTTTAACTTGATATTTTTACTACTTTCATGTTTTTCTGATTTTTCTAGAGAAGTGTCAAGTAGTGAAAAAATTCTTTCTGCACCCGCAAGACCTTCTTGAACACTTATATTTAAATTACCTAAAGCTTTAACAGGTTGATATGCTAACAAAAGACTGACCAAAAAACTCATAAACTGACCTGTGGTCATACTCTCATTAAGAACAAAAACTCCTCCAGCGTAAATGGATACGGCTACTGCTAAACTTCCTATAAATTCCATAAGAGGACTAAGTCTGTTACTGACAAATGCTGAACGTATAAAAAACTTTTTAATAAAATTGATTGTAGTAAAAGCTCTTTTCTTCTCATATTCTTCTCTATTATAAGCTTTGACTTGACGAATACCTTTTATGCTTTCTGCCAAAACATTAGAAAATTTAGCAATTTCATTTTGTATTTCATATGTAATTTTTCTAATACTTTTACCAATTTTTTTTATTGGCCAAATTGCTAAAGGAAATGCAAAAAATGCAAAAAGTGTTAATGACCAACTTTGATAAAACATATTTCCAAGTAAAAAAACTATAACTAAAATATCTTTTATTACTGCTGTTACAGATTTTACTATTGCTAATCTTAAATAGTAAGTATCATTGATTAACCTCGAAATTAAATTTCCAGATTTTGAATCATTAAAATAATCTAAATTAAGATACATTAATTTTTCAAACATTTGTGTTTGAAGTTTTGCAATCACAGAGTGGGCAACCTTACTCATTTGGAACGAATGTGTGTAGGTAGCTAACCCTTTGCAAAGTGTTACTAAAATTATTGCAATAGGAATTAAGAATAACATTTCTTTGTTTCCTTTAATTAAAACCTCATCTAATGCTGGCTGAACTAACCATGCGTGTAAACCGGTTGCTCCAGCTGAGATTATCATCATTATCAGTGCAAATAAAATTGCAAGTTTGTGGCTTAACAAATAATTGTTTATTAGACGTGAAATAACAGAATTTTTATTTTCACTGAGATTTTTCATTTTTTTAAAAACTAAGTAAATATAGGAAAATCATAGCACCAAAAGTATTATTTTGGCGAAATATTTTTCCTGAGTTACTCTCCGATTTATGGTCCCATCTTAATAAATTAAAAAAAATGAAGATAATTATGATTATTAAAAAAAACATCGTAACTAATTTATTAGTCTTAAGAAAAGACAAATATCCAATAAGTAAAAACATTAATGTATATGAAGTTAGAACTAAATACTTTCCCTTGTCCCTAAACAAAACTGCTGTTGATTTTATTTTGTTTTTTATATCATCTTTTAAGTCTTGAAATGCATAAATTGTATCATAGCCTATAGTCCAAAAAATACATGCTAAATAAAATATAAAAAATTCTTTAGTTATTGTTCCAAAGAATTCAACAGAGCAAATAATAATTCCCCAATTAAAAACTATACCTAGAAATAATTGAGGCCAAAAAGTTATTCTTTTCATAAATGGGTACATCACAATAAGAGGTGTACAAACTAACCCAGCCAAAATAGTCTCGAATTTAAATTGTAATAAAATTAGAAGTCCTATTGTTAAAAGTATAATTAAAAAAATGATCGCATGTAAATTTGAAATTTTTTTTGCAGCAATTGGTCTCAGTGCCGTTCGCTCAATTTTGGAGTCAATGTTTTGGTCTACTAAATCATTAATAATACATCCTGCACTTCTCATGATAACTGCACCAAACAAGAATAAGAGGTAATAGTTAATTAAAGTGTGTTGAGGTAGATTGATATATGCAAGAGAAAACCAGCATGGCCATAATAATAGCATAAAACCAATAGGTTTGTTTA
>VMBT01000817.1_pt1 | contig 17793 bp, 19 predicted proteins | sample 4404301 | NCBI WGS metagenome assembly VMBT01 (sample SAMN12238535, study PRJNA552566) | marine metagenome | isolation source: Coastal seawater | place: USA: coastal Georgia, Sapelo Island | collected 2008-08/2009-08
AGCTTGAATCTTCATCATCACCAATTGGAGTCTCAGTTGAAATTGGTTCTTTTGCGATTTTTAGTACTTTTCTTACTTTATCCTCTGGCATATCAAGCTCTTTACTTAGCTCCTCAGGAGTGGGTTCACGCCCCATATCTTGCATCATCTGCCTAGAAACTCTATTAAGTTTATTAATTGTCTCAATCATGTGGACAGGAATTCTAATGGTTCTGGCTTGGTCAGCAATAGATCTTGTTATTGCCTGACGAATCCACCAAGTAGCATACGTAGAGAATTTATAACCTCTTCTATATTCAAATTTATCAACAGCTTTCATCAAACCGATATTACCTTCTTGAATTAGATCTAAAAACTGAAGTCCTCTATTGGTATATTTTTTTGCAATAGAGATAACAAGACGCAAGTTAGCTTCAACCATATCTTTTTTTGCTCTTCGCATTTTGGTTTCACCCATAGACATTTTTCTATTAATTTCTTTAATTTCTTTGATGCTTAGACCAACTCTTTTCTCAATATCAATAATGTCTTTTTGTGCAATTACAACATCTTGTTTTACTGCTTGCAGAAGATCCTTTTTGTATTTTTTTTCTTTCATCAAAGAATCAATCCATCTAACTTTTGTAATATTCTCTGGGAATAATTTTAGAAAATCTTTTCTTGGGATTCTGGCTTTTTTAACAAGTTGAAGTTGTATAAATCTTTCCTTTTCTCTTATAGCGCTTAATCCGTTCCTTGCAATAATAGATAAATCATCAAACATTCTTGGACTAAATTTTAAAAATTGAAAAATTTGGCCAAGTTTTTCAAATTCTTTTTGAGCCTCTTTAGAGTTTCTGCCCTTTGACTCAATAACTTTTTGTGTTTTATTGTATTGTCTTTTGAGGTTGGTCATTCTTCTTTGCACTTCTTTTATGTCTAAACCACCTGAGTCTTCATCATCCGACTCCTCTTCTTGTTTTGCTCTTTCAGTACCAGGGCCTGCTGATGGAACTTCCTCCATCTCTTCTAAAAAACCAGTAATAAAATCATTTATCTTTTTTTCTTCATCTTTAACAAGTTGAAAAAACTCCATTGCATATTCAACAGTATTTGGATAATAAACACTCGCATTTAAAAGCTCTCTCATACCCTCTTCAATTCTTTTTGCAATCTCAATTTCACCTTCTCTAGTTAGAAGATCAACGGTTCCCATTTCACGCATGTACATACGAACAGGATCTGTAGTTCTTCCAGTTTCGTTTTCAACGGCGGCTAGCGCTTCAGCAGCTTGTTCAAGAGCTATATCATCAGAATCTTCAGATTCTGATAACATCAATTCATCTGCATCCGGTGCTGTTTCATGAACTTGGAGACCCAAGTCATTAATCATGCCAATAATTTCATCAACTTGATCTGGATCTGATATGTCCTCAGGCAAATGATCATTTACATCAGCATAGGTAAGATAACCCTGCTCTCTGCCTTTACTTATTAACTCAGCTATTCTTGAGCCTTTTTTACTTATTTTATCCACTATTACTCCGATTTAGATTTATGTAGAGGCTAAATACTAAAATTCAACTAATTTTTCTTACTTAGATCCCTAATTAATTCTTTGTCTGATTCTGTAATATTGTGTTTTTTTAAGATAATTTTCTGTAATTCTCTTCTTTCGGCAGAATCGAGATTTGCTATATTATACTTTTCTTTTAAGATTTCTTCTCTATCTTTTTGATTTTTTATTAAAAGATTTAAACAATCTAAAAACATCGATGAAGCATCTTCATCATTTAGTTCTAGGTCTGAGACTATCGCCTCGCTAAAAATATTCTTTATTTTCTCATTCTCAATAGTTTCAAAAATAATTGAAGGATTCACCTTATCAGAATTCATAAACTTGGTTATAACATCAGTAATCGGCTTAAATTTGCTATCTATTCGTTTTATTTCTTGTTCGTGTTTGTTAGCTAAAGTTGGATTTTTTATTAGTGCTGCAAATATGCCAAGAATTGCTTTTTTCATTACCGAATTTTGTGACTCTGTATTTTTTTCATTTACGTCGCCTGCTAGTGTATTGGTATTTTTTGCAGAGATGCTGACCAAGTTTGATAAATCTAGATCACATATTTTTGATATCTCGCTTATGTATGCTTCTTTTATGGTTTGATTTTTAATTTTATTGATATAAGACAAGCTTATTTTTGCTACGTTTGATCTGCCTTCAATAGTGCTAAGGTCATCTCGTGATTTAAGATCATTTAAGAAAAACTCAGATAATGAAATCGCCTTATCTCTCAGGGCAAGAAAAGCATCTTTACCATTTTCATTTATAAAGCTATCTGGATCATGGCCATCATCCAGAAATATAAATTTAATTCTTATATCTTCTCTCAATATACCCAAGCTATTTTCTAATGCCCTCCATGCAGCTACTTTACCGGCCTTATCTCCATCAAAAGTTATATATATCTCTTTTGTGTACCGCATTAATTTTGATAAATGCAATGAGGTGATTGCTGTGCCAAGAGTTGCAACAGAATTCGTAACACCCTTTTCATAGAGAGCTATAACATCCATGTATCCTTCTACTACAAATAATGAATCAAGCTTAGTATTATTTAAACGCGCTTCATATAATCCATACAGCTCCTTGGATTTGCTAAAAGTACTGGTCTCAGGTGAATTTAAATACTTTGGCTCTCCTTGATCAATTATTCTTCCACCAAATGCAATGCAATCACCTTTAATGTTTCTGATTGGGAACATTATCCTATCTCTAAATCTGTCTTTATTTTTCTCAGAAAAAATTCCTGATTCTTTTAAATCTGGTAGAGAAAAACTTGGTGAAAGTTTTTTAAATAAGCCCTCCCACTCATTTAAAGCATATCCAAGCTGAAAAAATAAAGCTGTTTTTCCAGAAATATTTCTATTTTGTAGATACTTTTTTGCCTGATCAGCAGTATCAGATTTTAATTGATCCATGAATACTTTTTTTGCTTCTTCATTAACATTCAATGTATTTGAATCAAATTGTTGAGATTGGGTTCTTGGAACCTCAAGCCCCAATGAGGAAGCAATAGTTTCAACAGCATCAACAAAATCTAGATTTTCATATTCTCTTAAAAAATTAATAGAATTTCCTTTTGCATTGCACACAAAACAATAATAAAACTGCTTATCTTGATTTACTGCCATTGATGGATTGGTATCATCATGAAAAGGACATAAGCCCCAATGGTTTGAACCTTTTTTGTTTAATTGAACTCTTTGACCTACGATGTCAACGATGTCAGATTGATCTAAAATTTGATCTATAAAACTTGATGGTATTGTCACTTTTCTATATTAAACCAATTTTCAATTAATATTTTTGCAGCATGTGAATCAACAGTCTTAATATTAAGATCTTTAACTTCAAGCCTTGCCTCAAAAGTAGTTAACCTTTCATCAATAAATTCACATTTTACCGAAGAGATATTTTTAAGCTTCTTTTTAAAATTTACAACCCTCTTCATAATCTCACTGTCTGTTCCATCCATATTTAAAGGCATACCAATCAAAATTAATTCAGGCTTCCACTCTTCAATTATTTCTATAATTGCATCCCAATTAGTTTTATTTTTTTTATTAAATATTACATTTAACGGTGATGCAGTTTTGGTCTGGGTTTGACCAACAGCTACTCCTATCTTTTTTGTACCATAATCAAAAGAAATAATTTGCATTTTAATTAAGAACTGAAGAAAAATTCCAATCTCTTACAATTTCCAAAACTTGATACTCTGCTAACATTGAAGAATCAAACTCTTGAAATGGTGCAGATTTTTTAAGGATATCTATAGCCATAATATCTAGTGCTTGGCTCCCAGAAGATATTAAAATTTGAGAGTCTATAAGTTCTCCACTTGCATCAATTTTAGCTAAAATCTGAACACTTCCACCTTCTATATTATCTTCTAAGTTTTGCATTATCTCATTTCCAGACATTTCTATATTACGTTGCCATAAATTTAAATATAAAGATTCAGCATTGGTAACTTGACTGGTTTCTTCAAGCCTTTTAATTTGATTTATAGATGGTGAACCAAAAGAAACTTCTTTCACTCCACTATTAAATACTTCAAACGACTCAATGGGTGAAGTTCTATTATCAAAATTATCTCCATTATTAATAATATCTATTTCTGAGTTTGCAAATTTAACATTAATGATCGGAGTGTCTTGGAAAATTGGTAAATTCTTAACAGCTGTGATTGTGATGCCAAATAATAATATTGAGTGAAAGATAATTGATAGCAAAAAAGACTTATTAAAGGTTAAAGCTCTCGAGCTTGGTTTTTTTATATACTTCTCTTTACTCATTTTCTTTTAAATAGACCTCGATAGGATTTTCTCCTGTTTGATCATAAATTTCACAAGCGCATGTTGGGCAAGTTATGTTTATTTCAGTTAAATAATTTCCAATTATATCTATACCAGCAAAATCAATCCCATGTTCAGATAGCCTTTGACTTACTGCATTGGCAATTTTTAATTGATTATTAGATATATCTTTTGCAACACCTCTGCCTCCAGCTGCTAAATTGCCCTTAAAGCTTCCATTCTGAGGAATTCTAGCTAAAACCTTTTTAAATGGTATACCGTTTATAATTAATACTCTAAAATCACCTTCAAAAATTTCTTCTATGAATTCCTGTACCATTATCATGCGTGTACCTGAGTTTGTAAGCTCATCAATAATCAATAACTCCCTTTCTTCTAAGGACTCAATTTTATAAATAGACTCTCCGCCCATGCCATCTAAGGGTTTGATGATTATCTTTTTATGAAGATTGTAAAATTCTTTTAATATATCTATGTTTGAGGTAATCAGGGTTTTTGGCATAAGATCAGAAAAATATGTGGCAAAAACTTTTTCATTAAAATTTTGAATTGCGTTAGGGTTATTAGATATTCTTACCCCATGTTCCTGAGCAAGCCCCAGCAAGTGAAGCGCATTCATATAATTTATATCTACTGGTGGCTCTTTTCTCATGAAAACACGATCAAAAGCTTTTAATGGAACAAGTTTTTTAGCTGCATCAAGTTTTAAATTATTAACATCATTCACAAACGATGCTCTAGACAGAACTTCACCATCTTTAAATAAAATATCCTCAATGCATGCATGAAATACTTCAACATTATTTTTGATAGACTCCCTCATCATAAATAGCGTGGTATCTTTTTTAGGATTAAGTTCTTGAAAGCTGTCAGCTATAAATAAATATTGTTTCACTACAATAATCCCTTTTGATGCTGAATTAACGATACTGCAACAATAGCGGCAGTCTCAGCTTTAAGAGGAAAATCCCCCAATAAATATGTCTCACTTGATTGATTTTTAATTATGATTTCTTCATTTTCAGAAAATCCTGATTCTGGACCAGTAATAATTCCTATTTTAATATCTTTCATATCGGTATTTAGATTTGTTTTTCCTGAAAAATTAAAAGCTATCAATGTTCTATCTTCATTAATCTTTAATGCCGTACTTAAATTATTATGCATAAAAATTTTTGGCTTAAAGTTTCTTTCGCATTGTTTGCAGGCATTTATAAGAATAGCATCGATCTTATCCATAATTTTATTTAAATCTTTCTTTTGAAGGCTTTGATCTAACAGATCAGGTTTGTAAAGATGAATTTCATCAACACCAAGCTCGGTAAGCTTGTGAGATAAAAAATTTAAGTTTTCTTTTTTTATAAACGGAATAATTGAAATAATGCTGCTCTTATTTGTTTCAATGTTTATTGCAGATGATAAATATAAAATTAAATATGATTTATGTAATTCTTTAACAATTGCTTTGCAAGAGCTGCCTTTGCCATCAAATACCTCAACCTCATCATCAACTTGAATCCTCAGAGATTTTGATAGATGAAGAAACTCTGCTCCCTTTACTTCGATATAAGAAGAATCCAGATTTAATAAATTCTCATTAAATGTTCTATATAATTTCACCTAACTATTATAACTATTAGATAAATAATTATGGCCAATAGAAATATATTATTGATAAGACATGGTGAAGCAGCAGCAAGTTGGGATAAAGAGAATGACCCTGGTTTGAGCATTAATGGTAGGAAACAAGCTGAGTTATTAGTTGATGAACCTCTGTTACAAAATCTTGAAAGCTATGATTTTATTTCCAGCCCTAAAAAAAGAGCGATGGAGACATCTATCCCTTTGAAAGAAAAATTTAATAAAGAAATTACTGTAAATAATATTTTTACTGAGATTCCTGCAAAAAATATACCTAATGAGCAAAAATTTAATTGGCTTAAAAAAACTGTTACAGCAAATATAGACTCCTTACCAAAAGATATCCATGTTTGGAGAAATAACATTATTAAAAATATTTTTGATGAACTTGAAGGTGACACTGTAATATTTACACACTTCATGGTTATTAATACTGTTATTGGTTTTGTTAATAAATCAAATAAAATTTTTAATACCCAGCCAAGCTATACCAGCATAACTTCTATTAATTTCAACACCCATGGTATTAGCATTGATATCAATAAAGTTGAAAAAACTCATATAAATATCTAAATTGCTATTGAGCATTTTTTAATCAACTGTAAACTTAATAATTCCTAAAATTATTGTTGTAAAGTTGGTAAAAAAGAAAAAATCTTTTGATAGTTATTCCAAAAAACCTCTTAAAGAAGAGGTTGGTAAAGCTATGCGAAGATACTATAAGCAATTAGAAAACTCTAAGCCTGTTGGTGTATACGAGCTTGTTCTAAAAGAAATTGAGCCGCCATTGCTAATATCGACAATGCAATACACAAAAAATAATCAATCAGAAGCTGCAAAAATTCTTGGTCTCAATAGGACAACATTGAGAACAAAACTAAAAAAATATAACTTAATTTAATCTAATGAAAAATATTCTACCCAAGTCTGCACTTATAAGTGTATCTGATAAAAAAAATCTTAAGATGCTAGTTGATTTTCTAATTGCAAAAGAAGTGAAAATAATTTCAACTGGTGGGACCTTTAAAAGAATTAAAGAAATCACTGATGATGTAATCGAAGTTAGTGAATTTACTGGTTTTTCTGAAATGATGGATGGCAGAGTAAAAACTCTGCATCCAAAAATACATGCTGGAATTTTAGCAAGAAGAGCAACAGATCTTGATGTTTTATCTGAAAAAAATTATGAGCCAATTGATCTTGTAGTAGTTAATCTCTATCCATTTAAAGAAACAATTGCTAAAGATCCAGATTTTGAAGATGCAATAGAACAAATTGATATTGGGGGCCCTACTATGATTAGGGCTGCTGCTAAAAACTTTGCTGATGTTGCTGTACTGCCTAATCCGAATGACTACCAATCATTTATTGATGATTGGAGCAAAAATGATGGCATTACCTATGAATTTAGAAAAAAACAAGCAGCAAAAGTCTTTGCAATAATGGCAAAATATAATCTAGCTATTGCAAATTATTTAAACGAAGAACATACAGATATCCCAGATTATTTATTTTCATCATCTCAAGAAATGCGCTACGGTGAGAATCCTCATCAAAAAGCTAAATTATTAACCTTTAGCGGTCTTGAAAATAGAAATATTGCTAATGCAGATATTATTCAAGGAAAAGAGCTTTCATATAACAACATAGTCGATGCTGATGCAGCATGGGAATGTGTGAAAGAATTCGATGAGCCTTCATGCGTCATAGTAAAACATGCAAATCCATGTGGAGTTGCCTCAAGCAAAAATTATTTGGGAGCATATGATCTTGCATTTAATACAGATCCTACATCTGCTTTTGGTGGAATCATTGCAATTAATGGAAAAATGGATCATGAATGTGCAAAAGAAATTAACAACAGGCAATTTGTGGAAGTAATAATTGCAACTGACTATGAAAAAGAAGCTTTAGATGTGTTTGCAACAAAGAAAAATATCAGAGTATTGAAAGTTGATTTAGAAGCAGATAATCCCTATCCAGGAACTATTAAAAAAGTCTCTGGTGGGATATTAATACAAGACGATGATAAAAAAATAGTTCAAAAGGAAGACCTTAAGTGCGTAACAAAAATTCAGCCAACTGATCAACAATTAGATGATCTTTTATTTGCGTGGAGGGTTGCAAAATATGTTAAATCAAACGCCATTGTCTATGTTAAAAATAAACAAACTATGGGAATTGGTGCTGGCCAAATGAGTAGAGTTATTAGCGCTGAAATAGCAAATTTAAAAGCAAAAGAAGAAAACCTTGAAGTTACAGATTCTGTTATGGCATCTGATGCTTTTTTTCCATTTAGAGATGGTATTGATAAAGCAGCTGAAGCTGGAATTTCAGCAATTATTCAACCTGGTGGTTCAATTCGTGATGATGAGGTTATCAATGCCGCTAATGAACATGGCATTGCTATGGTATTTACAGGTATGAGGCATTTTCGACACTAATGAATGTATTGATTATAGGATCGGGCGGAAGAGAGCATGCATTAGCATGGAAGTCTGCACAAGATGATTTTGTTAATAAAGTCTATGTCAGTCCAGGTAATGCTGGAACAGATACAGAACCAAAAATCCAAAATGTTGATCTAAGCAATGACTTTGAAAAAATTAGTGCTTTTTGTAAAAGTGAAGAAATTGGATTAGTAATTGTTGGGCCTGAGCAACCATTAGTAGATGGATTGGTTGATTACTTGAAAGCTAATAACATTAAGGCTTTTGGGCCAGATAAGAAAGCAGCAAGATTAGAGGGATCAAAAAGTTTCTCAAAAGATTTTTTTAAGAAATATAAAATACCAACTGCATCATATAAAACATTTGATTCTTATGAGAAAGCTAAAGACTATCTAGATTTAATTTCATACCCAACTGTTGTGAAAGCTGATGGTTTGGCTGCAGGTAAGGGAGTAATAATTTGTGAAAACAAAATTGAGGCTGATGCAGCATTACAATCTATTTTCTTAGATAAAGCTTTTGGTTCTGCTGGCAATAAAGTAGTAATAGAGGATTTTTTAAAAGGTGAAGAAGCTAGTTTTATTGCAGTTGTAAGCAATAAAGACATTGTTCCTCTAGCAACCAGTCAAGATCATAAAGCAGTAGAAGATGGTGACAAGGGATTAAATACCGGTGGTATGGGAGCCTACTCTCCTGCACCAATTGTAACTGATGAACTTTCAAAAAAAATAATTGATCAAGTAATGCTGCCAACAATGGAAGGTCTTATTAATGAGGGTTCTCCATATTTAGGTTTCTTATATGCTGGTTTGATGATAGATGGAGAAGATATCAAAGTTTTAGAGTTTAATTGTCGCTTTGGTGACCCAGAAACACAGCCAATAATGATGAGGCTGAAATCTTCTCTTACAAACTTATGTATTGATGCTATTGAGGGCAACCTTGATAATCATAAAGCTGATTGGGATGAAAGACATGCCTGTGGGGTTGTTATTGCCTCAGAGGGTTATCCTGAAAATTATGCTAAAAATAAAGAAATCTCTTTTCAAGCTTTAAATAATGAAAATATGAAAATTTTTCATGCTGGTACAAAAAAAGATGGTGAAAAAATTCTTACATCAGGTGGAAGAGTCTTATGCGCAACAGCGTTAGGTAAAGATCTAAAAGAAGCACAAAAACTATCTTATAATGCTGTTAAAAGCATATCATTTGAGGGTGCTTTTTTTAGAAAAGATATTGGACACAAGGGATTTAAATGAGTTTTGTAAATAAGTTTGTAAATGAGTTAGATATTGCTCTAAAAACCCTATCGAATAAAAAACCTGGCACACCAAGAGAATACCCTGTTACAGAATTTAATCCTGATCTTACTGATGAAGAAAAAAAATTATCAGCAAAACTTATGAGAATAAATTTAGCTGGTGAGGTAGCAGCTCAAGCTCTCTACAGGGGCCAAGCTCTAGTTTGTAAAGATGATGCAATCAAAGAACATCTTATAAGTGCTGGTGAAGAAGAAACAGATCATTTAATTTGGTGTAAAAAAAGACTGGACGAGCTTGATGGAAAGCCCTCAATATTAAATCCAATATGGTATGCAGGTTCATTTGCTATTGGTGCCATTTTTGGAAGTATGGGTGAAAAAACAAGTCTTGGATTTGTAGAAGAAACTGAAAAACAAGTTGTAAAGCACCTAGAGAAGCATTTATCTAAAATTTCTGAGAATGATGTTGAAACAATTGAGATTCTAAAAACCATGAGAGCAGATGAAGATGAGCATGCTCAAGAAGCATCATTAAATGGCAGTGAAGAATTATCGGAGCCAACTAAAAAGTTTATGAGTGCAACCGCGAAGATAATGACCTCATCAAGTGCTCACATTTAGAAATTAAATATCTAATAGATTAAGATTATTTTTCATTAAGCTTTCGCCAATTAGAAAAGCTGATATGTCATTAGCCATTAAATTTTTTATATCTTCTGAAGATTTGATGCCTGATTCTGATATAAAAATATTATCTCCTTCAAAGTTTTTCCTTAAAGAAATTGAATTATTAATATCTACTTCAAAAGTTTTAAGATTCCTATTATTTACCCCAATTATAGAATCCTTAATCACTTTGGCCCTATCAAGCTCCTCCTGATCATGAACTTCAATAATAAAGTCTAAATTTAGTTCAGTTGCTAGTTTTGAATAAGATAAAAGTCTATCGTCATCTAAAATGCTAGCAATAAGAAGAATGCAATCAGCTCCAATTAGCTTTGATTCATATATCTGATATTCAGAAATAATAAAATCTTTTCTTAGTATAGGAAGTTTTGAAATTCTTTTTACATCTTCTAAATATTTATCTGAGCCCATAAAAAAATGCTCTTCTGTAAGAATTGATAAGGCTGTTGCTCCCATTTCCTCGTATTCTTTTGCTTTCTTAACAGGATTAAAATCTTGGTCAATAATGCCTGCACTTGGAGAGGCTTTTTTAATTTCAGCTATAACAGCGGGTTTCACATTCAGAAGACTTTCTTTAAAGCTAGAGAATGTTGTTAAATCAACACCCTCAAGTTTTTTAATTAAAGTTGTTATTGGAACTTCTTTATTGCGGAGTGCAATATCTTTATTTTTTTGAAGGACAATTTTATCTAGAATATTCATTTTAAATTAGAGAATTTAACATACTGCTCGAGTGCATTTTTTGCACTACCATTTTTTAGAACATTTTTTGCTTTATGCACTCCCTCTTCAATTGAATCTCCGCACCCAGCTAAATAAATTGCTGCTCCGGCATTCATAGCAATCATATCTGCAACTGGGCTTTCATTGCCTGAAAAAGCATCAATGATCATTTGATAACTTTCTTCAGGTGAATTAGCTTCTATTTGTTCAAACAAGGCTCGTTGCAAACCAAAATCTTCAGGAGTAATCTCAAATTTTTTTATATCACCATCCTTAAGTTCAGCTACATATGTTTTTTCAGTAATGGTTATTTCATCAAGGCCATCTGCTCCATGAACAACTAATACATGCTTCATTCCCAATTTTTTTGCAACGCTTGCAAAAACCTCAACTAAATCTTTTGAATATACTCCTATGATCTGTTTTTTAGCATTGCATGGATTTGTATGAGGGCCTAAGAGATTAAAGATAGTTTTTACTCCTATTTTTTGTCTCGCAGGCATCACATATTTCATAGACTGATGATGAAGGGGTGCAAATAAAAAAATAAAGCCTACATTATTAAAAATTTTATTAAGCTGATCTCTTTCATGATTAATATTGGCTCCAGCTGTTGTTAAAAAATCTGCACTGCCGGACTTACTGGATATTGCTTTATTTCCATGTTTTGTAACCTTAGCTCCTCCGGCTGTAGCAACAAATGCAGAGGCAGTTGAACAATTAAAAGTATGAAGCCCAGACCCGCCTGTTCCACAGGTGTCAATATGATTGCCGTCACCTATATCAAATTGCAAAGATTTTGATCGCATAACTGAGGCTGCAGCTGATATTTCAATTTCAGAAATACCTTTTGTATTAAGAGCTAATAAAAATTCTTCGATATCACCATCACTTTCATTGCCACTCATAATTGAATTTATTGCTCTTTCCATCTCCTGATAAGAAAGATCGCTGTTTGAATTTATGCTTTGAATCTGATCTTTAATCATTATTTAAGAAATTTTTTATCAGTTGCATACCCTGATCTGTTTCAATTGATTCTGGATGAAATTGTACTCCATAAATTGGTTTAGATTTATGCCTAACCCCCATAATAATTGAATGATCATCATCAAGCTCAGCTATGATTTCAAGCTCTTGGGGCAATGATGCTTTTTCAATGATTAAGCTATGGTATCTAACCACTTTTAATGGATTATCGATATTTAAAAATAAGCTCTCAGAATTATGCTTAATTAAAGAGGTTTTGCCATGAAAAACTTTAGGAGCTTTGATAATGTTCCCACCAAAGGCAGCTCCGATAGATTGATGGCCTAAACAAACTCCAAGCAAAGGAACTGTGGTATTTTTTATTAACTCAATAGAAATACCTGCTTCCTTTGGAGTACATGGTCCAGGAGAAATTACTATCTTAGTCGGATTAATCCTTTCAATTTCATCTAGAGTAATTTCATCATTTCTTTTTATAAGTAAATTAGGTTCAATTTGACCAATATATTGAACTAGGTTGTATGTGAATGAATCATAATTATCAATAACTAAAATCATTCGATCATCTCCAATGCATCAAGGAAAACCTTTGATTTCTGATTACATTCTTCCCATTCTTTATCAGGATCTGAATCAGCTACAACCCCTGCTCCAGCACCTACATAAATTTGATTATCTTTTATTACAGCTGTTCTAATTGCTATAGCTGAGTCCATGTTTCCATTCCATGAGATGTAACCAATTGCACCACCATAGATACCTCTTTGGTTTGGCTCTAATTCATTAATAATTTCCATAGCTCTTATCTTAGGAGCTCCTGAAAGAGTTCCGGCTGGTAATGAAGATTTTATTGCTGACATGAGAGACTCATCATCTTTCAACTCGCCTATTACATTTGAAACAATATGCATAACATGAGAATACCTCTCTATGATCATTTTATCGGTTACTTTAACTGTGCCAATTTTTGAAATTTTACCAACATCATTTCTGCCAAGATCTATAAGCATAAGGTGTTCAGCCAACTCTTTAGGATCTGATAATAGATCCTCTTCATTTTTATTATCTTCTTCTTGGTTAAGCCCTCTGGGTCTAGTACCAGCAATAGGCCTTAGAGTTACCTCTCCGTCCTCTACTCTTATCAAAATTTCAGGAGAGGAACCAACAACAACGAGATCTTTAAAATTAAGAAGATACATATATGGTGAAGGATTAAGCTCCCTGAGCGCTCTATATAAATCAAAAGGGCTACCATTAAAGTCTTCTGAAAAATGTTGAGCTAAAACAACCTGCATTACGTCACCCTCAAGGATGTAATCTTTTATTTTAAGTACTGCATCTTTGTAATCAGGTTTTTCAAAATTGGTTTTGAATTTTTTTAAACCTTTTACCTTCTTGAATGGCTCGTAGCTTGGTGATTCGGTTGATTCAAGTAATATTTCGATATCTTTGATAGCTTCTAATGATTCTTCAAAAGTTTTTTCTTGAGGGTTTACATTAAGAACAATTTTTACACTTTGATCGTGATTATCATAAATTATTAACTCTTCAGCCTTCACAAGAAAAAGCTCAGGCATCTCTGAATTATAAATACTTGAATTTTTCTTCAGGCTAAAAAGTTTTTTTTCAGCATATCGAGAAGTTTCATAAGAGAAAAATCCTACATAGCCACCATAAAATCTTGGCAGATCTTTTTGTTCAGCAACTTTATATTTATCTAAAAGATTTTGGATATAATCAAATGGCTTATCTGAAGATATTGTGGAGATATTGGAATGGGAACTTATCTGAATTTCATTTTCATTTAAAGAAATAGTTTCTTCACAATTCAAGCCAATAATAGAATATTGAGCCCACTTCTTTCCTCCTTCAACGGATTCTAAAAGAAAAGTATTACCTATATCAGAAATTTTAGAATATATGCATAAAGGCGTATCTTCATTTAAGTAAACGGATTTAACCAAAGGAATAATATTGTATCCCTCATCTTTAAATCTTAGGAATTCTTCTTTACTGATCATTTATAAAACTTAAATTTATTTTGTCACCAACATTTATACTATTTTCTTTAAACCAATTTTTGTTGACCTCTAAAGCATATTTAACTTTTCTACTGGAGCATATTGATTCAACTGAGAATGGAATCATATCAAAAATTTCTAGTATTTCTCCCTGATTTGATATAAATGCGATATTTAATTCTAAAGAGGTATTTTTCATCCACATACATTGAATCTTTTTTTTATCCCATATAAAGAACATGCCAGCATTAGGCATAAGTTCTGCCCTATTCATCAAGCCATTTTTTCTTTCTTCGAATGTATTCGCTATTTCAATATCTGTTAAATAGTTTTCTAAGAGTATTTCATCGGCTTTTATAAAAGCTGGTAAATAGAATAAAAAAAATAAACTAAGAAATTTTAGAACGAAGTTCCTTAATGGTGCTGGCATAATCATTTGTATTAAAAATAGCTGAACCTGCAACAAATGTATCTGCGCCAGCTTCAGCAACTAAACCTATAGTATCTTTATTTACACCACCATCAACTTCTAAGCGAATTGGTTTTCCTGTTGAATTAATTAACTCCCTTGCTTCTTTAATTTTTGATAGCGAGCTTTGGATGAAAGCTTGTCCACCAAAACCAGGATTAACACTCATTATTAATATTAGATCTATATCATTAACAACATCTTTTATTGAGCTCACTGGTGTTGCAGGATTAAGAACAAGACCTGCTTTGCAGCCATTCTCTTTAATTGCATGGATTGATCTATGAACATGATTTGAAGCCTCAGGATGAAAACTGATCATGTCAGCCCCTGCATCAGCAAAATCTTTTGCCAGACTATCAACTGGCTCAATCATTAAATGTACATCAATAAAATCTTCTATCCCATGCTTTCTAAGAGATTCACATACCATTGGACCAATTGTTAAATTAGGTACGTAGTGATTATCCATCACATCAAAATGTATCCAGTCAGCGCCTGCATCAAGAACATCCTCAACCTCTTGTCCAAGTCGAGCAAAATCAGCTGACAAAATTGAAGGTGCAATTATGTAATCTTTATTGTCCATTTGTTAATTTTCTTCCTTATAAATCTTATTAGCAAGCTCTAAACGTTCAATTGTACCCACATCCATCCAAAAATCATTAGTTTCACATGCAGTAATCTTATGATCTTTAATGTATCTTGGAAAAATATCTCTCCATATATCATATATATTTCCTAAAGCAGCTTTCTCAAAAATTTTTGGATTTATCATAGAGATACCGCTCCATGTGTGCGTATTTATTTCATTGATGACAACTACATCATTCTCGATTGAAAAATCTCCAGTTAAATTATGGCTAGGATTTTCTACTCCAATTAAATGCGCAGATTCTGTATTAATATCTAGATTATTCAAATCTATTGAGTGGAAAATATCTGCATTCATTACTATAAAAGGCTTCTCAAAATATGAAAGCGCATTGACTATACCTCCTCCAGTACCAAGAGGCTTTTCTTCTAATAAAAAGTTAATCTTAAGATTTGGAAATTTATCGTTTAGAAAGTCAATAATTTGCTGACCTAAATATGAAACATTAATTACTATTTCTTTTACACCATATTTAGAAAGCGTTTCAATATTATGTTCTATTAGGGTTTTGTCACCGACTTTTAGAAGCGGCTTTGGTAAATCATTAGTTAAAGGTGCAAGTCTTTTTCCATAACCAGCTGCCAAAATCATTGCTTTCATAAGTTATGAATCCTTTCATTAAGTTTATTCTTAACAGTATTAGTTAAAAAAGAGTAGCCAGGAGAATCTTTGGGCATAATAGCTATCAAATTATTAAATATCATAGGGATATCTTTTAATCTAAAATCAAGATTCTTTTCAATAGAAAGTCTTGAAAGTACTCCAAGTATTCTCAAGTTCCTTTGAATGCCTCCCCATCTTAAAATCTCAAAAAAATCTAATTCTTTATCTTTGTATACTGAAATAGACTTATAAAAATCTAGGTGCCCATTTATATCTTGTTTATTTAATGGGTAATAGTGGTCTAATAATATACCTGCTATATCAATACCAATAGGCCCTATTCTAGTATCTTGATAATCAATCATATGTATCTTATTTTCAGTTAGATCACTTATAAGATTCCTTCTTTCGTAATCAAAATGACAATTAGCCCAAGGCTGCAGCATAATGTTTTCAACAGTTTGTTTAACAAGTTCTTTTAAAGCATCTGTTGATTTTATTTCTAAAAATTGAGAGCAAAAAACTTCTATGAATAATGAGGATTGATCTTCTAATTCTTTTTTAGAGAATTTAGATAAATTGGGTATGTCTATTGATTGAAACTTACACAACAATTCTAAGCTTTGCTGAATGAGAGATTTTTTATTCTCTTCATTCATTATGGATAATAAATCAGCATCACCTATATCAGTTTGTATAGTTATTCCAATTTCAGGATTATGGAAAAGAACTCTAGAAGCGTTAATCTTATGATTCTCCAGTGATTTGCTGATATTAATAAAAGTATCGTGGCTGCCTTCTAATGGATCTTGATAGCATAAAACATAGCTTGAATTTGTATTTGATATCCTCCAATACTCTCTTCCGCTAGCTTCTCTCTTAAGAGCAACAGCATCTTTGGTTTCGTAACCATTATCTGAGGCAAGTCTTATTACTTCTTCTGATTTCAACTAACTATTTTTAATTTCATCTGGAAGCGGAGTATCGTCTGGAACAAAAAAATCTGGCATTAGTTGATCAAAAGGCACAGATGCATATTTTGAAAAATCTTTAACTCCATCTTCATATAAAACAAGATCATCTATACAAAAATTGCCAGTAAAAGACTTAGAGTCCTTGGTTAAAATTGAATATGCTGAATCAGCCATTATGTCTACATTTCTTGATAATTTCATAATTTCATCACCACCAAGATGATTCTGTACTGCAGCAGTTGCAATTGCAGTTCTTGGCCACAAAGCGTTTACAGCAATGCCATCTGGTTTAAATTCTTCAGCCATTCCAAGAACACACATACTCATTGTGTATTTAGCCATAGTATAAGCGACAGTATTTGCAAACCATTTTGCACTCATATCGAGTGGAGGTGCCAAATTTAAAATATGAGGATTATCTGCTTTTTTTAGATGAGGCAGACAAAACTTACTCACCATGTAAGTCCCTCTTCCATTGATTTGATGCATTAAGTCATACCTTTTCATTTCTGTATCAGTGACATTTGTAAGTTGGATAGCAGAGGCATTATTTATACAGATATCTATACCTCCAAAATGATCAACTCCTTTATTAATTGTGTCTCTGACATTATCTTCACTTCTTATGTCACAAATAAGAGGAAGTGCATCTCCACCAGCAGAAACAATTTCCTCGGCTGCTGTATATATTGTCCCTGGTAATTTTGGATGGGGCTCAGCTGTTTTGGCTGCAATGATAATTTTTGCACCATCTAAAGCAGCTTTTTTTGCAATTGCCAGACCAATTCCCCTGCTGCCACCAGATATAAAAATTACTTTATCTTTTAAACTCATTTTCTTCCTTTTTAATTTTTAAAATAAAATGACTACTGAAAATTTTGAAATATTCTCTATAGCGATGTTTAATATAACTTAACATATTTATAAAATTATATGAAAGTAGATTATATATTT
>VMBT01000819.1_pt1 | contig 17748 bp, 18 predicted proteins | sample 4404301 | NCBI WGS metagenome assembly VMBT01 (sample SAMN12238535, study PRJNA552566) | marine metagenome | isolation source: Coastal seawater | place: USA: coastal Georgia, Sapelo Island | collected 2008-08/2009-08
TAGGAGAATAGGCAGCTGATAAGGATAAATCCAGATGGGTATCATTTTTTTTATGGTTGAGTGCATTAAAGCTATTTGGTGAAAATGACCCACTGTAACCTTGTGCATCATTCGTATCCATCTCAACTCGGGTAAGCCTAATTCCTGTTTGGGTAAACCACTCTTTAGACCATTGATGGTCTAATTCTGTAAAGATACTATATCTATCCCTTTTCCCATCATTGATATTTTTCATAACGTTTGGTGACATCATGCCTCCGGTGGGATCCCAGATATCATCTACCTCATAAAACTGCGTTTCTAATCCGGATCGAAGCGTACTTTTGTCATTCAGGTAAATATCCGATACCGCATTAAACCCAGTGGTGAAGCCGTGATGCGTCATGGACATTCCAGGTGTTCCAGAATAATTGAAGTTTTTATTTTTTCCAAAATTCATTTTGGTTTCTACCTGGTGGTGATAGGCCTGAAGCTCTAGCTTTCCCCAAGCATAAGAAATTGTGTCGTTAAGTTGAATCTTATGGGTGTGTTGGCCCACCACATCCATCCGCTGATTCATAAAACCTTGGTATGGGATAGATTGATAGTCAAATTTAATTTCAAGCAGATGATTGTCTAACTGGTAGCCATAGCTCAACTGATGATTCTCCATTCGATATCCACTGGAAGCGATTTCATCATCTCGAATTCCGCCTTTATCCGATGTTCCACCGTAATTAGCCCCTTTAAAATTATTTGCACTGGAATAGTTATTTGACTGAGAATAACTCCCAGAATATTTAAAATATGCGTTACCAGAAGCAACAGAAGATTTGAAATGAACCCCTTGTTCGTCATTATTACTTTTGTAAAAACTTTTAATGTTGGTCGAATAAATTAATTGATCGTCTTGGCTAAAGGTAGGTTTCTTTGTCTTTATTTTTATACTGCCAGCAATGCTGTCACCCCCCATACTCACTGGTGTGATTCCCGCAAATACTTTAATAAAATCAACATCATTGATATCAATAAAGGATAGATCGGTGTCTGTATGGGACGTACATGCAGAATTGAGATCCACGCCATCCACACTGATCCTTATTCTGTCATCATTCAGTCCCTGCATATATGGAATCGAGGACACTGATCCGTTAGCGGCATTATCAATCCCCGTAAAATACTCTAAAAGTGACGAAGTGTCCTGCTTGAATTGCTGATTAAGTTTCGATGAACTGATACTCTCACCCGAGGTTATTTCACCCGGGGTCACAACATCGGTGATGACATAGATCTCTCGTAGCGATAAACCCTCATCTGCCATGATGGCAACACTAAAAAAAAGGGAGGAAATTAGAAATAAAAAGGATATTAATTTCATGAAATATTCAAAAAAAAATTGCAGTTTGATTATAAATAATCGCATCAGAAAATGGAACAGGAAATATTCCTATTTATTTGGAATACCTCTGTTCAAGCCATGGATCAGCGTCGTTGTGGTAACCCCTTTCTTCCCAAAAGCCTGGACGATCTTCATTGTGCAACTCAATCGATTTGATCCATTTCGCACTCTTCCATGCGTATCGTTTTGGCACAACAACCCTAACAGGACCGCCGTGCTCTTTTGTTAAAGGCTGATCATCAAATTCAAATGCCAGTAACACATCGTCATCTAATATTGCATCCAATGAAAGATTGGTAGTGTAATCGTCATAGGAATGAAAGGTAATAAATTTTGCATGTTCAAGAGGAGCGGCTAATTTTAAGAGGTCTCTGGGTCTAAAGCCCTTCCACTTCAGATCAAACTTAGACCAATGGGTCACACAATGAAAATCAGATACATCTTCAACAATATCGAATTCGCTCTTTAAGTTCTCATAATTAAATTCGAGCTCATGTGTAACTTCACCAAAAATTTTTAAAGTCCAGTCATTTAAGCTAACCTCAGGTGTAATGCCCAAGTCTAGAACCGGAAATTTTTCTGTCAATGTTTGCCCGCTAGGTAAGCGCGTGTGTGACTCTTTTCCTATTGGCTTATTATTCGATTGAGCTTTTTTAATTTTTTCCTCAAACAATTTATTAAAGGTCATTTAATTTTTCCTTTTAACAAGCCTAAAAGATATATGATTGCTCCAATCGTAATTGCTGAATCTGCCACATTAAATGCTGGCCAATAATATTCATTGATATGCAGATAGATAAAGTCCGTCACATGCCCATTTGAAAATCTATCAATTAAATTTCCAATAGCACCACTAATAATTAACATTATGGATATCGACCCATATGGACTGGATATATTTTGTCTATATAAATAAATTAAGTAAGTTAAGATAGCTAGGGTTAAGAGAATAAAAAAATTGTTTTGCCAGCCAGATGCGCTATCTAAAAAGCTAAATGCAGCACCCGTATTTTGAAAATGAACAATCTTAAAAAAATTATTTATTTCCAAATATTCCGTGAAGGGGATGTTTTTTTCAACCCAACTCTTAGAGAGCTGATCAATAAGTATGATGCATAAGCCTATAAGAAGCTTACGCATACTTTCTTTTTTCTCCATCTCCAAAAAGATTTGTAATACAACGTTCACAGATGGAGGGATGTTCTTGGTGAGTGCCTACAGAGGATTCAAAATGCCAGCATCTGTCACATTTGTCATGATTAATTTTTTTAACACTGACAGAGAGTCCTTGTTGCTCTTCAATCAAACTCACGCGAGATACAATAAAGATATAATGGAGCTCTGATTCATAAGGTTTTAAAATTTGGAAAGCTTCTGACTTACATGACAGCTGAATATCACACTCCAGAGCAGAACCTACCAACCCTTTCTCTCTTTCAGCCTCAATACTCTTATTCACTATTGGCCTGATATCTTCAATCTCTCGCAAAAATTGCAGTTCTTCTTGATTTAAAGAGGAAGGCGTAAATTCGTACCATGATTCCTTAAAAATATTTTGATCATCAGTTATCGTCTGCCATAACTCCTCAGCAGTAAAGCTTAAGATAGGTGCAATCATTCGTGTTAAGGCGTGAGTGATGTGATACAAAGCAGTTTGTGCTGAACGTCTTTCCAGAGATTTCTCTGGCATGGTGTAGAGTCGATCTTTAATGATATCTAAATAAAATCCTCCCATGTCCTCAGAACAAAAACTGACTAATTTTTTTGTTAGGTGGTGAAAGTCATAGCTTTCATAAAGCTGAGCTATTTCTTTTTGGAGAGCATCGGTTTTAAGAAGCGCGTATTTGTCCAACAATAACAAATTGGATTCTTCTAACATCATAGAAGATGCATCAAAATCAGATATATTGGCACATAAAAATCTTAGTGTATTTCTAAGCCTTCGATAACCATCGGCGGACCTTTTAATGATCTCATCAGAAATATTTAATTCTCCTGAAAAATCAGTCATTGCCACCCAAAACCTCAGAATATCGGCGCCATACTGGTCCATTATTTTTTGTGGGGCAATCACATTCCCTTTAGACTTACTCATTTTTTTCCCTTGACCATCCACCACAAAACCATGAGTTAGCAACGCTTTATACGGTGCCTGCCCAGAGATAGCGGAGGCAGTTAGTAAGCTGGATTGGAACCAGCCTCGATGCTGATCTGACCCTTCAAGATAGAGATCGGCAGGGTAATTTAAATTATCACTTGTTTTTAAAACTGATTCATGAGTAGTCCCTGAGTCGAACCATACATCTAAGGTGTCCGTCACCTTTTTATAATATTTTGCATCATCTCCAAGCCATTCATTGATATCCAAATCAAACCACGCATCAATACCATGCTCTTCAATCAATAGAGCAATTTTTTCAAAATACTCGTCAGTCTTAGGATGCGGCTCATCTGTTTCTAAGTGGGTAAAAATAGTGATGGGTACTCCCCAATTTCTTTGCCGTGAGATACACCAATCCGGTCTATTTTTCATCATTCCCTCAAGTCGTGCTTTTCCCCATGATGGAATAAATTCTGTTTGTTCAACCTGCTCTTTGGCAATATCTCTTAAAGTCTTTTGACCAAGTGATAGATTCATGCCGATAAACCACTGTTGTGTGGCTCTAAATATAATTGGGGTTTTATGACGCCAACAATGTGGGTAACTATGTTCAAACGATTTTTTAAAAATAAGCGCATCATTCTTTATTAACAGATCGATAATTTCAGAATTAGCTTTCCATATATTTTGTCCTGCAAAGAACTCCACATTACTCTTAAAGCTTCCCTCTTCATTGACTGGATTTTCTACAGGCAGGTTATATTTCATGCCAACAACATAATCATCTAAGCCATGCGCTGGAGCAGTATGTACTAATCCCGTTCCATCTTCAGTTGTCACATGATCTCCCAATATGATTGGGACATACTTTTCTTCATAGAAAGGGTGATTGAATAAGAAGTTTTCTAGCTCCTGACCTAGGGTTGAATTTATTTTATTAACTGTTTGACCGGTTCTTGCAGCAAATTTATCAACAAGCTCATCTGCAATAACTAACAATTTTTCTTCTAGCTCAACAAGAACATACTTTAGTTTTGGATTAACTGAAATAGCCTCATTGGCCGGTAGTGTCCAAGGTGTGGTTGTCCATATCACAGCGTAAATGTCTTTTTCAAGCTTTGATGAATTAAATAATTGATGCAAGCCTGTTTGATCAACCCCTTTAAACGCCACATCAATTGATATTGAGGTTTTATTTTCATAATCAACCTCAGCTTCAGCGAGTGCGGAGCCGCAATCAAGACACCAATGCACAGGCTTATTACCTTGATACAGCATATTATTCTGGTAGATTTTTCCAAGTGAGCGAACAATATCCGCTTCTGTTTTTTTATTTAATGTTAGGTATGGGTTATCCCAGTCCCCCAATACGCCTAACCTAACAAAATCATTTTTTTGATTAGCCACTTGCAGGTTTGCATAATCCCTGCACAATTGCCGAAACTTCTTTGAATCAAGGTTCTTGCCATGCTCTTTTTCAATAGCTAACTCAATTGGAAGGCCATGACAATCCCAGCCAGGGATATAAGGAGCATCATAATCCGACAATCCTTTAGATTTAACAATAATATCTTTTAATACTTTATTAACCGCATGACCAATATGAATATTCCCATTGGCGTATGGTGGACCATCATGGAGGATAAATTTAGGTTTTCCTTTTTTTACATCCCTAATTTGTTGATAGTATTTTTTTTCCGTCCATGAAGATACCCAACCTGGCTCACGCTGAGCCAAATTACCCCTCATAGGAAATTCTGTATCCGGTAGATTTAAGCTATATTTTTTATTGTCATCACTCATAATTTGAAAAATTGTTTTACGTCATTAACATCAGAAGCTATTTGGGAAGACAATTCATTTGTAGTGGAAAATTTCTTTTCATCACGAATTTTTTTAAAGAAAGTGACATGCACATGTTTTCCATAGATATTCTTATCAAAGTCAAATAGATGAACTTCTAAAACTAAATTTTTTACACCGCCAAAGGTTGGTTTTAAACCTAAATTAGCAACCCCAAAAAAAGAATCTAATTTTACAGCAAACACTCCCGTCAATGGTGGGCTTTTGTGAAACATATGGACATTTGCTGTTGGATATCCTAAAAGTCTGGCTTTTTTTTCTCCGTGAATCACTCTTCCAGCGATAACATAAGGCCTGCCTAATAAAGATTCAACCTGATGAAAATCAGCATCTTGCAATGCGTCTCGAACTCTAGAGCTGGAAATTCTCTCATCATTAAGAAAAATTGTTCCTGGCTGAGTGACTTGGATGCCAAATTGTTTAAGCTCATTTATTCCGAATTGTCTTTTCTTACCAAAACGAAAATCATCGCCAACAATCAAGCCCTCTACCAACAATTTGTTTTGTAAAATCTCAATAAAATCATTTCCTTCAAGGTTGGAAAACTTCTCATCAAATCTGATCACATAAGCTCTATCAAGTTTGTGTGAGTGAAAGAATTCTAACTTCTCCCTTAGGCTAATCACTCTTTTTGGTGCAGCCTTAGGTTGAAAGAATTCTTTAGGGTGTGGTTCAAATGTAATAACTGCTGACTCTAAATTTTTTGCCCTTGATTCAGAGATAACATGATTTATTAGTGATTGATGGCCCAAATGAATGCCATCATAATTTCCAATAGTGGCTATGCATGGACTACTGGCTTGTTCAAAATGACGGTAGATTCTCATACTTTATTTTTACTTAAGTTATTTAATTTAATGCCTTGTAAGAAAAGTAAGCTCACAAAAACAAGAGCACCTAGTGCAACTAATGCAAGCAATAAAATCATCCTATAAAGAAAACTTATACTCACCCAGTACTGAAAATCAGGATTGATGAAGTATAAAATTATTCCCATCGCTAATGCAGACAAAATAACCTTAATTAAAAAGATGAATGTTGTGGGTTCAATTTTAAAGTCATTCATTTTCTTTATTGATAAAAACAACATGGCTGCGTTAAATGTTGCACCGACACTAATAGCAAGCGCAAGTCCGACATGCTGAAAATAAGGAATTAAGATTAAATTCATTGCTTGTGTAACAAACAGTGTGATAACAGCGATTCTGACTGGTGTTTTTATATTTTTTTGAGAATAAAAGACTGGAGCAAATACCTTGATCATAATTAATCCGATTAATCCAAAACTATATGCGAACAAGGCCTTGTGTGTCATGACTAAATCAAGTTCACTAAATTTTCCATAATAAAATAAGGTTGTAATTAAAGGTATTGATAACACTGCAATTCCAATTGCTGCTGGTATTGACACTAGAAGTCCTATCCTGATGCTCCAGTTCATGAGCTTGTTAAATTCTTCATATTTTTTATTGGAAAATGATGAAGATAATGCTGGTAAAAATACCGTGCTTAATGCAACCCCCAAAACACCTGCAGGAAACTCCATCAATCGATCTGCAAAGTATAACCAAGACACACTCCCCTGCTGAAGAAATGAGGCAAAAATAGTATTGATTAATAATGAAATCTGGGTAATGGAAACACCAATAATAGCTGGCCCCATCAATTTAAGAACTTTCCAAACACCATCATCTCTCAAATCAAAATCTAATCTAGGAGACCAGCCTATTTTTAAGATAAATGGATATTGAAATAGTAATTGAATCACTCCTCCAAAGAATACAGCCCACGCAAGAACAGTGACCGGCTCATCAAAATAGTCGTAAAAAAATAATGCCGCAAGAATAAAACTTAGATTGAGGAATACTGGCGAAAATGCTGGAGCGGCAAATTTTCCAAATGTATTTAATACTCCTCCAAACATAGCTACAATCGATATAAGGAAAATGTATGGAAAGGTAATTTTTAAAAGGTCAGATGCTAAGTTAAATTGGTAAGAGCCATACTCAAATCCTGGAGCACTTATATATATCAACCATGGTGATGCGAAGACTCCTATGAGAGTAATTAACAATAAAATAGCACTTAACAAAGTAACTACCTTGTTTAAAAATGCATTGAATTCTTTTTTGGACTTATTTTTATAATCTGAAAGGGTTGGGATAAATGCTTGAGTAAAAGCACCTTCAGCAGTGATTCGACGTAACATATTTGGTAGTTTGAAAGCTACAAAAAAGGCATCAGTTGCTATACTGACACCAAATGCTCGTGCAATTATCATATCTCTGACAAAACCTAAGATTCTGGAGATAATTGTTAAGCTGCTAAAACTTATTAAATTGTTTACGATTTTTGTTTTCATCTAATTTATTATTATCGCAGATGACGGTATTTAAATGATTTAAAACTTGAAAAAAAACAATGTTTTCGCTAGAATACCCAATCTTATAAATTTTGAGTAATTATATATGGCAAATACTGCACAAGCACGAAAAAGAGCAAGGCAAAATGATAAGCAACGCGCTCATAATGCGAGTTTAAAATCAGCCTTCCGAACAGCAATCAAAAAAGTAATTAAGGCGATTTCCTTAGGCGATAAAAAAGTTGCTAAAGAGACTTTTGATGCTAACGTGGCTATTATTGATCGCATTGCTGACAAAAAAATTGTGCACAAAAATAAAGCTGCACGTCATAAAAGCAGACTGAATTCAGCAATTAAAGCTCTTTAAAGATAATCAATTTAAAAAAAGGCGCCTATGGCGCCTTTTTTTATAGACTTTTCTTTATTTTTTGAAGTCTGTCAATTTCATCTTGATTGATGGTTTCATTACTTAGAAAAGTAACATGTCCCATTTTTCTTCCGACCCTTGGCTCCTCTTTGCCATACAAGTGAAGGTTGAAATTATTTTCGTCCATTATTTTAGTCCATTCAGGCTCATGAGGACTTGGCAATTCCCATGAATCACCTAACAGATTAATCATAAATGCATTTGAATGATTCATCGGGTTTCCAATAGGCATTTCAGTAAGAGTCCGTACTTGTTGATCAAACTGGGAAGAGTAACAAGCATCAATAGTATAGTGCCCAGAGTTGTGTGGTCTTGGAGCTATCTCATTTACAAATATCTCTCTACCAGAAATAAAAAATTCAACAGCCATGACCCCAACGTAATTTAACTTTAATGCCACCATTTTTGCTAAATCGGTAACATTTTTTTCAGTAAGTTGATCAATATTTGCAGGAGCAAGTGTGCTATCAAGAATGCCATTAACATGCACATTCTCAGCTACTGGGTGGCATTTAATTAGCCCATCTGCGGATCTTGCTAACACGACAGACACCTCCTTATCCAGACTTACTCGCTTTTCAAGTATGCAAGGTTTTTTTTGAAATTCTTCAAAAGCTTCTGTTAAAGATGTCTTACAATCGACAGATTTTTGCCCTTTTCCATCATAACCAAACTCAGCGATTTTTAGAATTCCTGGAAATAAATCTTCTGGAATATTTGTAATATCCTGTTCCTCATTAATGATGTGAAATCTTCCAACAGGAATAGCATTTTCTCTTAAGAATGTTTTTTCTCTAATTCTGTTTTGCACCACCCTGACTGAATCACCATCAGGATAGACCTGAATTTTTTGTTTTAAGTAATTTAATGAATCTGCAGGGATATTTTCAAATTCTGTGGTTGCTGCCTCGCATGTGGCTATAATTTCATCAAGTGCATTTTGATCATCATAGGCACTGCATAAATGAACATCAGCAATTCTTCCTGCAGGGCTTTGAGGGTCTGGATCCAAAACTGTAACTTTGTAACCCATCTTATGAGCTGACATCACAAAATATCTACCTAATTGACCACCACCAAGCATGGCTAACATTTTTTTTGGAGTAATTATCAAGTCAGACTTCCTGATCTAGCTTCATAGCTTTAACTTTTTCTTCTTGATCAATTCTAAATTTTTTCAATTTTTCCAATAAACCATTATCCTCTTGTGCAAAAATCGAAACAGCGAATAATGCAGCATTTGTTGCACCAGCCTCGCCAATAGCAAAAGTAGCCACAGGGATTCCTTTAGGCATTTGAACAATTGAATACAGTGAGTCTTGTCCATTAAGATATTTAGTTGGAATGGGTACACCCAATACTGGTACTCTTGATTTCGAAGCAACCATTCCTGGCAAATGAGCAGCGCCTCCTGCACCAGCAATAATTAAACCAATGCCATTATCATTTGATGATTCTGCAAAATCAAACATCAGATCAGGAGTCCGATGAGCTGAAACAACTTTTGCTTCATATGGGATATTGAATTGATCAAGAATATCAGCAGCATGTTTCATTACCGGCCAGTCACTATTCGACCCCATGATGATTGCAATTTTTTTTTGTTTCATAATTTTTCCAATACTAAATAATAACCAAATTGTTACGGTGAATTAAATTTTCCTCAAATATATTTTCAAGTGGTTGATTTATGCAATCTGTCTTTTGTCCCATGATTCTCTCAACATCTACACTCGAAAAATTTGATAAACCTCTAGCAACCTCAACACCATCTTGATTCATGCATGATATCAGATCGCCTCTCTGGAAATTTCCCGAAAAACTTTTTACCCCAACTGGTAATAAGCTTTTTTTATTCTCTATCAAAGCCTTAATTGCTCCATCATCAAGAAATAATTGCCCTTTAGGTTTGCTATTGTCAATCATCCAAGTCTGTTTAGCATTAATCTTTTTTTGATTCGGGGAGATAATTGTCATCTGAAGGTTATTGTCAAATAAATCCTTGAAGAAATTCTTTAACATGCCTTTTCCTATGATCGTGGATGTTCCCCCACGAGCTGCAGTTTTAGCAGCAAGGATTTTTGATCTAATTCCTCCAGAACCAATTCCTGAACTTGACGATGTATTTTGAGAAATATCTTCTAAAAACGGATCGTCTGACTGAATCTTCTCGATAAGTTTTGCATCAGTATGTTTTGATGGATCTTTATCATAGAGTCCATTTTGGTCGGTGAATATCACCAATAAGTCTGCTTGAATAAGGTTGGCGACTCTTGAAGCAAGAATGTCGTTATCACCAAATTGAATTTCATCATATGCAACAGTGTCATTTTCATTAACAATTGGAACCGCGCCACTATTTAATAACTCATCTAATGCATTTTTTGCATTTAAATAGCGTTCTCTTGAAACTAAATCATCGTTGGTTAAGAGCACCTGGCCAATTTGAATATTTTTATTTTTTTTATGAAATAACTTTTTATACGCCTGCATCAATTCAATTTGCCCAATAGCTGCTAAAGATTGAAGCTGAGCTAATTTTGCTGGCCTTCTTTGTTTTCCACTGACATGCAAACCCATAGAAATTGCCCCACTTGAGACAAGAACAACCTTAACACCATGTTGTTTTAACCAATTGATTTCATTGACTAAAATATTAATATTTGACTGATTGAGGCCATTCTGGATCGATGAAATTGAACTAGAGCCAATTTTTATGACTATTTTTTTTATTTTATTGATCTTCATTTTCTAAAAAGTATGCAATTTCTTTTATCAATTCCTTACAACCTTGTCCGGTAAGAGATGAAATAACAAAAATTTTATCATCCCACCCTATTTTATCTTTAATTTGTTTCTTCAACGCATCTGCATCATAGTTAAGATCGATTTTATTCAACACGATCCATCGAGGTTTATTGAACAATGTTTCCTCATATTTTTTTAGCTCACCAATGATCGTTTGTGCATCATCTATTGGATCTGAACCACTTATATTAGATAGTCCATCAATTAAGTGAAGTAATAATCTGGTACGAGTTAAATGTTTTAAAAATTTATCCCCTAAACCTACCCCATCAGAAGCACCCTCAATTAATCCAGGAACATCTGCAATCACAAAACTTTTATCAATATCAAATTTAACAACACCCAAATTTGGTTGCAATGTTGTAAACGGATAATCTGCAACTTTTGGAGTTGCTGCCGATACTTTTCTTATAAAGGAAGATTTACCTGCATTTGGCAAACCCACCAGACCAATGTCCGCAATAAGTTTTAATTCTAAAAATAATTCAAATTCCTCACCTGGTTCACCGTGCGTAAATTGCCTTGGAGCTCTATTAATGCTTGATTTAAAATGTATATTTCCTAGTCCACCTTTACCACCCTTGGCAACTAAAATTTTCTGACCATGTTGTGTCAAATCACCAAAAATGTTTTCTGAAAAACTATCTTTAATAACGGTTCCGACGGGAACTTTAAGAACAAGATCTTCTCCCGCCGCCCCATATTGATCAGAACTCCTTCCATTTTCTCCTCTTTGAGCACGATGTTCCTTCTTAAATCTGAAATCAATAAGAGTGTTTAAATTTTCATCAGCTTGGAAAAAAACAGATCCTCCTCTACCACCATCTCCTCCGCTAGGACCTCCCATAGGTTCAAACTTTTCTCTTCTGAACGAAGCAATGCCATTGCCTCCATCACCAGCAAATACTTTTATTAAAACTTCATCTATAAATTTCATTGGCTACACCAAATAAAAAAGCCCTATCAAATGATAGGGCCCGAATCAAAGATTTTACTCAGATCAGTTAGTAACAATATTTACTAATTTTCTTTTCAAATGACCTTTAACACTAAAACTTACCTTACCATCCGCTTTTGCAAATAAGGTATGATCTTTGCCCATACCAACGTTTTCGCCCGGATGCATCTTAGTACCGCGCTGTCTCAAGATTATCCCGCCAGCTTTCACAAACTGGTCGCCAAATACTTTAAGTCCTAAACGTTTAGCGTTTGAGTCTCTTCCGTTTCTTGAGCTTCCGCCCGCTTTCTTATGTGCCATATTATTTTCCTAAATATTATTTTGCGTTAATTTTAGTTACTTTAAGCTCAGTAAAGTTTTGTCTATGTCCCTGCGTTTTTCTGTAATGCTTACGTCTTTTCATTTTAAAAATCATAACTTTGTCATGTTTTCCGTGGGAAACGACTGATACATCAACATTTGCACCCTTAACTGTTGGAGCACCAATTGTAGTTTTATCACCGTCAACTAAAGCTAGAACGTTGTCTAATTTTAAACTTTCACCTTCTTTAGCAGTGAGTTTTTCTACTCTTAGGATATCTCCCTCGGATACTTTATACTGTTTTCCACCAGTTTTGATTACAGCTTGCATTATAATTCCTATTATCTAAACATTTGTTTGTGTCTAAAGACCGGACATTATATGAAAAAACTTGAATTTAATCAACAAAATAATCATATTCAGCATAGTATAATAATTGCTTTAATAAGACGGCCAAATAATTCTTAATTGCAAATAAATTAAAGTGAAAACCACATACCAAAAAAAAATAGCATTTAATAGCGATCAACAAGATCATCTACAAAAAGTAAATGATGTCATCAGGTCTTCATTGGATTCTGAGGTTCCACTAATAAATCAAGTAGGTAAACATATTATTGACGGTGGTGGTAAGAAAATGAGGCCTCAATGTTTGTTAAATTTAGCCGGCCTCGCAGGTGGTATAACAGATATCCATTACCAATTAGCAGCCATTGTTGAATTTATTCATACAGCCACCCTTCTTCATGATGATGTTGTGGATGACTCTGATACCAGAAGAAGCTCCCCAACTGCAAATATAAAATTTGGAAATTCAGCAAGCATACTGGTTGGAGATTTTATATATTCAAGATCCTTTCAGATGATGGTTGAATTGGACAATATTGAGATAATGGATATTCTTGCCTACACGACAAATAAAATTGCTGAAGGCGAAGTGCTTCAACTTATTAATAAAAATAACTTTGATATTTCCCAGGATGATTATTTTAAGGTGATCAAAGCAAAAACAGGGGTTCTATTTGAAGCATGTGGAAAATTAGCCTGCATAGCAAATAAATGCACCTTAGATCAGAAAAAATCACTATCCTTAATTGGCGAAATCTTTGGTCAAATATATCAATTAATTGATGATGTGCTTGATTATTCAGGCGATGCTGCGAGAATTGGTAAAAATTTAGGTGATGACTTAAAAGATGGGAAAATGACTCTCCCACTTATATTTGCTGCTGAAAAAGCAAATATCAATGATCGTGAAATAATAAAAAATGCGATTAATCATGGGGATTTGAGTCAATTAACAAGAATCATATCGATTATTGATAAAACAAATTCCATTGATTCCGTCAAAAAAATTATTAAAGCAAAGTTAGCTGATCTCGAACTTGAAATGTCCTATTTCAAAGATAACATATATAAAGATCGGATGATGACCTTTATCTCATCATCTATTAAGAGAGACTTCTAGATCATCGAGCCAAAAAATATGCTAGGGAGAAAAATTTTAATCTATGGCTCAATTGGTTCTGGAAAAACTACTTTTTCAAAAGAAACATTCAACAGTCTTCCACTAGTAGAGTTGGATGATGTTAATCGTAATTTAATCGAGCCAGGAAACCCAGGATATATTCAATTAAAAAAAAATCTTAGTAACGAGTATTTCGAAACTGATGGTCAAATAAATAAAAAAAAATTAAAAATTAATTTATTCAATGACAATGTATTTAGAGAAAAAATTGAAAATATCTTACATCCACTAATATTTTCTGAGCTTCAAAAAATTATTGAAAAAAAAGATTCTTATGTTGTGATTTCTCCACTAATTAAGTTGTTGTCAAAAAAGATAAAGTTTGACCTAAAAATAAAAGTTATTTGTAATATTAATGATCAAATAAAAAGAGTAGAATCAAGAGACGGTTTAGAAAAAAATACAATAAAAAAAATTATTGCTTACCAAGAGAACAACTATGAGTTAATAGAACCTGATTTCATATTTGACTCGGCAGGTGATCTTGAAGAACAACTTATTAAACTTAAAAATATTTTATGATTAATGTTGAATTTCCAATAAATGAAAAATATAGAAAATATCTAAAAATTGAATATTTGTTTAATCAGTACCATTTTTTTATTAAACAAAAACATTCTGATCATATAACAAATATTCTTTTTCAACTCTTATTTAAACTTAATGCAAATGCCGCTCGAGCAGACATCAAGGTTGAATTAATAAATGATCTTCAAAGAATCATAACAAAATATAAAGCCCATATAGATGATGCATCAAAGCTCAAAAAAAGTCTTGAGAAAATTAATTCTTTTTCTCCCTTTGCATTAAATAATAATAAAATGATTCAAGAATTAAGGGTTAGGTCAGAATCTCCACAAGGAATAAATGATATAGATTTTTCTAAATATAAAATATGGACTGAACTGCAAAATACCAAAACTCGTAATTTATTCTTTAAGGATTTATTTAAAGATTTATTTATTATCAATGAATCCCTTTCGTTCATTTTAAAAATTTTAAGGAAACATTCCATAAAAGAATCCCTAACTGCAAATAATATGGTTTCCCAATTAAAATTAGATCCTTTAGTAAAATTTGATTTACTGACAATTAATCTAAAAAGTAACTCGATATATGAACCATCAATTTCGGCAAATAAATATGCTATAAATATAAACTTTACGCACCCAGTTGATGACAAAAAAACAAAACGAATGATTAAATTCTCAGTATCACTTCATAGCTTATAGAGGTAAAAAAATGAAAAAACTGATGGTAATAATTCTCCTATTATTTTCAAATTATTTACTAGCTGATATTGCTTTCAAAAACCCAATTATAAAAAATAATTTTGGTAAAAAGGTTACCGCTGGATTTGCAACAATTAGCTCAGATGAAGACCTTGAAATAATTGATATATCTTCAAACATAAGCAAAAGAATTGAAATCCATACTATGTTAATGGAGGGCGATGTAATGAAAATGAGAAAAATTGAGTCTCCAATTATCACTAATAAAAAGCCACTTGAATTAAAGAAAAGTGGTGATCATCTTATGATCTATGATCTTACGGAAAATCTTGATGATTTAAAAAATATTACTCTTACTTTTAGCTTTAAAAATAACAGTGGTGAAGTAATTAAAAAAGATATTGATTTCTTAGTTCAATAACTTCCATCCTTCTCTTTGGGATGAGATTCCTACAGCCCCGTTTTTTTGAGCATCTGCCAAATCTGACAAATTCAAACCTCCAAGCGCATACACAGGAACATCTGAATAATTAGCAAGCTCCTTAAACTTGTTCCACCCCATTCCCTCTCTTTCAGGATGACTGAGTGATTTTTTAATCTGTGACAATACAACAAAATCAAAACCAAGCTTATTAGCAAGTTTGAGTTCATCCAGACTATGGACTGATGCTCCATTAACAATGTTCTTGTCGAGCTTTTTGATCTTGTTTAAATCTGTTGATGTGTAGTGAATTCCATTATTGTTGATCAAATCTTTATGTCTAGAATTAATTAAAATTTTTGAAGTACACTTTTTCTTTAAAAATTCATAAAAATAATGAAGTTTATCAATTGATAGTAACGGTTCTCTATATTGAATCCAAATATCTTTTGAATTAATTGTTTTTATTATAGATTTTTCATCTTCAAAAAAATTTGTAATTAAATAATATGGAGGTAATGCAAGCGCTTTAAGAATATATATATTTTTTGGAAGTATTTTTTTTGGCCATGAATTAATATTTTCAACATTAATCCACCTGTAATCATTAACTTCTTTTTTTTGAATTTCACCAGTCCATCGAGTGATTTTGAAGAAAGTAATCTTTATTACTCGATTATCTTGAAAAAATTCTCTTGTGATCCACTCGGAATATGAGAGAGGATTAATGCTTATTTCTTCAAATAATTCCCTTGATAAACATTGATCTAGTGATTCATTTCCCTCTACTTTACCGCCAGGAAACTCCCAATAACCAGGCCAAGGTTGAGAGGTTAATCTTTGAGAAATAAGAACTTCGTTTTTACTATTTATTAAAATTCCTGCAACAACTTTAGTTATTTTAGGTTCTATACTCTGCATTAATTTTTACATATTCATAAGATAGATCTGTTGTAAGGATTGTCGCCACCTCTTTTCCTCTTTTCAGATCAATACTTAACTTAAATTCTTGGGATTTCATCGCATCGATGGCTTTCTTTTCAGAGTATCTTTTTGACAGCATCCCATTTTTAACCACAATGTTCTTATTAAGATATAGGTCAATAATAGAAACATCAAGATCGGTTAGTTGTGCATTGCCAATGGCTGACAAAATTCTGCCTAAGTTTGGATCTGAAGCAAAAAAAGCAGTCTTTACAAGCGGAGAGTTTGCAATCGCCTTACCAATAATCTTCGACTCACTCAAATTTTTTGCATTTTTTACTTCTATCTCAACAAACTTTGTGGCTCCCTCGCCATCTCGAACTATTTTTTCTGCTAAATCTTTTGCAATCTCAAGTACATTATTTCTTAACTTAATGTACATCTTATCTTTTTTAGTGATTACGGGATTATCAGCATCATTCGATGTTGATATAACAAATGAATCATTTGTTGATGTGTCTCCATCCACACTGATTAAATTAAATGATCTGTCAGCTACATACCTAACCAAATCTTTAAGCAAAGTTTTGGAAATTTTCGCATCAAGAAAAATAAACCCAAGCATAGTAGCCATATTTGGATGAATCATTCCTGACCCTTTCGCAATTCCTGTGCATGTAATCTCATTTTTTCCAAGATTAAATTTTTTGCTTACAGCTTTTGGGACAGTATCTGTTGTCATAATTGACTTTGCAGCATCAATCCAATTTGATCCATATTTTATTTTTGTTAAATTACTCTTAAAAGAGTGCTTAATTCTTTCGACAGGAAGATTCTGTAATATAACGCCTGTCGAAAATGGCAAAATTAAATTTGGATCCAAAGAAAAATATTTGCCAAGCTCTGTATTTATTTTCTTAGCATCTTCAATTCCTTTTTGGCCTGTACCAGCATTAGCATTTCCAGAATTAATAATGAATAGCTGAGGGTCATTTGACTTTAAATTATCTTTTGCAAGTAAGACTGGGGCTGCACAAAATTTATTTTTGGTAAAAACAGCCGCCGTTTTTGATTTTTTACCGAGCTCCACTATGACAATGTCATTTTTTATATTTTTTAATTTTATTTTTGCGCCAAAGGTTAAAAATCTGAATCCAGGTACATTGAGTATATTTTTCTTTTGTGGAGCTTTTAAATTTACTGTCATTTGATTCTCCAAACTGTACCATTTGCTGTATCCTCTAAAACAACACCCAGAGAATCAATTTCAGTTCTTAATTCATCAGCTTTTTGGTAATCCTTTTGCAATTTTGCCTGCGCCCTCTGTTGAATTAATTCTTCAATCTGATCATGATCAATCTTGCTTGATTTAGTGAAAAACTCTTCTTGAGGTATTGCCATCAAACCAAGAGCTTTTAACACGCTATATATTTCATTTGCTAAAT
>VMBT01000821.1_pt1 | contig 17723 bp, 18 predicted proteins | sample 4404301 | NCBI WGS metagenome assembly VMBT01 (sample SAMN12238535, study PRJNA552566) | marine metagenome | isolation source: Coastal seawater | place: USA: coastal Georgia, Sapelo Island | collected 2008-08/2009-08
CCATTGTTCCTCCTTTTTTTTGTTAATGGTGTAAATTTAATGCATCATTTAAATAGATGCAGGTTAATATTGCAAAAACATAAGCTTGTAAAAACGCTACTAAAATTTCCAAGCCAGTTAATGCGACCGAAAAGCTAAGAGGCAACCAACCTCCTATAACTCCTAAACTTATAACAAAACCTCCAAATACTTTTAACATTGTGTGACCAGCCATCATGTTTGCAAATAATCGAACTGATAAGCTGACAGGTCTACTTAAATAAGAAATTATTTCAATTACTGTTATTAGCGGTAATAATACTATTGGGACTCCACTTGGCACAAAAAGTTTTAAATAACCAAAACCATGTTTAATGAATCCAATAACTGTAACTGCAATAAAAATAAAAATAGCCATCAAAAGCGTTACGATGATGTGGCTCGTAACTGTAAAAGAATAAGGTAGCATACCCAACATGTTACAGAACAAAACAAACATGAATAAACTAAATATAAATGGAAAATATGGTTTGGCTTTTGAACCAGCAGTGTCACTAATCATTTTTGCAATAAAATTATAAAACAACTCTGAAATTAATTGCATTTTATTAGGAATTAGCCTTTTTTCTTTTGTGCCTAAAAAAAGAACAAGACAAATTGCTAAAGCACTTAGAACCATAAATAAGCTAGCGTTAGTAAAAGAAAGATCTACACCAGCAATTTTGATTTCAGGTCCAATCTTATGAACCTCAAACTGATGCATTGGGTTGTTTCCAGCCATAACTTATACTTAATCTTTTTGTTGCATTCTTTTTGCGGCTTTAATTATGTTTAAAATTCCAGCTATAGAGCCTAAAAAAAAGAATATTATTATTAACCAAGGCTTAGTATCAAACCAACTATCTAAAATAAACCCAATAATTGTCCCAACTAAAACAGCCGATACAAGCTCTGCGCCCAACTTAAAAGCATTTCCTAAAAAGGATGAATTTTCAGTATTATTTTTATTATCTAAATTGGTTATTTTTTCTTTTGCAATTTTTAGGCGAGTTTTAAAATCGTTAAAATCTCCCATGAGACAATTAGGCTACTAACTCTTCGGCTTTATCCAAATCAACCGCTACTAATTGACTAACTCCTTTTTCAGGCATCGTAACTCCATAAAGTCTATGCATACGTGACATAGTAAGTGCGTGGTGAGTGATGATAATAAATCTTGTTTGAGTAATCTTTGTAAGTTCTTCCAACAACGCACAAAATCTTGTTACGTTCGCGTCATCTAATGGCGCATCAACTTCGTCTAATACACAAATAGGTGAGGGGTTAACTAAGAATACAGCAAAAATTAATGATAAAGCAGTAAGTGCCTGTTCACCACCGGAAAGTAAAGTAATTGATTGAAGTCTTTTTCCTGGAGGAGAGACTAACATTTCCAGGCCAGCTTCCAAAGGATCATCAGAGTCAACTAACTCAAGTTTAGCACTGCCTCCATTAAATAATTTTGTATAGACCTCATTAAATTTTCTATTAACTTTAGTGAAAGCATCAAGCAATTTCTCTCTTCCTTTTTGATTAAGTTCATCAATTGATGTTTTTAATTTTACAATAGCTGAGTAAAGATCTGCCCGGTCATCTTCCATTTTTTTAATTTCATCTTGATATTTTTTTGTTTCTTCATCAGCTCTTAAATTTACCGAACCAAGTGCATCTCTTTGTTTTTTTACTTTATCTAAATTTATTTCTTGCTTTTCAAGAGATGGGTAATTATCAGAACTTAAATTATTTAAATTTGAAATAGACAACAAATCATTTTCATTTTCTAATTTTAAATCGCTTTTAATTGAATAAATTAAATCTTTTTTTCTTTTCTCTATACCTTCAATCGTAGCTTCGCTTCTAGCTTTGCTCTCTCTAACTGTGCTAAATTTTTCTTGGATTTCTTTTAAATTCTCATTAATTAAATTATATTTTTTTTCAGCTTTAATTAATTCTTCATCTAATTCCTCAGCTCTTTTCTTTGTATTCTCAATGTTTTGAATATTTTGACCTTTTGTTGTAGCAATTTTTTCAGGGTTTTTTTGATTGTCTTCAATCTCAATCTTAATTTTTTCTTTTCTCTGACTTAACTCATTGATCATTTTGTCAGAATTTGTTTTAAGATTTTTCCAATTTTCTAATTCTACATCAATATTTTTTATTCTTTCTCTTCGTTTAATTGAGTCGCTTTTTATAGTTTCATTTTTTCCATAATTCGAAGCATATTTTTCTTGTGAAGCTGTAATTAAATTAACTGTTCTTTTTAGTCTTTCAAAAAGTTCTCTTGTAAGTTTTTTGTCAGAGTCAATATAAGTCTCTATCTCCGCTATTATTTCATCTAATTCAGCCTGTAAGTTTTGAAGATTACTTTTTGATTCATCTAAGTCCTTTTCAGATATTTTTTCTTTATCAGAGAGTTCGTTTTCTGTTTTTAGCAATTCATTTTTTTCTTCTAAAATTCTTTTTTCATTTAAGGAAGCGTCCAGTGCAATACTTTTTTCTCGGCTTAAGTCCGAGTCCAAAGTTTCTAAAGATTTTTGAAGTTTTATTTGAAGGCTTTTAATTCTATTTTCTTCTTCATCTAAGCTGCTCATTTCTAGGTTAAGTTTTTGAAGAGTAGCTTGGTTTTCCATTCTTTTATCTCTAAGAGGAGCTAATCTTTTATTTTCTTCTTCAAGTAATTGATTGTTATGGCTTAAATCAATTTTTACAGCACTTAACTCGTCATCTTGTTCGCTTAATTTTTCAACTAAAGACAATCTATCTTTTTCGATTTCAGTTAATTTTAAATAATAAAGCCCGGCTTCAATGCTTTTAATTTCTTTAGATATTTCTTTATATTTTGTTGCTTCTTCTGCTTGTTTTCTTAAATTATCTAATTGTTTTTCTTGTTGTCTTTTTAATTCGTCAGCTCGTTTCAAATTAGCTTCCGCCGCTTCTAATCTAGACTCTGCTTCTTCTCTTCTAGCATGTATTCCAGAAATTCCTGCAGCTTCCTCTAACACAGACCTTCTATCTGCCGGCTTAGAAGTCACAAGAGCTCCAATTCTTCCTTGGCTAATCAAGGATGGAGAATGAGCCCCAGTTGATAAATCAGCAAAAAAAGTTTGAGCATCTCTAGCTCTAACTTCTTTTTGATTGATAAAATATTTAGAACCTTTTTCTCTTTCAATTCTTCTTGTGACTAAAATTTCTTCCAATTCATTATATTGTAGCGGTCCATCTTTATCTGGGTTTTCTACTTGAATGGTTACTTCTGCGATATTTTTAGAAGGCCGGTTTGATGTTCCAGCAAAAATAACATCTTCCATTCCAGAGCCCCTCATGCTTTTGGCAGAAGTTTCCCCCATACACCATCTAAGAGACTCAACTATATTTGATTTACCGCAACCGTTTGGTCCAACAATACCAGTGAGTCCATCTTCTATAAAAAAATTTGTTTTATCGAAAAAAGATTTGAAACCTGTAATTTCTAATTTTTTAAATTTCATTATAAAAGTTTTTCAATTGCTTTTTTAAAGCTCTTATAGTCTCTAGACTTTTCATATTTCTGCTCATTGATAAAAATAGTGGGCGTTGATTTAACACCGTAATTATTTTGAGCATTTATTCGCTCAGTTAAAATTTTTTCTTCAAGATTTTTGTCAGCTAAACACTTATCCATTTGATCATCTTGAAGACCAAATTCTTTTCCAATCGATTTAATTAATTTATTTATTGCGATGATATCAGAGCCAACAGCCCATTTATTTTGTCTTTTGAATATTTCGCTTAAAAATTTATAATCAATATTACCATCTTTACATAATAAAATTTTCTCTGCATTAAGTGCTGCTAAATCTAATGGAAAACTATGATGTTCAAATTTTACTTTACCGCTACTTATAAAATCTTTTTCTAATTGATCGTAATTTTTTTCAAAAAAATCAGCACAATGAGGGCAAGTTAAAGAAGAAAACACCTTAACAACTATAATACCATTGGTATTGTTGCTTTTTACATTTTGTTGATCACAATTTGCTAAAAAAAATAGAGCTATTATTAATATTAAATTTTTAATTATTTTTGGCATTATATGCTTCAATAAGTTTGTTTAGCGATTTCCTCAACCCTTCGTTTTTAACATTTTCTAGTTTATTATTATAATTTTTTTTATCTGTTGTTGTTGGTTTTGGGTGATTAAACTGTTTTTTTTCGCTTACAATTTTTAGTTTAATTTCTTTGATGCAACTAAATCCAAAAAAACTGTTAATTTTATCTATTATTTCTTGTTTGCTATATTCAATCTGAAGCTCATTTCCATGAATCACGTTTAGTATAAGTGTTCCGTTGCTCATTTCTTTGCTCATTTTAACAGTGTTTGGATAGCAAGCATCAGAGATATCTTTTCCAACCATTTTGACCCAGTTATCAACGATGTTTGAAAAATTATATCCACCTTTTCTTAAAAGTTTTTTTAGTCCTGTAGGTAAAGATTTAGCAAAAGGTCTTAAACCTTGTATGAAAGTAGTGCTTTTATTATTATCTTTTTTGTCATGCATCTACCTAATAATTTATCAAAAAAAATTCTAGCTTGGTACGATAATAACCACAGATCATTACCCTGGCGTGTTGGTAACAAATCAAAAAATGCACTTTATTACAGAATTTTAAGTGAGTTTATGCTTCAGCAGACCCAAGTTAAAACAGTGCTGCCTTATTTTAAAAAATTTACAACACAAATTCCTTCATTAAAAAAACTTGCAAAAACTAATAAGAAAAAAATTCTGAAACTCTGGGAAGGGTTAGGTTATTATCGAAGAGCAAGAAATCTTTTAGAAACTAGCAAAATATTAGTTAAAAAATACAAAAGCATTCTTCCAAAAGACTACAATGAATTAGTTAAATTTCCAGGGATTGGAGATTATACAGCTAATATATTGTTAGCTTTGATACACAACAAGCCAGCTATTGCTTTAGATGGGAATGTCAAAAGAGTTTTTTCAAGAATTCTAAATAAAAATGAAAAAACTATAAATTTTAAAAAGTTAATTGAAAAAAATAGATATAATTTATTTAAAACTAATAGAAATTCAGCATTTGCCGAAGCTTTAATGGAATTTGGTGCTCTAGTTTGCAAACCCCAGGATCCAAATTGTATTGATTGTTTATTAAAAAGTGAATGTAAATATTTTAAAACTAAAAAAAAATTTATTAAAACAAAGTTAGAGAAAAATATTGTAAAAAAATATAATTTGTTTTGTTACATTAATAAAAACAAAAAACAGATCGCTTTAACAAAAAAAAATAAATTAGGTTTTTTAAATGATTTTTACTTACCACCCATGCAATTAGCAACTCATAAACAAAAACTTAAAAGCTGGAAATATCATTCTAAATTTAATAATCATATTTCAAATAAGAAGCTTAATATAAATTTATACTATAAGTTCACTCTTAAAAATCCATCTGATTGTAAATGGTTTTCGTTAAAAAAGAATTATGAATTTATTCCATCTTTTACTAAAAAAATATTTAAACAAATTTCTAATTTAAACTAATGAAAAAAAAGATTGCAATCATCGGCGCTGGTGTTGGAGGATTAACTTTAGCAAATCTTTTAGGCAAAGATCCAAACTTTGAATTAATGATTTACGAAAGAGAAGAAACTTTAAGACTTGATGAGGGCTTTGGAGTTCAGTTAGCAGTAAACAGCGTGTCAATTTTGAATGAAATTGGCTTTGATAAAATAAGCCAAACAGAAATATTCAATCCACAAAGGTTAGAATTTTATTCTAATGATAAAAAAATTTGTGGTTTGGATTTAACGCAGTTTAACATTGATAGCGAAAAATATACGACCTTAAAAAGATCAGCCCTATTAAAATTTTTAAAAGATAAACTATTTTCTAATATTTTTAGATTTAATAAATCATTAGAAAAAGTTGAAACTATTAATGACAAAATAAAAATTAGGTTTACTGATGGAATAGAGGATGAAGTAGATTATTTAGTTGTATCAGATGGTGTATTTTCGAAAACTAAATCTTTAATAGAAGGTAAAGATTATTCACCAAGTTATATTGGATCTAAAGCATTTAGAATTACAATACCTAAAGACAAAGTTAAGGTATTTGATAGTAATAATATTAATATATCTATGAAACCAAATGCTCATTTGGTTGTTTATCCAATTAATCAAAAAATATGTAATGTAGTTATGATCTCAAGGTGCAATACGGCCTTATCAAAAAAATTAGAAGATATTTCATTTGCTAAAAGCTTTATTAAGAAAACTTTTAATTTAAGTTCAGAGTTTGATGAATATGTTAATGATGACTTAAAACATTGGTCTTTATATTCTTCAAAAAACCCGGTGTTACCTAAAATTAATAACGTTTTTTATTTGGGTGATGCTTTTTATACTTTTTTACCAAGCATGGCTCAAGGTGCAGCTCAATCAATAGAGGCTGCCAAAGAGTTGTTTGAAATATTAAATAACACTAATAAAAATAAGTCAGAGGAATATTTTTATCAAAGGGCTGAAAGAACTAAACTAATTAATAGTAGATCAAATTTTAATTACTTTGCTTTTCATTTTAGCAATACGTTATTTGTATATTTTAGAAATTTAATTTTAAAAAGATTAATTAAAAACTCAAAATTTGTAGACAATTATTTAGGTAGGGTTTTTAGAAAATAATTTTTGTCTTAACTCATCAATTGGCCTCATTGCACCCTCTAAGTTGTAATGCCAATATGTCCATCCATTACAACTTTCAGCACCTAAAATTTTAGCTGCAACTTTGTGAATTGATCCTTCATTCTCTTTACATTTGATGCTGCCATCAGCCATTATTCTAGCATTGTATTTTTTTTTGGGATCAAAGATTGTCATGCCTGGCTCTAGAATTCCCATCTCTATTAATGATCCAAAAGGAATTCGTGGTTTTGATTTGTTATTTTGAATAGTATCTAAGTATTCATCTTTAAATGGTTTGATTTCCTCTATTCTTTTCTTTGCTGCTGAATAGTATTTTTTGTCTTTTTCAATTCCATAATATTTTCTACCTAATTTTTTTGCTACAGCTGCAGTTGTACCTGTTCCTAAAAAAGGGTCAAAAACACAATCTCCATTCTTTGTTGTAGCTAGAATTATTCTATATAAAAGAGCTTCTGGTTTTTGAGTTGAATGAACTTTATGTCCATTTTTCTTTAAACGCTCTTTTCCATTACAAATTGGTAAAAGCCAATCCGATCTCATTTGCAAATCATCATTAAAACACTTCAAAGATTGGTAATTAAATGTGTATTTTGATTTTTTACTTTTTGAAGCCCAAATTAAAGTTTCATGAGCATTAGTAAATCTTGTGCCTTTAAAATTAGGCATAGGATTATTTTTTCTCCAAATAATGTCGTTTAAAATCCAATAATCTAGATTTTGTAAATGAAAGCCCAATCTAAAAATATTATGGTAGGAGCCAATTACCCAAATAGATCCATTATCTTTAAGTACTCTTTTGCATTCAGTTAACCAGGCTTTACTAAAATTATCGTAATCTTCGAAGCTAGCAAATTGATCCCATTTGTCATTTACTCCATTAACTTTACTATCATCAGGCCGCTTAAGTTTTTCTCCGATTTGCATATTGTAGGGCGGATCTGCAAAGACAAGATCAAAACTTTTATCAGGAATTTTTTTTAGTTCTTCCAGAGAATTTCCATTAACGATGTTGTTAAAGTAATTTGACATTGTTTTTATTCAACTTGAAATTGAATCCTACGTCAAATGTTTTCACGTAAAATTAAAGGTTTTTAGTAGGTGAGATTATTTTTTTAACAAGATGTTGTGTATCGGCCTAAAGCCTTTTCTGTGATGATCTGTAATTCCATGTTTTTTTAATCCTTCAAGATGAGCTTTTGTTCCATAACCAAAATTTTTTTCCCATGAATAGTTTTTAAATTTTTCTGAAAGCTTAATCATTAATAAATCTCTATGAACCTTTGCTACAATTGATGCAGCACTAATACATTTTATTTTTTCATCTCCTTTTATAAAAGTTTTACAATTTTCTAATCCTTTAGGTGCAAATGGTCCGTCTATAAATATTTGTTCTGGTTTTTTTGATAAATTATTAATTGCTCTTTTCATTGCTAATAAGGATGCTTGTAAAATGTTAAGTGAAAATATTTCATCTACAGATGCCTCACCAATAGCGTAATAAGAGTTATCTTTTATATAAGATGCTACTTCTATTCTTTGGTTGAAGCTTATTTTTTTGGAGTCTTTTATTGGTTTTAGGTCAATATCATTATTTAAAATAACTGCTGCAGAAACAACAGGTCCAGCAAGGCAACCTCTGCCAACTTCATCTACACCAGCAATAATAGAGCTATTTTTCAATTTAAATTTTAAGATCTATAATTTTTTTTCTTATCATTTTAAGATCAATCCAAGACAATTTTTTTTGTTCTGGTTGTCTTATTAAATACGCAGGATGAAAAGAAACAATTATAGAAGTTTTACATTTACCAATTGATTTTTCAAACCATTGACCTCTAACTTTTGAGATAACATCTTCACTTCCTAAAATTGCATTTTGAGCCGTTGATCCTAGAAGGATTAAAATTTTGGGATTTATAATTTCTATGTGCTTAGTTAGGTAGGGTAGATACCTTTTTATTTCTTCTTCCGTTGGGCTTCTATTTTCAGGGGGTCTAAAATTCACTACATTGGTTATATAAACATTTTCTCTATTTAGATTAATTGCTTCTAACATTTTATCTAATAGTTCTCCTGCTTTGCCAATAAAAGGTACGGCTTCAAGATCTTCGTTTGCACCAGGTCCTTCGCCGATAATCATTATCTTGGAATCAGGATTTCCATCAGAAAAAACAATGTTTGTAGAGCTGTTTCTGAGTTCACAATTCTTTATATTTAAGATTGAATGTTTAAGCGCTTCGAGCTCTTTACCCTTAGAGCCTTTAATAGCAATATTATTAAGGCTTTTATATCGATTTATAGCTTCGTTTTCATAGACAAGATTATGATTAATAAGACTATAATATTTAATTAGCTTAACTAATTTGGTATTAGTTTTTTTAATCATTTTTCAATTATGAAAAACTTAAAAAAGCAATTCAAGCTAATTATTTTTCTTATTCTTTTTTTTAACAACTTTAATTTATTAAGCTCTAAAGAGAGCGATAAATGGACTGATGCTGATAATATAACGAATTATTTTTCAGGAATAGTTGCTATCAACGATAACAAATATCAAGAGTCTTATGATTATCTAAAAAATTTAAAAGATTTGGAGGAAAGTCATTATGTTTACTCACAATATTATCAGTACTCGCTAATTACTTTAAATAAATTTAAAGACGCATTTAATTTCTCAAAAAAATTAGAGGATGAAAAAATAGATAATTTTGAAAGTAATTTAATAACAGTTATTTATTACTTAAAGGCAAATGATTTAAATAAGTCTTTATATTATTTAGAAAAATTAACAAACAAAAGTCAGCCTGGTACTTTACAAAATCTAGTGTCTTCTACTTTAAACACTTGGATTAACATAAAAAAAGTAAACGATTTAGAATTAGGTTTAAAACTACTTAATAATATTCCCCAAAATTTTGAAAACATAAAAAAAATACAAAGTGCATTTGTTCATTGTTATTTTGATTCTACTAAAACATCAAATGAGTTTAGTTTACTGACTTCTAACCCTACAATTGATTTTTCGAGGTATTATTTTTTTTATATCAATTATTTAAATACGCAAAATAATTCTGAGGCATTAAAAACATTGGATTTAGCTCTAAGTGCTTATCCAAAGAATTTAATTTTGAATCAATTAAAAATGGATCTTTCTGAGTCAAATAAAACAAGCAATCAATTTGATTGTAAAAATCCGGTACATGTAATTGCAGAAATGCTTTATGTTGTTGCTAACGCGCTAGCATCCCAAGATAATTTTGCTGCATCAAATTTTTATTTGAATATTGCTTCGTATCTCAATCCAGAATTTGGTTCTTTTAAAACTTTATATGCAGAAAATTTTTACAACATAAGTGAATTTGAAACTTCAAAAAATATTTATTTAGATATTTTGAAACAAGGAGCGATTTATAGGTGGCATGCAGATAAACAAATAGCATCAATTTTAATTAGACAGGATCAAAAAGAAGAAGCCATAAAACATTTAAAAAATTCATATGAAAAATTAAAAAATCCTAACGAGTATCAAGTTTTTGAATATGCTGAATTTTTAAAGAACAATGAACAGTATGAAGACTCAATTAAATTTTATTCTGAAATTTTAAAAGTAATTGACAAAAATCACAATCTATATGCTCAAGTTTTAGACGGAAGAGGCGTAGCTTATGAGAGAACTAATCAATGGGATAAAGCCGAAATTGATTTATTAAATTCACTTAAGGCCTCTCCAAATAATGCATACGTAATAAATTATCTTGCTTATTCATGGATTGAAAAAGGGATGAATATAGAAAAGTCCTTAGACATGCTTAGGAAAGCTAATAGCTTAAAACCAAATGACGGTTATATTATTGATTCATTAGGTTGGGCTTTGTTTAAATTAAAAAGATATAAAGAAGCAAAGAGTTATTTAGAATTAGCAATACAACGTATGGCATCCGACCCAGTAGTGAATGATCATTATGCAGATTCATTATGGATGAACAACCAAAGTTTACAAGCAAGATATTACTGGAACTATGTTTTGAAATTAGAAAAAACAGACGAGAAATTAAAAAATAGCATTAAAGATAAATTAGTTAATGGGTTAAAACTATAAGTGATTAAATCGTATTCAAAAGTTAATTTATTTTTAAAAGTCTTATCTAAAAACAAAAAAGGTCTTCATAATATTCAAACCATAAGTGTTTTAACTAGTTTACATGATCAAATTGAAATTAAAAAAATAAATAATAATAAGGATCAAATTAATTTCTTAGGAAATTTTAAAAAAGATATAAGTAAAACTAATAACTCAGTAACTAAAACTCTGCAGATCTTAAGAGAATATAAATTTATTAAGAAGCAAGATCATTTTGAAATAAATATTTATAAAAACATTCCTGTTTTTGCAGGTCTTGGGGGCGGCACAAGTAATGCCTATTTTATTGCAAAACATTTTATAAAAAAAAAATTTAATGAAAAACTAATTAAAGTTTTTGAAAATAAAATAGGTTCAGATTTTAGACTTTTTTTATTTAAGAAGTCGATTTTAAAATCATTAAACAAGGTTGAAAGTATTAAAGAAAAAACAAGACTGTATTTTGTTATAGTTTTTCCAAAAATTAAATGTTCAACAAAGCAAATCTATGCAAGTGTTAAGAAATATAACACATCTATTTCTAATAGTTTATTTTCAAAAATTAAATCTAAGAACTTTTTAGATATTGTTTTTACAAATTCTAACGATTTAGAAAATATAGTTAGAAAAAAATATAAAAAGATAGATACTTTAATAAAATTAATCACCATCCAAAAAAATTGTTTATTTGCTAGAATGACTGGATCTGGAAGCGCATGTTTTGGTTTGTTTTTAAACTCAAAATCAGCACAAATTGCTTTACACTTAATTAGGAAAAAATATGGAAAAGAATATTGTTTTTTTGCCAAATCTATTTAATTCTGGTTATTAATTTATCTAAGGTCTTATAATGGAAATATTTCTTCCAATAATTAATTTTGAATTAAGTTTATATACATTATTATTTTTAAGTTTAATCGTAGGGGTACTGTGCGGTTTGTTTGGAATTGGTGGAGGCTTTTTTTTAACGCCAATATTAATTTTTTTAGGTATACCTGCAAGTTTTGCAGTTCCTAATGTTGCCAATAGTATTTTGGGCATTTCTGTGTCTGGCGCTGTAACTCATTGGTATAAAAAAACAATGGATTACAAAATGGGTTTTTTTATTGTAATCGGAGGGCTCTTAGGAACAATATTAGGATTATTTTTGTTTAAATTTCTGAAAGAAGTTGGAAATCTTAATGAAGTAATTGCATTAACGTATATGTATTTGCTTACAATTTTAGGTACATTAATTTTTGTTCAGGGCATTAAAGAGATAAACAATATTAAAAAAAATATAGTTGTTTTTAAAAAAATTCATTTTCATTTTTGGATACACGGACTTCCATTTAGAACGCGGTTTAAAAAATCAAAATTATATATAAGTGCACTAGCTCCGATGATTTTAGGTTTTTTAGTTGGAGTTATTGCAGCTATCCTAGGTATCGGGGGAGCATTTTTAATGGTGCCTGCTCTAATTTATATTTTCTCAATGCCAACAAGATTAGTTCCTGGAACATCTTTATTTGTTACAGTATTTATTACTATTTTTGTTGTGGCAGGACATGCTTTAGAATTTGGTTCAATTGATATTACTTTAGTTACAATTTTATTATTAGGATCACTTTTTGGATTACACATAGGCATAAAGATTTCAGAAAATTTAAATGCATCGGAGTATAAAACTTTATTAGCTGTTTTATTAATAGTTGTAGGTATCTTAATTGGTGTAGAAACTTTCGTTTTTGATATTTTTGATAAAGTCGCAAATTTAAGTTCTATAAGTACTAATCCAGCGGCAAATAATTCTATAAATATATTTATTAAAAACCAATCTATAAATTCTCCATTACTTTATTCTTTGTCATGTATCTTAATTGTATGTTTCATGGGTTATGCTTTTTCATATATACGTAAGATTGCCCGTGACTATATTGATACAAAAAAAGCCAAAAGAACAAATCAGTAAAAATTATTTTTCATTTAGATCTTTGCAAGACTATGCTAAATAAGATAGATAATTCGGGAATTAATTGGGGCTTAGCCAAGCGGTAAGGCAGCGGTTTTTGATACCGCCATCCTAGGTTCGAATCCTAGAGCCCCAGCCATAAAATGGAACAATTATCAAAAAACATAAGCTTAATATCAAAATTAAAAAAATATTTTTTTCCTTTTTATAAATCTAAAGAAATAAAAACTTTATTTAATATTTTAGAAAAAGATACAGACAAAAATTCCAAAGTTGCAATGTTTGTAGGAGGTTGCGTTAGGAAATTTTTAGATGACGAATTTATTGATGATATAGATATTGCAACTGTTTTTTCACCAGAACAATTAAAAGACAAGTTTAAAGATACAAATTTTAAGATTATTGAAACTGGTTTAGAGCATGGTTCAATCACATTAATTTATAATGACCAAAAGTTTGAATTAACAACACTAAGAAAAGATCTAGAAACAGACGGAAGACATGCCGAAGTAGAGTTTACTGATGATTGGCAAAAAGATTCAGAAAGAAGAGATTTCTCAATAAATGCTATCTACATGGACAAGAAAGGGAAAATCTTTGATCCTCAAAATGGAGTTGAGGATTTACAAAACAAAAGAATAAAATTTATAGGAGACCCACTTAAAAGAATTGAAGAAGATTATTTAAGAATTATAAGATTTATAAGATTTTCATTAAAGTATAATAATCTTGCATCAGATCCTAATATTTTAAAAGCTATCAAACTTAATTTAAATGGTATTAAGCATTTATCCAAAGAAAGGATTTTAAATGAACTTTATAAAATATTTTTAGATCATGATTTAAGTATATTAAAAAAAAATGTAGAGCTAAGAAATATTTTTCAATTAATTTTTCCTGAATTTAAATATTTAGAGAGATTAGAAAAGTTTAAAAATCTAGTAGATAAAAATTTGTCAAGAAATCCCGAATTTGTTTTTTCTATTCTAATAGTTGGTGATGATGATAACCATGAATATTTTTGTCATAAATATAAAACTTCTAATAAATTAAAGAATAAATTAAATTTCTTTTCAAAAAATTATAAATTATTTAAAGAAAATAAAAATTTTTTAAAAAAAGATCTTAAAAAAAATGTATATCAAATTGGAAAAGATAATTTTATAGGCCTATTATATTTTATTTATTATAGTGAAAAGAACTTTTCAAAAAAAGCATTAGACAAGAATTTAGATCTAGTTAACTCTATAAGTATTCCTGATTTTCCATTTAATGGAGACATCTTAATAAAAAAAGGAATTACTGACGGGAAAAAGATTGGTTATGCTTTAGCTGAATTAGAGAAAGAGTGGATAGAAAAAGACTTTAATTTAAAAGACCAAGAAGCTTCTGTAATTGTAGATAAAATAAAAAAATTAGACGTACTGAATATTTAATATTTCAAAAGTTTTTTCACCCGAAGGAGTTTCTACAGCAACCATTTCACCTAAACTCTTTCCAATAAGTGATTTACCAATTGGTGATTTAAAATAAATAAGATTTTTAGAAATATCTGCTTCGTCTTTTCCAACAATTTTATATGTTTTTTCTTTATTGTTTTCTAAATCTTTAACTGTGACTGTAGATCCAAAAATTATATTTCCATTATTTTCTACTTTAGTTACGTCAATTACATTTGCTCTAGCTATAATGTCATTAATTTCTATTACTCGACTTTCCATTTGAGCTTGTTGTTCTTTCGCTGCATGATATTCAGCGTTTTCTTTTAAATCTCCGTGCGATCGAGCCTCTGCTATAGCAGCAACTATTTGAGGCCTTTTTACATTTTTTAGTTCGTCTAGTTCTAACTTTAACTTTTCCAAACCTTGAACTGTTATTGGTTCTTTATCCATTTATTTCCATTTTGCCTCAGGAGGTAGAGACATTAAAATTGACTCTGTGTTTCCACCTGAGTTTAATCCAAACTTTGTACCTCTATCATACAAAAGATTAAATTCAACATATCTTCCTCTTTTATATAATTGTTTTTCTTTATCTGTTTTAGACCATTTAATTTTCATTTTATTTAAAATCATTTTTTTTGTTAGATCTATAAAACCCAAACCTAGATCTTGAATAAATTTAAAGTTTTTTTCCCAATCTTTTGTTTCATAATCAAAAAAAATTCCACCAATTCCTCTTGGTTCATTTCGATGAGGTAAATAAAAATATTCATCACACCATTTTTTATATTTATTGTAATTTTTTCCATTGTCTTCACAAATTTCCTTAAGTTTTTGATGTATCTTTTTTCTTTCGTTTTCATCTTTGAATGTTGGTGTTGCATCTATACCTCCACCAAACCATTCCTTTGAAGTTGTAATAAATCTTGTATTAAAATGTACTGCAGGAATTTTAGGATTTTTCATATGAGCAACTACAGAAACTCCAGCTGCCCAATATTTACCATTTCTTTCAGCTCCAAGAATTTTAGAACGAAATGCTTTTGCAAACACTCCAGATACAGCTGAGCGGTTAACTCCTACTTTGTCAAACAAGCTTCCTCCACTTAACAGATAAGAGGTGCCTCCACCTTCATTTTTTTTTGTTTTTTTCCATTCTCTTTTTTTAAAGTGATGTTTTTTATTTTTACTAAATTGATTTTCTAATGACTGAAATTCTTCAACAATTTTACCTTGAAGTAATTTAAACCAATCGTTTGCTAATTTTTGTTTTATTTTAATAATGTTTTTCATTTAAAAAAGTTATTTTGTCTTAATGCCTCTGAAGCTACAATTGATACCGTCATAGCTACGTTAAAAGACCTAGCACTATTGCTTAAGGGTATTTTTAAACGTTCTGTAACAGTGTCATGAACTTCTTGAGGTACACCAGCACTTTCTCTTCCAAATAATATAAAATCGTTTTTTTTAAATTTGTAATCATGATAAAAATTTTGTGCTTTTGTTGTCATTAAAATTATTCTCGATTTTGAATTTTTTTTTAAAAAATTTTCATAGTCAGGGTATCTAGTTATAGGACTCAGTTCTGCATAGTCCATAGCAACTCTTTTAAATCTTGAGTCGTCTAAATTAAAGCCACAAGGTTCAATTATATGTAGTTTTAGGTTAAGGCAGGCTGAAAGCCTAACTATAGCTGCTGTATTTTGGGGGATATCTGGCTTATATAGTGCAATATTTATCATCAAACGCTTAATTTATGTGTCATTCTGACCCTAGAAAAGCTAGAGAATTAGTTTTAATTAAATATTTTAAATAATAAATATACATTTATGAGCAAGCAAGAAGATAAAAAAAATAGACGAGATTTTTTATTTACTGCAAGTTACACAGTAGGTGCAGTTGGATTGGGTGCAACAATTTGGCCATTAGTTCATCAAATGAATCCCGATCAATCTGTAAAAGCACTTGCGACAACAGAAGTTGATGTCAGTGCAGTTGAACCAGGAAAAACAATCACAGTTTTATGGAGAGGAAAGCCAGTATTTATTAAAAGAAGAACTCCTGAAGAAGTTGAAGAAGCAAGGGCAGTTAATTTAGAAGATTTAAAAGATCCTCAGAAAGACGAAGATAGAGTTAAGAATCCAGAATGGTTGGTAACTTTAGGTGTTTGTACTCATTTAGGATGTGTACCACTTTCAGGCAAAGGAGACTACAAAGGTTGGTTTTGTCCATGCCATGGTTCTCATTATGATGGTTCAGGCAGAATTCGAAAAGGTCCAGCGCCAACAAATTTAGAAGTGCCACAGTATGAATTCGTAAATAGCAACACAATTAAAATTGGATAATTATAATGAGTGATCATAACTACGTCCCAGAGTCTAAAGCAGGAAAATGGTTTAATGATAGACTTCCACTTTTATCCTTAGGCGCACATTTAAGAGAATACCCAACACCAAAAAATTTAAATTACTGGTGGACGTTTGGTGGAATTTTAACTTTTTGTCTTATTACTCAAATCATAACTGGAATAGTTTTAGCAATGCATTATGTGGCGCACGTTGACCTTGCTTTTGAAAGCGTTGAGAAAATTATGCGTGATGTAAATTACGGATGGTTAATCAGATACATTCACAGCAATGGTGCTTCAATGTTTTTCTTAGCAGTTTACATTCATATTTTTAGAGCTCTTTTTTATGGATCATATAAAGCTCCAAGAGAATTAATTTGGATAATTGGAATGATAATTTATATTTTGATGATGGCAGCAGCGTTTATGGGTTATGTGCTTCCATGGGGACAAATGAGTTTTTGGGGAGCAACAGTTATCACTAATTTATTTAGCGCTATCCCGTTGGTTGGTGAAAGTATTGTTACATGGTTGTGGGGAGGTTTCTCAGTTGACAACCCGACATTAAATAGATTTTTTAGTCTTCACTATTTAATTCCATTTTTAATTTTAGGATTAGTCGTTCTACATATTTGGGCGTTGCATGTTCCAGGAAATAATAATCCAGTTGGAATAGACATAAAAAAACCTTCTAAAGATACAGTGCCTTTTCATCCTTACATTACGGTAAAAGATATTTTTGCTTTACTCATGTTTATGATTATTTTTTCTGGTTTTGTATTTTTTTCACCTAATGTCCTAGGGCATTCTGATAATTATATTCAAGCAAATCCATTAGTTACTCCTGCTCATATAGTTCCGGAATGGTATCTATTACCTTTCTACGCGATACTAAGATCAGTACCGGATAAACTAGGTGGAGTTTTACTTATGTTTGGAGCTCTATTTGTATTAGTTATTTTGCCTTGGCTTGATACCAGCAAAGTAAGATCAGCTATCTTTAGACCAATGTATAGACAGTTTTTTTGGATATTAGTGATTGATGTTTTGGCTTTGGGCTATTTAGGTGCAATGCCAGCTGAAGGTATTTATTTATTTTTGGCAAGAATAGCTACGACTTATTATTTCTTACATTTTATAATTAT
>VMBT01000823.1_pt1 | contig 17700 bp, 20 predicted proteins | sample 4404301 | NCBI WGS metagenome assembly VMBT01 (sample SAMN12238535, study PRJNA552566) | marine metagenome | isolation source: Coastal seawater | place: USA: coastal Georgia, Sapelo Island | collected 2008-08/2009-08
TCTTAATATTTTCCGCAAATTTAGTGTCTTGAGGGATTACAATACCAGGCTCAGTACCTGTTTTTTGAAAATTACTTAATTTTTTTACATTCTCATCACTGAAAGCTACAGTAGAAAAAAAAGATAAAAAAACAGAAGTAATTAATAACGAAGTTATTTTTTTCATTTATTATTCTCCTCTTAGTTTTTTAAAAAATTATTTTCAATGATTTCAAAGTACATTTCAAGAAGCAAATTTATTTACAACTTACAATTGATTCAATTAAAGTTGAAATATCAACCTTAGTTAACTTTATTGGTACAATTCCCGGTCTTAAAAAATTCATCAATATTATCTATCGCTAAATTAGCCATTGCTGTTCTTGTATGTTTTGTGGCACTTCCAAGGTGGGGCAAAATAAACACACTTTTAATTTTTAAATATCCAGGATTTAAATTTGGCTCTCCTTTATAAACATCTAATCCTGCTGCATAAATTTTTCTTCGGTGTAATGCATCAATTAAAGCTTCATCATCAACTATATCTCCTCGAGCAACATTAGTAATCACAGCACCTGTTGGAAAATACTCTACTGTTTCTTTATTGATTAAATTTACTGTTTCTTTTGTTGCAGGACAACAAATTGACAAAACATCAGAAACTGAAAATAAACTTTTTAAACTGTCATGATAAATAGCACCTTGCTCTTTATCTTCACTTAACTTTGATCTGTTATGATAATGAATAATCATTCCTAGGGATTTTGCTATTTTAGCAATTTTTTGACCAATTCTTCCCATACCTAAAATACCTAATCTTGAGCCTGTTAATTGCTTTCCAATTAAATAATCAGCAGACCATTTCCAACTACTTTCTCTAGCCGCTTCAATTCCTTCTGAGACCCTTCTGCATGCTCCTAATATTAATAAAATTCCTATTTCAGCAGTTGCATCAGTTAAAACCTCTGGGGTGTTGGTGACAGCAATACCTCTTTTTTTTGCTGCTTCTAAATCAATATTTCCAAAACCAACTGCAAAATTAGAAATGACTTTTACTGAATCTGGTAATTTATTAATTGTTTCAGCATCCATTTTATCTGTTAGCGATGTTAAAACTGCATCACAACCTTGACTTAATTCTATTAATTTTGATTGTGAATATAGTTCATCATTATTATTAAATTTTGTTTCAAATAATTCAGCAGCTTTTTCTTCAGATGCTTTTAATAATTTTCTAGTAATTAAAATTTTCTTCATAATTAATTCCCTTGTAGTGCTTTTGGTTTTGGTCCCCCTGTATACCAATCTAATAATTCAATTGTATGCAAAATAGGTGTTTTAGTACCATGAGATATTTGAGTTATGCAACCAATATTTCCGGTTGAAATAAAATCAGGTTTTAAACTCTCTATATTTTTTACTTTTTTTTCTAAAAGTTGTTTTGCAATTTTTGTTTGTAAAATATTATAAGTTCCAGCAGACCCACAACAAATATGTCCTTCTGGAATTTCCATCACTTCATTTTCTGTTTTATTTAATAAATCTATTGGTTGACTATGAACTTTTTGACCATGCTGCATTGAACAAGCAGAATGATATGCAATTTTATATTTTTTTGATTTTGTTTTAATATCTAATTTTAAACTCTCATAAATATATTCAGAAACATCTTTTGTTAATTCAGATATTTTTTTAGCTTTTTTACTAAATTCTTTATCATCCTTAAAAATAAAACCATAATCTTTCATGGTCGTTCCGCAACCAGACGTATTTGATAAAATTGCATCTAAGTTTCCTTTTTTATACTCTTCATACCAAATATTTATATTATTTTTAAAGTCTTGATGGGCTTCTTGCTCTTTACCTAAATGATGAGTTAAAGATCCACAACAACGAATTTTTTTTGGAACAATTACCTCAACCCCATGTCTATTTAATAATCTTATTGTAGACTCGTTAATTTGAGGTGAAATTTCTTTTTGGACACAACCCGTTAATAACGCAACTCTTGCAATTTTTTTCTTACCCTTAACTTCATAAAGCTCTTTTTCTTTTAAGGTTTTTTTAGGGAAATTATTTGGCATTAAATTCATCATATCTTTTATTTTATTAGGCAATAAAAATTGAAAAGGTTTTGCAATTTTTACTAGTAAACTGGATAATCTGAAATAATTTCGATTTACCAAAATAGTAGATAAAAAATTTCTTGTTAATCGATCAAAAAATGGTCTCTCATAATTTTGCTCTATATATTTTCTACCATGATCAATGACATGCATATAATTTACCCCGGCAGGGCACGTGGTCATACAACTATAACAGGATAGACATCGATCAATATGTTTAACAACTTTTGGGGTTGGTTTTTTATTGTTCTCCAACATGTCTTTAATAAGATAAATTCTACCTCTTGGGCCATCAAGCTCATCCCCTAATATTTGATGAGTTGGACAAGTAGCATTGCACATTCCACAATGAACACATTGCTTAAAAATTTTTTCTGTAGATCGATTATCTGAGTCTTTTAATTGTTTTGAAGAAAAATTAGTCTGCATCAGATTCCTCTATACATTTTTCCAGGATTAAATATCCTTTTTGGATCAAAACTTTTTTTAATTTTTTCAGATATTAAAAGTCGTACATCATTGATGGTAAATAAAGTTTCTTCATAATCATATTCGTCTGAAGTTTTAACAATAGTTAAATATCCACCATAATCTTGCGAAATCTTTTTAAGTTCTTTAATTTTCATATTTTTCTTTGCTGGTACTTCTACCCAAAATAAGGAGCCACACCAATCAATATAATACTTAAATTTATTTCCCAAAAATTGCATCATTTTAACTCCATTTGAAGGAGTAATCACCAATCGAATTAAATTATTTTTTGTTTTAGAAAAAAGTTCAAGGTTATTTATTTTTTTCCAGAAAGGTACGGATTGGTAAACATCAAGTACTGTAGTTTTATATTTTTCTAAGTTTAATTCTTTGGTCAGTGCTTTGATTTTTTCATTAATTGAAATCTTATCACCCTCCACCCTTATTGCTAAAAAAGAGCCTTCGTATTTTAAATCGTTAAATTTAAATACTACATCCCTATTTTTTTGAAAATCATCTTCATTAGGCTCTAATGGGATATAAACAGCTCCTGAAATTTCACTGCTTGAACTTGACATTTGATTAAATAATTCGAAAACTGTTTTTTTATCATCAACATATATTGCTATAGTGTTTGATAATTTTTTTTTAGGCAGAACCTTGAGAGTAACTTCGGTTAATGCAACCAATGTACCAAATGATCCTGCTATAAGTTTAGATAAATCATAACCTGTTACATTTTTAACAACAGTTCCTCCTGACTTAATTATATCTCCTTTGCCATTAACACCCTTAAATCCTAGTATGTGGTCTCTAACACTACCAACCTTAAACCTTCTAGAACCAGCAAAATTACATGATAAATAACCTGCTATTGTTCCTTTATTCGATTTTCCATTTTCTAAAAAACCAAAGTCAATTGGTTCGAATGCTAACTCTTGATTATTTTTATCCAATGCTTTTTCAATTTCTTCAATTGGGGTACAAGCTTTAACTTTTATATAAAGTTCTTCTGGCAAATATTCAATGATACCAGAAATTTTAGACATAGATAATGTATTAGCTGATTGAGTTTTGTTTCCAATGAAACTTTTAGAATTTGTGCCTATCAGCTCTGTAGAAGAATTTTTTTTATATAATTCTTTTATTAAATCTGAAACTTCCTGTTCATTTTTAGGGTAAAAAATATTGTTAGAATCTTGGAAGATCTGGGAATTTATTTTTATTTTTGTGGACATGAACCCTTCCTTCCTCTGCACATTTTCTAAGTATTGGATAAACTTTTCCTGGATTTAGTAAGTTTTTTTCATCTAATGCTTTTTTAATGTCAAGTTGTTGTTGAATATCGTTATCATTAAACATTTCACACATTAGTTCTCGCTTTTCTACACCTACCCCATGCTCACCAGTTATCACCCCACCTAATCTCACACATGTTTTTAAAATTTCAGCTCCAAATTCTTCTGTTTTTCTTAATTGTTCTTTATCACTACCATCAAACATTATAAGTGGATGTAAGTTACCGTCACCAGCATGAAAACAATTTGCGACTAGTAAATTATATTTTTCAGAAAGTTTTTTTATTTCTAATAAAGCTTCAGCTAATTTTCCTCTTGGAATAGATCCATCCATACAATAATAATCTGGCGCCATTGCTCCGCAAGCTGGAAAAGCAGCTTTTCTTCCAGCCCAGAATGAAAGTCTTTCTTTTTCATTTTTACTTAATTTAAGACTGGAACAATTATTCTTCTTGCATATATCGCTTACTTTTTTTAATAATTCATTTACTTCTGACTCTGTTCCATCAAGCTCAACAATTAATAAAAGTTCTGCATCTCTTGGATAACCTGCTTTACTAAAATTATCCGTTGCTTCAATTAAAGCTTTGTCCATAATTTCCATTCCGGCAGGAACAATTCCACTTGAAATAATTTCTGAAGCTGCATCTCCACCCTCTTTTATGGTAGGAAAACCAATTAATGCTGCTTTAACCACTTGTGGTTTCTTTAAAATTTTTACAGTTACTTCCGTAATTACTCCTAATAAACCTTCAGAGCCACAAATTAATCCCATAATATCATAGCCTTCTTGATCTAAAGTTTTGCCACCTATTCTACAAACTGTTCCATCCATCATAACCATCTCTACACCCAAAATATTATTTGTGGTTGTTCCATATTTTAAAGAATGAACACCGCCAGAATTTTCAGCAACGTTACCACCTATTGAACATGCAAGTTGGCTAGAAGGATCAGGTGCATAATAAAAACCTTTGTGTTGTACCGCATGAGTAATTCCTAAATTAGTAACACCAGGTTGTGTAACTACACACTTATTTTCAAAATCTATTTCTAATATTTTATTAAATTTTCCAAGACCTAAAAGAACTGCATCTTGCAATGGTAAAGCTCCTCCTGATAAACCAGTCCCAGCCCCTCGTGGCACAACTTTAATATTTTCCTCATAGCAATACTTCAAAATTTTACTAACTTCTTCAGTATTTTCAGGTAGCACTACGGCTAGTGGAGTTTGTGTATAAGCGGCTAAAGCATCAGTTTCATATGGTTTAATCTCATCAGCGTGACTTAAAACATTTTCTGGATTTATTAAGTTAGATAATTTTTTTACAATTAAATCCTTGTTATTAAGAATAGATCTATCTATTTTTGGTAACGCTAATTCACTCATTTTAACCTAACATTTTTTTTAAATTTTCTAATGCCTTAGAAATATTATCTTGAGATGCTGCAAAGCTAAATCTTACATAATTTTTAGAAGTTTTACCAAATGCAGAACCTGGAACTATTGCTACTCCAGCCTCATGCATTGCTCTCTTACAAAATTCAGAACCATCCATTCCAGTTCCAATAACTTTTGGAAAAGCATAAAAAGCTCCTCCTGGTAAGCTACATTCAACACCAGGTAAACTATTTAAACCTTCATGAATTAATTTTCTTCTTTGTGTAAATTTTTCCATCATTTCGTGAATGGAGTCATCCGAGCCATCTAAAGCAGCAATACCTGCAAATTGTGCAGCAGCATTAACACAAGAAACACTATTAATTAATAACTTATTAATATGTCCAATAAGTTCTTCAGGCCAAAAACTCCAGCCCAATCTCCAACCAGTCATTGAATAAGCCTTGCTCCATCCCTCTAGAACTATCAGTCTGTCTCTTAGTTCGGGGTAGTTGAAAAAAGTTGGCATTTCTTTTCCATCAAAAATTTGTCTACTATAAATTTCATCACTTAAAATTGTTACATGAGGGAATTTTTTTAAACCTTCTGCTAATTTATCTATCTCTGATTTTTCAACAAAACTTCCTGTCGGGTTATTGGGATTGATTAATATTAGCAATCTAGTTTTATCAGTAATTAAAGACAAAATTTTATCTGCACTAAATTTCAAATCCTTATCTTCTGTTAAATCATAAGGCACTGCTGTTGAACCCGTATAATTAATCATAGATTCATAAATTGGAAATGCTGGAGTTGGATGAATAATTTCTACACCAGGTTCACCAAAACATTGAATTGCATAATGCATCGTTGGTTTTCCACCTGGCATGATTATAATTCTTTCTGGATCAATATCTTGATTATAAAGTTTTTTAATTTTTCTTGTTACTGATTGTCTGCATTCTAATATTCCGTTAGACAACACATAACCATGATGACCATCGTCTAAAGCTTTTTTTGCAGCCTCAACAATATGTTTTGGAGTTTTAAAGTCAGGTTGTCCTAATCCCAGATGGATCATTGGTTTACCTTGTGCTTCTAGTTTTTTTGCTTCAGCTAAAACACTAAAAGCTGTCTCTGTTCCCAATCTTTCAAGACTTTTCGCTAATTTCATAATTATTTCCTATAAATAAGTTTTGATCTATTTAATTCACTTAAATTTTTACAACCCATTAAAACCATATTTCTATTTATTTCATCATGCATGTTTTGAAGTAATTTTTCAACTCCAGCTTGGCCACCAGCGCTTAATGCAAAAAGAAACATTTTACCAAAACTGCAGGCTTTAGCACCTGCTGCCAGAGCTTTTAAAACATGAGTTCCTCTTCTGACCCCACCATCTAAAATAATTTCTAATTTATCACCCACTGCGTCGGATATTTCTTTCACCTGATCAAATGGAGATCTAGACCCATCTAATTGTCTACCACCATGGTTTGAAATCATAATCGCAGTACAGCCAATATCAATTGCTCTTTTAGCATCCTCTACTGACATCACGCCTTTTAAAGCAAATGGACCATTCCATTTTTTCACACAATATTCAGCATCCTTCCAGTTCATAGCAGGATCATATTGCTCATTAATATATTCGATTACTGATTTTGCAATATTGGTACCCTTATCTGTCTTAGTTGCAACATTTGCTAGTTGGAATTTTTCATGTGTAAAATAATTAAAAACCCATTTTGGATGCATTGCAAAACTAAATAAACTTTGCAAAGTTAATTTTGGTGGTGTTGTAAACCCAGTTCGATGATCTCTTTCTCTATTGCCCGCAACAAGAGTATCTACGGTTAAACACATGCCATCGTATCCGGCAATCCTGCATCTATCAATTAAATCATCAGTGATCGATTGGTCTTTATGAACATATAATTGAAACAATTTTGGACCATTTGAAATTTCTGCTATTTCCTCAATAGTATTGTTTGCCATAGTTGACATACTATAAAAAGTGCCAAACTTTTCTGCTGCTCGAGCAGACGCTTTATCACCATCATGATGGTATAATCTTTGCATAGCTGTTGGTGATAAAAATATTGGCATTTTAATTTTTTTTCCAAAAATTGTCGTCGATAAATCTGGCTTTCCTACACTCGCTAAAACATTAGGAATTAAATCGCAGTCATTAAATGAGTCTGTGTTTCTCTTTAAAGTAGTTTCATCATCAGCCCCACCATCAATATAATGAAAAATTGGTGAAGGAAGGTTTTTTTTAGCTAATTTTCTAAAGTCACTAAAATTGTGACAATTTTTTAAATTCATAATGTTATTTTAAAATTTTTTAAGGAAATTAAACATATAGCTATTTGCCCCAGGATTTTTATCTCCTAAACTTGCGTTGGAGACATGATTATAAGAAAAACCAACATTTGTATTTCCTGATACTGCATATGTTAACTGAACTTCTGATTTAAATTCTAAAATATGACCTAAGTCTTTGCCATCTCCCTCATGATAAAGTCCTGGTGCAAAACTGGGAGTAAAAGTTAAAGATCCCATCTCAACATTCCATTCTATTCCTGTGTAGATATATGCTGCAGAGTTTTCTGTTATAAACCCACCTGTTATTGGTGACACATTACCCAAAAAAGTATCTCTATTTAAGTTTTCATTTTGATGTTGAAACCCAACTAAAATTGCAGACTGTTTATCGTCACTAAAATCAAAATTGCCTAAAAAAATATTTATTTGATGATCTTGATTATTTTCAGCAGATAAAGAATTAAAGTTAAATAAAAAAAAAATACTAAAAAAACTTGCAAATATTAAATTTATTATCTTTGAGTTCATTGATTTAGTTTAAAACGTTTTATCTTTTTATAAACTTTAAAAATATTATTGCACCCCCAAAAACAAATATCAATAGTGGTAAAATCCACAGAAAATATGTGTTTTTGTTTAATCCAGGATCATAAAGAATCCATTGGCCATATTTATCTTTAAGGAAATCATATATCTCTATTTCTGATAAACCCTCGTTTAATTTTTCATTAACAACTAATTTTAGACTAATTGCAAACTCAGAGTCAGAGTCATAAACTGACTGCCCTTGACAAATTAAACATCTCAAGTTCTTTGTAATTTTATAACTTAAATCATTACTTTCAGCTCTTAAGTTAATTGACGACATTATAAAAAAAATAATAATTAAATATTTAAAATACTTCATTTAATAAGATTTTTTATTTCAGTAAATAAATTTTGATTTAGCGGACCAATATACTTTCTGATAATTTTATTTTGATGAACTAAAAAACTTTCGGGAACACCGTAAGCACCTAATTCAATTGACTTAGAACCATTGCTATCCTCTAAAATTTCATAATAAGGATTGCCAAGTTCAGTTAAAAAATTTTCTGCGTTCTTTTCATTATCTTTATAATTTAATCCTACAATTTTAATATTTTTTTCATTTTTTAAACTCATCAACAAGGGGTGTTCTTCTCTACAAGGACCACACCAAGAAGACCAAATATTTAAAAGATAAAATTCATTTTCTTTAAATAAACTTTTTAAGTCAATTTCACTTTCAGATTTAAATATTTTAATTTTTAAATCAGGCACATCCTTTTCAACTTGAGTATTTGGAACATATATATTGGAGTTGTTTAAACCTTTATAAAAAATAATAAAAATAAAGGTAAAAAATACTATTAGTAAAATTGAAAATTTATTTTTCATATTTTTCTATAAAAACTAACTAAACCACCCAGAGAAATAATAATCACTGAAATCCATATCCAAACCATAAAAGGTTTAATTTGATACCTTACATTAAAGTACTCTTGGTTCTGGACTACATTCATAACCATAAATTTATCTGAAAATAAAGTTGTTTTAATATCTGCCTCACTTGTAATAATATTTGGTTGATTAAAAATTCTTAACTGAGGTTTAAGAATTATGCTTTTATTTTCCGAGTCAGTGATATTAAAAGTTCCAATAATTGAATTAAAGTTTTTCTCTTTTTTTTGTTCAATATTTTGAAAGCTTATTTCAATTTGATCTTTTTTATAAACTTCTCCAATCTTCATATTAGTTATAATTTCTGAAGAAAAAATATTGTTAAATAAAATACTTAAAATTAAAACACTAAAACCAAAATGAGAAATATTTTGAGAAATATTAAGAAGCTTATTTTTAAATAAATCAGATAGAGTTAAAAAAAATAAATACAAGCTACTTCCAATAAGAATTGTATTAACTAAAAACTCAACATTTAAATTTACAACTATAAAGCCTGCTAAAAAAAATGAGATTAATAAAAAAACTATCAAATTAAATTTCTGTTTAAGAGTAGCACTTATCCAGTCTAATTTAGGCCCTATTGCCATAATTAGTAAAAAAGGAATTAGAAAAGGTATTATTAATCGATGATAAAATGGCGGACCAACAGAAATTTGTTCTGAAGAAATGACATCTAAAAAAATTGGATAAACTGTACCAATTAATACAACCGAAAGAAAATACATCATCAACCAATTATTAAATAAAATAGATGATTCTTTACTTAGCCATGAAAAATTAATTGGACTTTTGTTATCGGGCTTATGAAAAAAAATAAAAATAAATAAAGAAAGAAATATTAAAGAAAATAAAAAAACGAGAATAAATATTCCTCTTTCCGGATCATTTGCAAAGGTATGAACTGAATTAAGAATACCAGATCTCACTAGAAATGTTCCACACATACTCAAGGTAAATGTCGCGATTGACAAAACTACAACCCATGAAGTTAAAATTAGTCTTCGCTCTAAAACCAATATACAATGCAAAAGAGTTGTTAATGCAAACCATGGCATAAGAGAAACATTTTCTACAGGATCCCAAAACCAAAATCCTCCCCAGCCTAATTCATAATAGGCCCAAATGGATCCCAGCAAAATTCCAAAAGTTAAAAATACCCATGATATTAATACCCATTTCTTTATATGGGATGCCCATTTTTTTGAAATATAGTTAAGCACTGTGGCAGATAAAGCAGCAGAAAAAATAATTGAAGTCCCCACGTATCCTAAATACAAAATTGGTGGATGAATTGCTAAAGCTGGGTCTTGCAAGATTGGATTTAATCCCAAACCTTCATTGGGGATGGGATAAATATAGTTAAAGGGATTTGAGGTTTTCAATAAAAAAACAAAAAAACCAATAATTATAATTTGTTGAAATAATAATGTTAAAATTCTGTATTGCTTAGACTGATTTTTTGTTCTCAATAAAAACAAAAAAATAAATAAAGTTAAAACCAACAACCACAGTAAAAGACTTCCTTCATGATTTCCCCACGTTCCAGTAATTTTATAAAAAAGAGGTTTTGCAGTATGAGAATTATTAAAAACTGTTTCATTACTAAAATCTGAGATAACAAAAGAGAAAACTAATCCAAAAAAACTTATCACTACAAACATTAGTTGAAGAAAAGATATAGATAAAATTTTTGTGTCTAATTTTATTGCTTGGCTAAAATTTCTAATTGAGAAAAATATTAATAAAAAAGAACAGAGGAATCCTAATATTAGGGAATAATAACCTATAATACTTGGTAACAATTTATTTCTCCCCTAATGCTTCCTTGACTTCAGGTGGCATATAATTTTCATCATGTTTTGCTAAAATTTTAGAAGCAACAAAAAAACTTCTATCTTTAATATATCCCTCAGCTACAACACCTTTTTCTTCTGCAAAAAGGTTAGGAATTGAACCAGAGTAAGTGACATTTAATTCATTTTTAAAGTCAGTAATAATAAAATTTACTTCATTTGAAGTTATTACAATTGAATCTTTTTTAACCATTCCCCCCACTCGAATTTTCTTATTGTTGATTTCTGTCAATTCTTGAATCTCAGATGGAGATTGAAAATAAACTACGTTTTCTTCTAGAGATTTTAGGATTAAAAAAACACTTAAAACTAATGTTGTTAAGATTAATATTACAAAAAAAAATCTTAACTTAACCTTTTTACCATACATGGTTTAAAGATTAAATTTTGCTAGCGTTTGATAAAATATCTTTGTTAATATTTTGTAATTTAGCAGAAGCAGCTTTCTCAGAGCTTAAAGTACCAAACTTAGTAACAAATTTTTTCTGCTCTTTAATGAACTGAATTTTTGTAATTACATAAAGAGAAGTAAAACTTAATAACGTAAAGCTAAAAGCTGACCAAACGTAAATTCCGAAGCCATTCATGTATAATATTTCATTTATCATAGTCTATCTAAACCTTTATTTTTAATTTTTATCAGTTCTGTATTATATTTCATTAAAAAAATAAGCAACGAAAATAGAGCAAATGCCGCAGTCATTATTAATAATGGAAACAGCATGGAGCTATGAATTGAAGATTTTTCTAAAATATTAATAGATGCTGGCTGATGAAGCGTATTCCACCAGTCTACTGAATATTTTATAATTGGTAAATTGATTACACCTAAAATAGTTATGATGGTTGTAATTTTATAAACTTGTTCTTTATTTTCATAAATTCTCCATGACAATAAATACATTCCATAAAATAAAGCTAAAATTAACATTGAAGTTATTCTTGCATCCCAAGCCCACCACGTCCCCCAAGTAGGCTTTCCCCATATCGAACCTGTAACTAGAGCAATAATATTAAAAACAAATCCAGAAGGTGCCAAACTTTTTGCAATCAAAAAAAAATGTGTGTTTTTAAATATATAACCTGTGATTGATAGAATGGTGATTGCTGAAAAAATTCCCAAACATATCCAAGCAGAAGGAACGTGAACATACATAATTCTTACAGCATGACTTTGCTTATAATCTTCTGGAGATAATATTAACGCCTCTGTTAAGCCAATAGAGATTACTAAAACAAATATGAGCAAAACATACTTAGGAGCTCTAGAGGTAATTGAAAAAATTTTATTTGGTTCAAAATATTTAAACATAATTTTATAAGATGTTTTTTAATCTAGAGGTTTTTAATTTGAAACATATTTCTGATCAAGAATGTAGAGGGAGATAATAATTAAATGGGGTAAACTTTTTAACACTCTTGATCAGATAATAATAAATATTTACCTAAACGTTATGTCCAAGTTTTGAGTAAATTGTGTTAAAAAAAAGGAAGTCCTAATTTGATTGCTTGAAATAACTAGAGCCTTTTTTGCCTGAAAAAATTTCTTCAATTAATGGGTGTTTAATTGGCTCATCTGAATCATCCATTAAAAGATTTTGTTCAGAAACATAAGCTTCATAAGTAATTTCATCATTTTCTGCTAATAAATGATAAAATGGCTGATCTTTTCTAGGTCGTACATTTTTTGGTATTGATTGATACCATTCTTCGGAATTATTGAATTCAAAATCAACATCATAAATTACACCTCTAAATTCAAAGTGTTTATGTTTAACAATATCACCTATTGAGAACTTAGCTTTTTGAATTGCCATATACTTAGTATGGGGATTTTAAATTTAAAATCAATAACAAAAATAATAATGTTTTGTGTTGTGGTTATTATGTTAATATCTTTTAGTGAATAAATCTTTTTTAAAATTTGTTACAGACTTTGGTCCATTAGCAATTTTTTTTTTCTACTATTATAATAATGATAAAAATTTAGCAGTTGCAATTCCTCCACTGATAGTTGCAACTTTAATTGCTTTGGGAGTTGTTTGGTTTTTTGAAAAAAAAATTCCCCCAATGCCTCTTTTAAGTGGAATTTTAATTACATTTTTTGGTGGTCTCACTATCTACTTTAATGACCCAATATTCATCTATGTAAAACCCACAATCATCAACATTGTGTTTGCTTTAGCGTTATTTTTTGGGAAATATTTCACCAATGAACCTATTCTTAAAAAAATAATGGGTAAATCAATTCCTTTAACAGATACTGGCTGGGAAATTTTAAATAAGAGATGGATGCTTTTTTTCTTTGGCCTTGCTTTGTTGAATGAATTTATTTGGAGAACTCAAACTGAAGAATTTTGGGTTAACTTTAAGGTCTGGGGAATGCTACCAATAACAATAGTTTTTACAGGTTTTCAAATTCCAATAATAAACAAACATAAGATTGATGCGTAATAATTTAAGATTAGTAGTTAATAATCCTCATAAACAAATAGAAGAGAAACATTTTTTTGAAAAAGAAGAGCTTCAGGTTATCTTGGACCTTTATGCAAAAATGGTTTCTGAAGGATCTTGGAAGGATTATGGTTTAAGCATATCTAGTAAACAGGTTAGCTTTAGTGTGTTTAGAAATGCAGCAGAAAATGCCTTGTATAAAATTTGCAAGAACTTTAAGCCTAAAAACAAAAATCTTAAATATTTAATAACAGACACTACTGGTAAAATACTTAAAAACTCTTTTGATCTTAAATCACTTTTAAAAAATACTAATTGGAAAAAGTTATAATTATTCTAACAAAAATATTTATTTAATTTATAAGCTTGATTTATTTATATTATCTTCTTTGACCAAATAATCTAAGCAACATTATAAATAAATTAATGAAGTCTAGGTAAAGAGTTAAAGCTCCCATGACAGCTTTTTTACCCATCATCTCGCCGCTATCGCTAGAAACATACATGTTTTTAATTTTTTGAGTATCATAAGCTGTTAATCCAACAAAAATTAATACTCCTAAAATTGAAATTACAAAATCCATCATTGAAGATTTCATAAATAAATTAACCAATGATGCGATAATAATTCCTATTAAGCCCATCATTAAAAATGAACCAAATTTTGTTAAATCTCTCTTAGTTGTGTAGCCATATAAACTCATAGCTCCAAAAGTAATTGAGGTAATAAAGAAAACTCTTGAAATACTAGCTCCAGTATATGCTAGGAATATTGAAGATAAAGATAATCCCATTAATGCAGCAAAAACCCAAAATGTAGTTTGTGCTGAAGAAACACTCATCTTTCCCATTCTCGCACTCATATAAAATACAACACCTAAAGGAGCCAACATTACAACCCATTTAAATCCTGATAGGAAAATTGTATTTCCAATACTTGTTAGTGCAACGATAGATCCATTTGAATCTGTTACTACAGAAAGTTTAAAGAATAATAATGACACTAACCCAGTTAGCAAAATGCCTGAAGCCATAAAATTATAAACTTTAAGCATGTAGGCTCTTAGGCCCTCATCCATTACGATTGTTGATTGTTGAGCTTCTTTGACTTTATTTAAAATGTTGTTTCTATTTAGTTCCATATGCGAAATATATAATAGTCTTTTACTAATTATTCAAGATGCCATAAAAGGTAAATATTAAATTAATCATAAAAATACATGAATTATAAAAAATTAGGCAATACAGACATAGATGTGAGTACAATTTGTCTCGGAACCATGACATGGGGTGAGCAAAATACTCAAGAAGAAGCATTTCAACAAATGGATTATGCGTTAGATCAAGGAGTAAATTTTTGGGATACTGCAGAATTATACTCTGTTCCACCAAAGGCTGAAACTTATGGTCATACTGAAATCATAATTGGTAATTGGTTTAAAGAAAATAAAAAGAGAGACAAAGTAATCTTAGCATCAAAAGTTGCTGGACCAATGAGAGCATATTTGAGAGGTGGCGGAAATAATTACGGAATAGAAAAAATGAGCCAGGCCATCAACGATAGCCTCAAAAGATTACAAACAGACTATATAGATTTGTATCAATTACACTGGCCAGAGAGAAATACAAATATGTTTGGTCGTCTAGGCTACGAACATAAAGAAAATGAATGGAATAAGTTTGAGGATGTATTGGGTAATTTACAAAAATTTATAAAAGAAGGAAAAATAAGACAAATAGGTTTGTCCAATGAAACACCATGGGGAGTTACTAAATGTTTAGAGCTTTCTAAAGAAAAAGGATTGCCAAGAATGATGTCTGTTCAAAATCCTTATAGCTTATTGAATAGAACTTATGAAGTTGGACTTGCTGAAATATCAATCAGAGATGAAATTGGGCTGTTGGCTTATTCACCCCTAGCAAGTGGTTACTTAACTGGAAAATACAGAAATAATCAGCTACCAAAAAACTCTAGAATTGAAAGAGACGGTGATTTTTGGACAAGATATAATAAACCTAACACCACTCAAGCTGTGGATGCATACTATAAGATATCTAAAAAATATAATTTAAATTTTGCCCAAATGTCTCTTAAATTTTGTGAGATCCAACCATTCATGACAACGGTTATAATCGGCGCAACAACTATGGAGCAGTTGCAAACAAATATAGAAAGTGTAAATATTAAATTGACTGATGAGGTTATTAACGAAATTAATGAAGTACAAAAAGTTTATCCAAATCCATGTCCATAATTAAAAAAATAACTGCGCTAGCATTTATAATTTCAATTAACTTAATGAATGTAAGTTCAGCTGAAGAAATTAAGAAAATTGGAAAATTTAAAGATTGGGAAACAATGGTATTGGTTGATCAATCTGGAAATGTATGTTTTGCCCAATCAGCACCTGTGCTTCAAGCACCAAAATCAAATCCAAGAGATGCAAGACTATTTGTTACTTTTAGACCTAGTGAAAATGTGAGTAATGAAATAAGTATTACTGCTGGCTATGAATTTAACAAAAACAATTCAGTAACAGCCGCATCTGGAGCAGATAATTTTAAATTTGATGTTAAGAGCCAAGGTTTTGCATGGATTGCTGACAACAAAATTGAAAATAACATGGTTGATAGAATGAAAAAAGGATCAAGAATAATGGTAACCGGCTATAACGAAAAAGGTTCACAAACAATTGATCATTACTCTCTTTTAGGATTTACCAAAGCTTATAACGCTGCAAAAACTGCCTGCAGTTAATTCCATGAAATCAAAAAAAAAGATTGTTTTGGCTTATTCTGGAGGTTTGGATACTTCAATTATTTTAAAATGGCTTCAAGAAAATTATAATGCTGAAGTAATTTGTTATACCGCAGATGTTGGTCAAGAAATTGATAGAAAAAAAATTATCACTAATGCCAAAAAATTTGGTGTGAAAAATATAATTATTAAAGATTTAAAAGATGTGTTTGTAAAAGACTATGTTTATCCAATGATTAGAGGTCATGCAATTTACGAAGGTGTGTATTTATTAGGCACTTCAATTGCAAGACCATTAATTGCAAAAGATCAAATCAGAGTTGCTAAAAAATTTAAAGCTTATGCTGTGTCACACGGGGCCACAGGAAAAGGAAATGATCAAGTAAGATTTGAATTAGGGTATCATTATTTTGGACCTGAAATTAAAATCATAGCTCCTTGGAGAATATGGAAGTTAAGGTCTAGAACAGATTTAATTAATTACGCAAAAAAACATAGCATACCAATTCCAAAGGATAAAAAGGGGGCACCACCTTTTTCAGTAGATGATAATTTATTTCATACTTCTACCGAAGGTAAAGTTTTAGAGGATCCTAAAAATTCAGCACCTGAGTTTATTTTTCAAAGAACCATCTCTCCAGAGAAAGCCCCTAACAAACCTTCAATGGTAACTATAGATTTTAAAAATGGTGACCCCATAGGAATAAATGGAAAAAAATTATCACCCTCTAAACTCTTGGAAAAATTAAATGTATTAGCCGGTAAAAACGGCATTGGTAGAGTTGATTTAGTAGAGAATAGATTTATTGGGATAAAATCTAGAGGGGTATACGAAACGCCAGGTGGAACCTTATTAATTAATGCTCACCGAGCAATTGAATCTGTAACTCTTGATAAAGAAACTATGCATAAAAAAGATCAAGTTATGCCAAGGTACGCGGAATTAATTTATAATGGTTATTGGTATTCTAATGAAAGATTTAAACTCCAAAAAATCGTCGATAAAAATCGAAACAAAGTTAATGGATCAGTTCAATTAAAACTTTATAAGGGCAATGTAATTATAATGTCTCGACGTACAAAAAGTTCTGCATATTCGATGAAAAAAGTTTCTTTTGAAGAAAATAAAACATTTAATAAATCAAACGTTGAAAGATTTATAAATTTTCATAAAAAAAAATTACGTTCATAGTTAATGAATATAAATTTTTTTGCTGACACTATTTGTGGCTGGTGTTTTATAGGTCACAGAAATCTTAATAATGCATTAAAAAAATTTCCAAAAATTAAATTCAATATTAAGCATATACCTTTCCAATTAAATCCAGATATGCCACCAGAAGGTATTTTAAGAGAAAAATATTTAGAAATTAAATTTGGTGGCAAAATTAATGCTGCCCCCATGTATGAAAATATGAGAATAAAAGCAAAAGAATCGGGAATTATCTTAAATTTAGATGGAATTAAAAAAACTCCTAATACTGTGTTGTCTCACCTACTCATTATTTTAAGTGAACAATATAATTTAGAAAACTTAATAAAAGAAAAAATATACCAATCTTATTTT
>VMBT01000828.1_pt1 | contig 17625 bp, 16 predicted proteins | sample 4404301 | NCBI WGS metagenome assembly VMBT01 (sample SAMN12238535, study PRJNA552566) | marine metagenome | isolation source: Coastal seawater | place: USA: coastal Georgia, Sapelo Island | collected 2008-08/2009-08
GGCGCAGTTAATATATTATCATTCCCTATTCGATGCCGAAGATACACGCCCTACGATTATCAATTATAATCAAGTGGAGCGGCATTTCAGAATACCGTCACTTTCAGGTATCTGGAATGCATCCTTAATTTTACACAATAATTTTCGCGCCTCAGATTTAGACGAACTTGGTCGCGATATTCGTCGGCTCAACACAGCCCTGTCTTGGTCGGAGGAAATCGTCCTTCCCGGAGGCGTTCTTCTGGACGCTCTGGCCCAGACACGTTGGAGCAGTTTTCTGACCCGTCAAGACTTACGTTATCCAAATGAAGTAACCTCCTTAGGGGGCGACTTGGCGTTGAATATGCGATGGCCCCTAATGCGAAGCTCTTCTGCCGCCAGCTTCGATTTAATTGAGCCCATCGCACAAATTGCCTATACACATGAAAATGATCTGACGCTGCCTTTGGAAGAAAGCACACATTCAGAATTTGATGAAGGCAACTTGATTTCTTTGTCTCGATATCCCGCGTTTGATAGGCATGAAAAAAACCTTCGCTGGGCTGTTGGAGGGCGCTGGAAGCATCACTTTCAAAATGGAACAGAGTTGAGTTTTTCCTTCGGACGCATTTTCAGAAAGACACCAGAAGCCGACTTTAACAGCGGATCTGGACTGAGACGAAAATCATCAGACCTTCTGGTCAGCGCCGGATTTGATACTCAGAACGGCATAACAATTCTTGCGCGCGCACTGCTCAACGAAGATAACGCACCGAATAGGGCGGAGGCTCTATTTGATTATGCAAAGGATAATATCTCTTTTTCAACGGGTTTTTCCTATCTTCCAGCATCAATCGACGAAGAACGCGAAGAGTCCATTTCAGAGCTCAGGTTGGCGGCAGGATATAAGGTCGGGCAAAATTGGACATTCTCAGGTGATACGCGGTATGATATCACCGATGGTCGCGCTGCGCGTGCTGGAATTGGTATTTCATTTGACAATGAGTGCACAACAGTTCACTTCTCAGCCGCGCGAGAGTTTTCCAAAGCCGGCAGCGCGTCGTCCCTGACGAGCTGGAACCTTATCGCAAGCCTTAAAGGTTTTGGGACTGGCGGCAATCGAACACCAATTGTCAAGAATTGTGGGGAGTAACTATGAAAATATTGTTCAAGACTGTCCATCTTTTAGTTTTTTCAGTTTCAATGTTAGTAACGCCAGCTGTGGCAAAAAACCTTTTTGCGCCAGCAATAACCGTGAATGACAAATCCATCACATATTATGAGATAGGTCAGAGAGAGACACTTTTAAAAGTGCTCAAAGCTCCCGGCAACCCGAACGCCTTAGCGCGCAAACAACTCATAGAAGACAGATTGAAGGTCTCCGTCGCAGAAGACTTGGGCGTAATGCCGACCGAAGACGAAATTTCAAAGGGTATGGACGACTTCAGCGCGCGTGCGCGGCTGGACACAGCATCCTTTATAAACGAGCTCTCGCGCATCGGTGTGGATGAACAAAGCTTTCGCGACTTTATCGTTGCAGGCATTGCCTGGAGAAACGCCGTTCAAAGCAAATTTGGCGCCAGAAGCCAAGTTTCCGACACCCAGCTTGAACGCACAATTAATTCAACCGGATCGGGAGGCGGATTGCGGGTTTTGTTGACGGAAATCATTTTGCCAGCCCCACCTGGTGAAGAAGATGCCGCTCATGAGCTTGCCAAAGAGCTCTCGAAAATCAAGTCGCAGGATGCTTTCTCCGATGCTGCTCGTCAGTATTCGGTTGCACCTACGCGCACGACTGGTGGTCGCGTTAAATGGCAAAATCTTGATCAATTGCCACCTGTGCTCAAACCTTTGATTTTTGGTCTCGCTCCCGGTGATGTGACCGATCCTTTGCCCATACCCAATGGGATTGCGATTTTCCAGCTGCGCGCGATTGAAGAAACAAATTATAAACGCGCCACAGTCGGGACAATTGATTATCTCACATATTCATTTCCTGCCGCAAGTTCAGGCACCTTAGACAGCCTGAAAAATGAAATTGATCATTGTGATGATCTATATGGGGTCGCCTCAAAAAATGAGGACCATGTCTTAACCAGATTGGTAGAAAAACCGGAAAACATTAAAAGGGGTTTACTTAAAACTCTGAATACGCTTGATGCGCATGAAAAACACTTTTCTTCGACTGCAGATACTACAACCTTGTTGATGCTTTGCGCACGCAGCTCTTTTGCTGCCGATGCTGTACCCAATCTTAACGAAATGCGATTTGGATTGCGAAACAAACGTCTGGAAAATTACGCTGAGGGTTTTTTGCAAAACCTCTATCAAGACGCTCGGATCATAACGAAATGATCCCAAAGCCGGTCGCATTAAGCTGCGGGGAACCTGCGGGGATCGGAAGCGAAATCGCGCTGAAAGCCTGGCAAGCTCTGCGGAGGGAAGAAGTCTTTTTCTGGATGGGGGATCCCGCACATCTGCCGGACGGGGCGCGCTTTGAAATAATCGACGCCCCTGAACGCGCGGCACAGGTGATGGAGGACGCGCTTCCCGTATTGGCCTTTGATTTTCCGGAACCAGTTCAGTTCGGGCAACCAAATTCCAAAAATGCGCCATTTGTGGTTGACGTCCTTAAGCAAGGAATAAAGCTCGTGCGTTCTGGTCGGGCTGCCGCGCTTTGTACGTTACCCATTCATAAACAAGCCCTGCAGGATGGGGCAACATTTGCTTATCCTGGACATACCGAGTTTCTTGCGGCGTACTCCGGGGTCAAACGGCCTGTCATGATGTTGGCTGGGCCAGAATTAAAAGTCGTGCCCGCAACGATCCACATTCCGCTCTCAGACGTGCCAAGAGCCCTAAATAAGACGGATTTAGAAGAGGTTATTGTTATCACGCACGAGGGATTAAAGACGTATTTTCAAATACCGCACCCACGCATTGTCGTTGCAGGTTTAAATCCTCATGCCGGTGAAAATGGCAAATTCGGACAAGAAGATATTGAGATCATTCAACCGGTAATCAAAAGGCTGCAACAAAAGGGGCTTGCTATTTCAGGGCCACACTCGGCGGATACTTTGTTTCACAAAGCTGCACGGGAAAGATATGACGCTGCGGTGGCAATGTATCATGATCAGGCCCTCATTCCAATTAAGACCATTGATTTTGACAAAGGTGTCAACCTCACCTTGGGCTTGCCGTTTATAAGAACCTCACCAGATCATGGAACGGCTCTGGATATTGCCGGACAGGGAAAGGCTAATCCAACCTCAACAATTGAAGCCATCAAATTAGCAGCGCGTTTAGGGGCCGCGAATGATTGATCAACTTCCTCCTTTGAGAGAGGTCATCGCACAGCACAATTTAAGCGCCCAGAAATCATTGGGTCAGAATTTCCTTTTGGATCTTAATCTCACGTCAAAAATCGCCCGTCAGGCAGGGGATTTAACCCAATCTGACGTGCTTGAAATTGGACCTGGCCCCGGGGGATTGACCAGAGGTCTTTTGGCAGAAGGCGCGCGCCGGGTGATTGCGATAGAAAAAGACCGACGTTGCATTGCGGCGCTTGAGGATATTCAAAAAGCCTACCCCGATCGTCTAGAAATATTGGAGGGCGATGCGCTCTCGATCAATCCACTAGAGCGCCTTACCGGACCGGTAAAAGTGGTGGCGAACCTGCCATATAACGTCGGTACCGAGTTACTGATCCGCTGGCTTACGCCCACGCGTTGGCCGCCATTTTGGACAAGCCTAACATTGATGTTTCAAAAAGAGGTGGCCGAACGAATTGTGGCGCCTGTTGCGTCCAAAGCCTATGGGCGTCTTGCCCTTCTTTCGCAGTGGCGCACAGATGCAAATATTGTGATGAATTTGCCTCCCTCTGCATTTACACCCCCTCCGAAAGTCAGCAGCGCAGTGGTTCATTTGACCGCACTCAGCGCACCACGGTTTGAAGCTGAGGCGGCTGTCCTCGAAAAGACCGTCGCCAAAGCGTTCAACCAGCGGCGTAAAATGCTGCGATCCTCTTTGAAAGGATTTACTCTGGATCTTGAAGAAAAACTGCAAGCTGCAGGAATTTCACCAACTCTGCGTGCAGAGCAAGTTTCGTTGGAACAGTTTTGCGCCCTAGCGCGGCTATGTTAGCTGGCAATTAGAAAGCCTTCAGCCGGTCTAGATGTTCAAGCGACATTCTGGGATGTCTCATCAGAGGATGAGGCTGCTGGCTGATGCTCTTCTGTCTCTGCAGGCGTGTCATCTTCAGCCTTTTTCGACTTCACAGGTTTACGACGTGGTTTTCGCACCGGCTTTTTATCGTCGTCGGATTTTTCCGCTGGTTCATCATCTCGGCTCTCAGGCGTCTCAATGAGACCAAGTTTATCATCAGACATTAACATTGATCGCACTTGCGGTTGTTCGCTTTGCGCCAAATCATCAATGAATTCATCCGTTATGGGCATGTCGTCTTCTGCGTCATACTTTCTTTCTGACCGTTCGCGGTCCCGCTCCGCTTGACGTTCACGGTTTTCCCGCTCCATCTGTTCGCGGCGCGCATCTTGCTCTTTCATCGCCATGCCAAGCATGCGTTGATAATGTTCGGCATGTTGTTGAAAGTTCTCTGCAGCCACACGATCATTTGAAAGATGTGCATCCCGCGCAAGCTGATTGTATTTTTCAATAATCTGCTGCGGAGTTCCGCGCACCTTGCCTTCGGGACCTGAGCTGTCAAACACACGATTGACGACATTGCCAACTGAACGATTACGGTTCTGCTTTGACCGTGTACGGGTTTTAGAGGTTCTCATAGGTAGCTTTCTAGCCGTCTTTTTAAAGCGTTCTCACAATCGTTCGGTCCAAGCCAAAGGTGTTTAGAATGCTGTGCTGGTTTAAAGTGTGGCGCCGTGGTTATACCCTACGCCTGACAACAGTCCCTAATTAGACCGTTTAACCGGTAAGTTTCAAGGGTTTTTGCAATAAAATTTGTTAAAAATTATCATGGGGGCGACAGGTGCGTCATATGTGCCACTCTAAGTGGGCGACCGGCAGCTGACGACACGATCCTTTCTATCCAAATCCTGATGAACAGCGATGTCAATATACCCCTGCTCTTGTAAAATCTGCGACACCGCACTGGCTTGCCGGTGACCTATTTCAAGCAAAAGCCTCCCGCCCGCGACCAGATAGTTTTTTGCCTGCGCAGAAATGGTTCGATAAGCGCTAAGACCATCTGGCCCCGCAAATAGCGCAAGTGAAGGATCATGATTTTTGACTTCTCTGGAAAGTAAGGCCATTTCTCCTTCCGAAATATAAGGCGGATTTGACACAATGAGATCAAATTGCCCTTCCAAGGAATGAAACCAGTCTGAATTTACGAATTGGCAACGTTGGATCACGCCAAGTTTGATCGCATTCTGTCGGGCGACGTCCAAGGCCGTTTTCGAAAGATCGCTCGCAACGAGTTGGGCATCTGGCCATTCCGACGCAAGCGTTAGTCCGATCGCGCCAGAGCCCGTTCCAAGATCTAAAACATATTTGCTAGGTTTTTGAAGCGCCAATGCAATCAGTGTTTCAGTGTCACCGCGCGGATCCAGCACATCGTCATTGATTAAAAATTCCCGTCCCCAGAACAACCGCTTCCCCAGAATACGCGAGACCGGCCATCCATCGATTCGTCTTTGAAGCAAATGGTTAACTTTTTGGATCTGTTCTTTGCCTGCCAAATACTCACTTGAAATGGTCAGGCGATCAGCTGGGATCCCAACGCCAAAGGATACGAGAGCGCGAGCATCTCGCTCTGGATTCATGATTTCATTTTCCCTGAGCTTTGATACTGCTTCGGCAAAAATCTCTCGCAGCTTCATCCGTTCAACTCAGCCAAAAGGCTCGCCTGTGCGTCCGCAATCAAAGCGTCAATCATTTCATCCAGATCACCCTGCATCACTTGGTCAAGTTTATAAAGTGTCAGATTTATACGATGATCAGACATGCGTCCTTGAGGAAAGTTATAGGTTCTGATCCGCTCTGACCTGTCTCCAGAGCCAACCTGCGATTTACGTTCGGCAGAACGTTCTTGATCAGCGCGTTGGCGTTCCATGTCAAAAAGGCGGGTTTTCAAAACCTGCATCGCGATTTCGCGATTGCGGTGCTGGGATTTTTCGGAACTGGTCACGACAAGACCGGTGGGCAAATGTGTGATCCGGACTGCACTATCCGTGGTGTTCACGTGCTGTCCACCCGCGCCAGAGCTGCGCATGGTATCAATGCGAAGATCATTGGGGTCGACGTTAATGTCCACGTCTTCGGCTTCCGGAAGAACCGCAACAGTGGCGGCGGATGTGTGAATTCGGCCCCCGCTTTCGGTTTCGGGTACGCGTTGCACACGATGCACACCACTTTCATATTTAAGGCGGGCAAATACCCCCTCTCCTTTTACATGAGCGACCACTTCCTTGATACCACCCAATTCGGTTTGCTGTTCTTCGATAATCTCAAAATTCCAGCCGGATGTTTCTGCATAACGCTGATACATCCGCAGAAGGTCTCCGGCAAATAATGCAGCCTCTTCTCCGCCAGTACCGGGACGAATTTCAAGAATGGCTGGTCGCGCATCTGCGGCATCCTTGGGCAGCAGGGCGATCTGAAGATCCTTTTCAATTTCGGGCAGACGTGCCCTAAGTAACGGAAGCTCCTCTTCGGCAAGGGCGCGCATATCCGCATCATCGAGCATAGCTTGCGCCTCTTCAATATCGCTGAGGACACGGAGATATTCCTCTATCTGCTCAATCACCGGTCTTAAATCAGAATATTCTTTGGCAAGGCGAGCAATATCTTCGCCAGCCAGTCCATCATTCATCTTAGCTTCCAAAAACTGAAAGCGTTGTCGAATTAGTTCAAGTTTTTCTAAAGGCACCATGGTGTTTCATCTGATCTATTGTGCTGAATTGGTCAAGGGTCCGCCCCTATGCCTTATTCAATTGCGCCGCGGCCCAGAGGCAAATCAACTCTACCGCGACATGCGCGCCAGCAATTGCAGTCGCCCCAGTCGGATCAAAAGGAGGTGAGACTTCGACCACATCGCCCCCCACCATATTTATTCCCGAAAGACCACGCAAAAGGGCCGCAGCCTGCGCAGACGATAGCCCCCCCCAAACCGGCGTTCCTGTTCCCGGCGCAAAGGCTGGATCAAGACAATCTATGTCAAAAGTCACATATGTTTTATGATCACCCAAGATACCTTTGATTTTTTCGACCGCAGCCCGTGTCCCCATTTCATGCATCTCGGGCGCATCGATAATATGCACTCCAAGCGGATCTTCATTTGTTGTTCTGATCCCAACCTGAACCGACCTTTTAGGATCAATAAGACCCATTTTTACGGCTTTATAAAACATCGTGCCGTGGTCAATGCGATCCATATCATCGTCCGGCCAAGTGTCTGAATGCGCGTCAAATTGCAAAAGAGACAGAGGGCCATATTTTTCCGCATAGGCCTGTAGAATTGGAAACGTTATGTAATGATCTCCTCCGATCGTCAGGCTTGCCACATTCGCATCCAATATCCCTTTGATATGGGCTTTCAGAGCAGCCGGAAATGACGGTGTATGGGCGTAGTCAAAGGCAACATCTCCATAATCAATGATAGCATTAGTGCTAAAGGGGTCCACGCTCCAGCCATAGGGGGGATCAAATGTCTGAAGCGTACTTGCTTCTCGCACAGCGCGCGGGCCCAGGCGCGTTCCGGGCCGGTTTGTTACAGCCTGATCAAAAGCCACACCCGTCACAGCCAGATCTACTCCGGTGAGGTCCTTGGTGTATTTGCGCCGCATAAAGGAGGTCGCGCCGGCAAAGGCACTTTCATAACTTAAGCCGCGAAGCTCTGTGCGGGTAAATGCATCATCTATCATGTGCTTGGCATTGCCCAAACTCATGGTGTTGCCAGACTTGGCATCCGTCATTTCAGTCACTTTCTATTCCTAAGATAAAGGTTGTGCTTTTTCCACAAGACGCGCAAAAAACGATGCGCCAAAGGGTGCTGCAGCGTCATTGAAATCGTAATTGGGGTTATGAAGGCCCGGACCCTCGCCAATCCCAAGAAACAGATATGCGCCCGGTCGCTCGTTCAGCATATAAGAAAAATCTTCTGCACCCATTTCGAGTCCCTGGTTTGCATCCGCGTTACCTTGACCTGCAACCTCTTCGGCAACAGAAATAGCAAAGGCGGATTTATCCGCATCATTGATAGTCGCAGGATAGCCTTCATCATATCGCAACGTCGCCTCTACTCCAAAACTGGCGGCATGTCCTGCAACAATCTCGCTCATACGACGTTTGACAAGGGATTGGACCTCCTTGCTGAAACTGCGCACTGTTCCATTCATATAGGCTTGTTCCGGAATAATATTGTCGACAGTGCCCGTATGGATTTGCGTTACAGAAATCACCACCATTTCGGTCGGATCAACATTGCGAGAAACAATAGATTGAAAGGCCTGTGCAATCGAAACTGCGGTCATCACGGGATCGGCTGACTGATGCGGATATGCGCCATGTCCCCCTGTGCCTTTGATATCCACATGAAATGCATCAGCGCCAGCCATAATGGCACCGGGCGTCGTATAAAACCGCCCCAGCGGGGTGTCAGGTGTATTATGAATTGCATACACTTGCGAAATATCGAACCTATCCATGATGCCTTCGTTTACCATGATCTCCGCACCGCCGTAATTTTCTTCGGCGGGCTGAAAAATCAGGGCCACTCGGCCCGAAAAATTACGCGTTTCAGCGAGATATTTTGCCGCCCCGAGCAACATCGTGGTGTGCCCGTCATGTCCGCAGGCATGCATCAGCCCTGGTGTTTCAGAAGCCCAGGAAACGCCGCTTGTTTCGCTCAACGGAAGCGCGTCCATATCCGCGCGAAGTCCTATTGTGGGGCCTGCTCCCTGCCCTTCGATAATCGCGACAACGCCGGAGGTTGCGATACCAGTGTGAATATCAGTCACACCAAAGCTTTGCAGTTTTTCCACGACAAAGCGGGCCGTCTCGTGACACTCCAGACCATGCTCAGGATTGCGGTGAAGATATTGGCGCCAAGCGGTCATTTCCTCGGCAAATCCGGCTATGCGATTGATAACTGGCATGGTAAGCACTCTTTCAATTTGTTAACCATCCTATCTCACCCTAAGTTTCGGAGGCATGCAATGGGGTATGACGAAAAACTCATCCATGATCCAAACGCGGGAATGGACCGATTATTGGAAATTATGCGTGCTCTACGCGATCCCGAATGCGGGTGTCCATGGGATATTGAACAAGATTTTAGCACTATTGCCCCATATACGATCGAAGAAGCCTACGAAGTTGCAGATGCGATTGAACAGAAAAACTGGGGTGAACTGAAATCCGAGTTGGGAGATTTACTGCTTCAGACAGTATACCACACCCAAATGGCCACTGAAGAAGGGCTTTTCTCTTTTGATGAAGTGGTGAACGCAATAAGCGATAAAATGGTTGCGCGCCATCCACATGTTTTTGGACCAGAGAGCCGGAACAAAACCGCAGATCAGCAAGTGAATGATTGGGAACGTATCAAAGCAGCTGAACGCGCATCGAAGGCCCAAAAAGGGGTTCTGGATGATGTCGCCCTGTCCCTTCCAGCATTAACGCGCGCCTTGAAATTGCAAAAAAGGGCGGCGCGGGTTGGTTTTGATTGGCCTGAGATTTCATCAGTTATAGATAAGATTGCCGAGGAAACGAAAGAACTTGTTGAGGCGCAAAAGCAGAAAGACGCAGATCACATGAAAGAGGAATTTGGTGATTTGCTGTTTGTTCTGGTTAATCTTGGACGCCATATGCAAATCGACGCGGAAGAGGCTTTGCGGGGCGCAAATGCAAAATTCACCCGCCGCTTCCAATACATTGAGGAGGCGCTTCGCAAAAAAAATAAGCAGCCGGATGAAGCGAGCCTTGAGGAAATGGATGATCTTTGGAATGCCGCAAAAGATGAGGAACGCAGATGAAGGCTTTAGATTGGCATTTGCTGCGCCATATCAAAGCTATTGATGCTGCACGAGCCGATTAAGCAACATTACGGGTATGAGACCGGCGCAGATAATGATTAAGGCAGGCAGCGCGGCCTGATCCATCAACTCACTATGGGCAAATTGATAGGCATAAGTTGCCAAAGTATCGAAATCAAATGGGCGAAGCAAAAGCGTCATGGGCAGCTCTTTCATTATGTCGACAAAGGCCAGAACGCATCCCGCCAGAAGCGCATTGCGCATTAAAGGCAATGTCACGCGACGCGCTGTCTGATGCGGACCCATACCAAGTGACCGGCTACAACTGATCAAGTTCATTGGAATTTTGGTTAAACCAGACGACACGGCCCCGTAACCTACGGCTTGAAATCGGACGAGATATGCAAAAAACAATGCCCAGAATGTCCCTGCGAAATAAAGCGATGTCTGTTCAAGTAAACCATCCGCAAAAGAAAGGCATGTCAAAACCCCCAAGGCGAGCATCGTCCCTGGAAAAGCGTATCCTGCAGCTGATAAATTGGCGATCATCTGCAGCGCTTTGTTGTGACTCATTTTCGCCGCGCTTCCCATAACGATCGCGCTTCCCATGATCACAAATGCACCGACGAGCGAAACAAAAATACTGTTCCCAAAGCTGTCCAATACATCAGAGAAAGACGTGAGGACCGGCGCATTGACAACATTATAAAACAGGATCGAAACCGGAATTAAAAATCCAAATGCCACAGGAAGCAGACAAAGAATCACGAGAAAAGTTGTTTTTTTTCGACCTACAGGCTTTAAATCGTAAGGAACATGTCGTCGGCCCGTGTCGTTAAACCGTCTATCCCCACGCGCATAAAATTCTAAAAATAAAAGAAAAATGATGAGTCCGAACGTCAAAGTGGCAAGCTGTGCCGCCCCAATGACACTGTTCATCCCTATCCAAAGATTAAATATGCCCAATGTCAGAGTTTGCACCGCAAAATATTCGACGGTTCCAAAATCAGAAACGACTTCCATCAAAACAAGCGCCAAACCGGCCACGATAGCAGGTCGTGCCAAAGGAAGACAAACACCCCAAAATACATTGCGATCAGATAGGGCGGCCACCTCGTAAAAACTTGCGGGGATTTTCTGAAATGCGGTTCGGGCGAGCAAATAAATATAGGGATATAGCACCGATGATAGAACAAATATCGCGCCTCCCATCGAACGTATTTCGGGAAAATAATAATCTTGTGCGGTTTTCCAACCCATCATTTGACGCAATGCGCCCTGTATGGGGCCGGCGTATTCAAAGACGTCTGTATAGGCATAGGCCACCAGATATGCAGGACAGGCCATCGGCAAAAGCATAACGACATCAAACCAGCGCGATAAACCCAACTGATAACGTGACACAATCCACGCAGCTCCCACACCGAAAAAGAGCGACAGACAGGCGACGCCAACCATCAAGCCGGCCGTATTGGCAAGGTATCGCCCCAAGACGGTGGACAAAAGATGTGGCCAGATCCCCTCACTGTCCCCCAGGGCGAGGACAGCAAGAGCGGCAATCGGACAAAGGAGAAGAGCACCTAAAAGAAAAACACTCGCCGACTTCAGATCGAAATCACGAAGATAGGAAGCGACAGCGGTTACCATCCGACCCGATCAATCATCATTTGTGCTTCGCGTGATAAATCCGCAATTTTCTGAATGGGCAGTTGATCTTCTTTAAAAGTACCCCACGACGCCAGTTCTCCATCAACAAGGACAGCTGGGTTGACAGGGTATTCATAGTTCACTTCACCATAGAGTTTCTGTGACGTCGCTTCGCTCAGAAATTCAAGAAGCTTTATGGCCGCCTCTTTGTTTTTTGAATGGATAGCAACGCCTCCCCCAGACACATTTATATGGGCGCCACGATCGTTTTCTCCCTGATTTGGAAAGACGATATTCATTGCATCAGCCCATGCTCTTTGCTCTGCATCCTCAGAAAATTTCATATTTCCGTAATAATAGCTGTTGATCAACGCCACGTCGCATACGCCTTCATAAATCGCTTTAACCTGAGCACGATCATTCCCTTGAGGTTTGCGGGCGAGATTGGCAACAAGTCCCTTAGCCCATTCTTCTGCCGCTTCGGACCCATGATGCGCAATTATAGACGCCATCAGAGCGCGGTTATAAACGTGACTTCCGGGTCTGGTACAAATGCGTCCTTTCCATTTTGGATCCGCCAGATCTTCGATGCGCGTGATCTCAGCTGCCCCGACGCGATCTTTGGATGTTGCCAAAATTCGGGATCTTTTTGACAGGGCGAACCATGTATTTTCAGGCGATCTAAGGTGAGCCGGAATATTTTTTTCCAATGTTGCGGAGGCCGTCTTTGAAAGCAAGCCCATATCGTCATACACGCTGAGACGTGCTATATCGACGGTAAGAACCACATCAGCAGGACTGTTGCGGCCTTCACTTTTAAGACGCTGCGCGAGACCTTTTTCGGAATAAAGGACTTTTGTCTTGATGCCGGTTTGATCTGTAAATGCCTTTAGAAACGGTTCAATCAGAAACGGTTCGCGCTGTGAATAGATGTTTAGGTCTTGTGCCTGCAGTGACTGTCCCATGCAGAGACCTGCCCATAGCCCTAAAGAGATGATAGTTTTCAGTTTCATTTCGCTTACCTATTTCCAAAAATATCCCAAAACTGTGCCTAAGTGTCGATACGCTTTCTGCAAAGCACTTACCGGTGTGACATGGCGCAATTTAAAGGAACTGTCAATCCTGATAGTTTTACTCAAGTATAATTTGGCAATCAAGACTTACTCAGTTCTTGGCCTTTGCCACGGAAGGCTGTTAAGGATTTCACGAAAGCTGTTTTGCATTGTGCGAGTCGGAAAGGGCAAGACCATGTCACCACGTAAAATTATTATTGACACAGACCCGGGTCAGGACGATGCCATTGCGATACTGCTCGCTCTGGCAAGCCCTGAGGAGATTGAGGTTCTGGGCATTACAGCCGTAGCAGGAAATGTCCCCCTTTCCCTCACGGAAAAAAATGCGCGTATCGTATGTGAATTGGCTGGCAAACCACAGGTTCGGGTTTTCGCGGGATGCGACGCGCCCCTATCGCGGCCCTTGATCACTGCGGAGCACGTCCATGGCAAAACGGGCCTTGATGGTCCTGTTCTGCCCGATCCACAAATGCCTTTGCAGGCCCAACATGGTGTTGATTTCATTATTGAAACTATTCGGAACGCGCCCCCGAAAACCATCACGCTGTGCCCATTGGGACCATTGACGAATATCGCAAGCGCACTTCTCAAGGCACCAGATATTGCAGAACGAATAGAAGAAATCATTTTAATGGGAGGTGCCTATTTTGAGGTGGGCAATATTACACCCTCGGCAGAATTTAACATTTATGTCGACCCAGAAGCCGCTGATATCGTTTTTAAATCTGGAATATCACTAACTGTCATGCCGCTTGACGTGACACATAAAGCCTTGGTCACGAAAGAACGCAATGATGCCTTTCGCGCCCTTGGCACCGCCGTCGGTGCAGCGACAGCGGACATGACCGATTTCTTTGAACGCTTTGACAAAGAAAAATATGGCAGCGCCGGTGCGCCCTTGCATGACCCCTGCGTCACCGCCTATCTCATTAAACCAGAACTATTTAAGGGACGATATATTAACGTGATGATTGAAACAGAGTCAGAATTAACATTGGGCATGACCGTTGCGGATTGGTGGCGCGTGACAAAAAGACCTGCAAACGCCACTTTTATGAACGATATTGATGCAGACGGGTTTTTTACCCTTCTAACGGAACGGCTGGGGCGCTTATGACTGCAATCCGACTTGCTACGTTTGACGACTTGCCACAATTGACCCCATTAGTCGCCGCCTTTCATCAAGAGGAAGGAATTGTTTCTGACCCAAAGCAGCGCGATCGTGCATTGATCCCTCTTTTGGAGGGAAGCCCACATGGGGCAGTCTACATGATCGGCCCACGCAATTCACCAATGGGGTATGTCGTTTTCTCCTTTATCTGGTCCGTCGAATTTGGCGGCCTTGAGGCGATGGTTGACGAAGTCTACCTCCGTCATAATGTCCGCGGGAAAGGCATTGGAAAGTCTATCCTAAAACGACTTTTCAGAACAATGGCCGCTCACGGTGTGCACAGTCTGTCCCTTGAGGTTCACCACAAAAACGCCAAAGCAATCCAGTTTTACAAGGCTCTCGGATTTCGTTTGCGTCAGAATTACAGCCTGATGGCGATGGAAATGTGATGGATACTGCGCCTCTCCCCCTCTCCATCCCTTTTGACAACAGTTATGCGAGCTTGCCTGATCAATTTTATTCGCGCCAGTCAGCAAGTACCGTGTCAAAACCAGAGCTGATCGCCTTTAACCGACCATTGGCTGATCTTCTTGGCATTACGGGTGGGCAAAACAGTGAGTTGGCAGAAATATTTGGAGGAAATAAGACCACAGATGGCGCAGAACCGCTTTCGCAGCTGTACGCGGGCCATCAATTTGGCCAATATAATCCACAGCTTGGAGACGGCAGGGCTATTTTACTTGGCGAAACCATTGGTCGCGATGGTCAAAGGCGCGATATTCAACTCAAAGGATCAGGGCGCACACCCTATTCACGTGGCGGGGATGGGCGCGCTTGGCTTGGTCCGGTCTTGCGTGAATATGTGGTCTCAGAGGCAATGCACGCGCTCGGCATCCCGACGACGCGTGCCTTGGCCGCCGTTTTAACCGGCGAACAAGTCATTCGGGAAAGTGTGCTTCCAGGTGCCGTTTTGACCCGCGTTGCTCAAAGTCATATCAGGGTTGGTACATTTCAAGTCTTTTCAGCACGCAAAGAATTTGATGCGCTGCGCCAACTTTTGGACTACACAATTGCGCGCCATTTTCCTGAGACAGACGGACCATTGGGATTTTTAAAACGCGTGATTGAATCGCAGGCACGCCTGATCCCGCAATGGATGGGTGTCGGATTTATCCATGGGGTCATGAATACGGACAATTGCCAGATCGCAGGGGAAACTATTGACTACGGTCCCTGTGCCTTTATGGATAGCTATCACCCGATGCAGGTCTTTTCCTCTATAGATCAATTTGGCAGGTATGCTTTTGGTAACCAGCCAGACATCATTGTCTGGAATATGGCTCAACTTGCCACTGCCTTGGTTCCTTTGATGCCAGATGCGCAGGACGCCATTGAACTTTTCACCAAAGCCGTCCATGACATGGTTCCCCTTCTTAAAAAGAATTGGATCAGAGTATTTTCAGCCAAGATAGGAATATCTGACCCGCGCGAAGAGGACGAAATATTGATAAACGACCTCCTCAATTTAATGGCCGAAGGCCGCGCAGATTTTACGAATACTTTTGCCGCATTGGGAACCGCAAAAGCGCGAGACGAATTCTTGGTCCCAGATAAATTTGATCTTTGGGAGGTGCGTTGGATGGAGCGGATCACCGGTTTGGATAATGTAGAGGAAACACTATCGAAATCTAATCCGATACTCATTCCACGCAATCACCGCATCGAACAGATGATTCAGGCTGCGGTCTCTGGGGACTATTCTCTTTTTCAAAGATTATCAGAGGCTTACAGCGCACCTTTCACAAAAAATCACTCTTTTGATGACCTTAGACACCCACCAAATGACTCTGAAATCGTAAGGGCAACATTTTGTGGAACCTAAAGTACGCGTAGTCATCCGCATCTGATCACTTGCGCTGAAGGGAATTTATTTCCGGTTGATCAAAATCAACCCTGCTGTCACCAAAACCAGCGCAAATACCAAATTCCAGCCAGCATTTTCTGCGAGAATAAGCCACCCAAGCGCAACCGATAAAACCGGAGCAAGAAAACTGAAAGACACCACAGACGATGCTTCATAAATGCCAATGAGACGAAACCAGAGCAAAAACCCGTAGCTGGCGACAAAGACCTGAAACAGTAACCCCAATCCGTCAAACAGGTCGACCTCCCTCACGAATGGCCCAAAAAACAGCGCGGATATCAACAGCAAAGGACCGGAGGCCAAAAGCTGTGCAAACAAAATGGTTTCTGCGCGTTCTTCGCTGATGCGCGTGACACGCGCACAAAGCGCAATTCCCGCCCAACCAAAGGCACCCACCAATGCCATAATATCCCCCGTCAGACTGGCCTCTCCCTCTTCCGGACGATCCAACAAAGCTAAAGCAACCCCAAGTATTGCAAAAATGAGCCCAAGAATTCTCTTCGGTGTTAAGGTTTCATTTGGTAATAAAAAATGAGCGCTGATCGCCAACCAGATTGGCATTGTGTAAAATAACAGGCTAGCCCGAGAGACAGTGGTCCAATCAAGCGCCTGAAATAAAAGTACAAATTCAAAATAAAACAAAAACCCCATCAAAAGAGCAGACCAAATGTTATGCCGTTTGGGGAATAAGGCAATGTTTTGTGACCACATCCAAATTCCAAGCACGACGAGCGCAAGAAACGACCGGAGTGACGCCATAAAGACCGGCTGCAATCCTCCACTCGTAAGTTTGATCACCACTTGATTAAATGCGAGGATCAGCGAGAAGCCCGAAAGCCAGACAGCCCCGCTGACATCCATTTTCCTCTTTGCAATACTCACGGGTGTTCTCGGCCTCTGACGTTTTCTGCATTCGCGCAGCTATAGGAGAAGATTGCAAGCCTTTGCAGACATTATTTGCCAAATTCAAAAATCAAATGTTGCTCTTTTCACCCTCAGCACTTTTCACCGCATCATTTTTCGATTATCCCGTTTTTCAACTACGGCAAGAGTGATCAAAATGAGCGATACAATTATTGAGCGCTGCGAAGCAAAAGGGCTTCGCATGACGGAACAACGCCGCATAATTGCTGATGTGTTAGAAGACAGCGAAGATCATCCGGATGTGGAGGCCCTATATTTGCGCGCCTCAGAGAAAGACAACCGTATTTCACTGGCCACCGTTTATCGCACAGTCAAACTTTTTGAAGAAGCAGGGATTCTGGAACGTCTTGAATTTGGCGATGGACGCGCAAGGTATGAAGACGCGGAGCGCGATCATCACGATCATCTTATTGATCTTACGACCGGTGAAGTGATCGAATTTTTGGATCCGGACATCGAAGCCTTGCAGGAAAAAATTGCTGAAAAATATGGCTACACGCTCAAAGGTCACCGCCTTGAACTTTACGGTGTGCGTCGGGTGAAGGGATGACACCCTTGACAAGTGACACGCAGTGTCGCTTCATCGCAGAGTACTCACCTTTTGGTGTTCTAGGAACAGCACTGTGAAGGAAAATCTGCGCGGCATATTGTTCATGCTTTTGGCGATGGCAGGTTTTGCCATCGAAGACGGTATAATAAAAAGCCTTACAACCTCCCTGCCCGTTTCTGAAATCCTCATTGTCACCGGAGCCTTGGGTGCTTTGCTTTTTGCTGTGTTAGCGTTTGTTCGCAAAGACGCGTTAGTGTCTCGTGATATGTTTAGGAAAGCGTTTCTCATTCGTCTTCTGGCTGATATGCTTGCGCCTTTGTTTTTCATTTCTGCCTTGGCCTTGATCCCATTGTCGATGGCCTCCTCAATCCTTCAAGCGGTGCCAATCCTTGTTACGATGGGCG
>VMBT01000830.1_pt1 | contig 17616 bp, 14 predicted proteins | sample 4404301 | NCBI WGS metagenome assembly VMBT01 (sample SAMN12238535, study PRJNA552566) | marine metagenome | isolation source: Coastal seawater | place: USA: coastal Georgia, Sapelo Island | collected 2008-08/2009-08
AGCCAGCGATCGCGAAGAGGGTGTCGCCGGGCTTGACCTCGTAGAAGTAGCGGTTGAGGTCAGGGACTGTCGTTGTGGTTGACGTGGTCGTGGTGGTGCGAATCGGCGGAAGTTCACCGAGGGACTCCTCTGCGTCGAGCCCGCAGGCAGCGACCATCGTTACGGAGAGCGCGACGACGGACAGCCGAGCGAACAGGAGGGTCGCGTTTCGGTGAGTCATAGAGCGTCCATCCGGGGTCAAGACTAGAGCCACGGTCGTAGCCTCCCCCGGGTGGTCGAGGAGCGAGCCTTCCCCGGTGCGGTCTGTCCCGCCCGCACGCACCGGGTCGATGCCGATGGTGTCGGAATCGCCGTCCACGAATGGGGCAACGAGCGTGATCCAGTGCTGATGCTCGTCCACGGTGGCGCCGACTTCGGCCGCACCTTCGATGTGCTCGCACCCCGACTCGCTCAGGCGGGCTTCCGGGTCGTCGCCTGGGATCAACGTGGGCACGGCGACTCCGACCATGCTCACCTCTACTCCTTCGACGCCGATCTTCGCGACGCCGCCAGTGTCTTCGAGTTCGTCGCCGGCCGCCGACCGGTTGTTGTCGTCGGCCATTCCAAAGGCGGGGCGATCATGACCGCGCTCGCCGACGCCCACCCCTTCCGATTTCGAGCCTTCGTCAACCTTGACGGCATCCCGTATCGACGACCCGGCCCTGATGTCCCGGAGCACCAACGCGCCGGCGCGCTCGGAGCCGAACTCTCCTCGTGGCTCGCCCACCGCCGCCGCACCGCCGGAGGGCAGCGTCGTCCGGGAACGATCACCGAACTCGCCGCCCGTCGAGGTCAGATGAACCCCCGGTTGTCGCGAGAGTGGCTCGAGTACCTCGTGACCGTGGGCGGTCGTCACGATGCCGACGGGTGGCGATGGAAGCTCGATCCGTCGATGCGTCTCGGGGGCTTCGGCCCGTGGCGACCCGAGTGGGCCCTCTACCGTCTCGCTGGTCTCGCGGTTCCCTTTCTCGGTGTGCTCGTCGGGGCCGAGGAACCGATGGGCTGGGGCACTCGACCTGAGCATGTCGAGCGGTTCATGCCGCGTCGTTCGCGCCTCGAGTACTTCGAGGAGTTCGGCCACTTCGTGCACATCGAGCAACCCGAACTCGTCTCGACATTGATCCTCGACTTCCTCTCGGAGTCGCTATGAGCGCTGTCACCCGCCTCGCCCATAACCGGGTCAGCCTCGCTCTTCACCATCTTCGGGAAGGCGATGGTCGACCGCTCCTACTCCTCCACGGCCTCGGTGAGTCGTCGGAGTCGATCTTCAGCACCCCCCTTCCGGACTGGCCGGGACCGGTGGTCGGACTCGACTTCACCGGACACGGGCTCTCGACGGTTCCCGCCGGGGGTGGTTACACCACCGAAATCCTCCTTGGCGACGCCGACGCCGCCGTCGAGCACCTCGGAGCGGTAACGGTGCTCGGTCGAGGGCTCGGCGGCTACGTCGCCCTGCTCCTCGCTGGTGCCCGACCCGATCTCGTGATCGGGGCGATCATCGATGACGGACCCGGCCTCTCCGGCGGTCCGATCGAGCCGACATCGACCGCGGTCCTGTCGATCGGCGGAGACGGTAGTGCTCCAGACCCCTACGCGCTTCTTGAGCTCGGCCGGGACCTGCGCCCCGCGGACTACGCAGTCGACTTCGCTCGTCTAGCGACCGAAGCCAGCCACATCGACGAGCCGATCACGGTCGTCGCGCAGTTTCGGCCGCCGTGGCTCACCGCGGTTGCCGCGGCTCCCGGAGTCGGCTCAGCTGATCGTGCCGCGGCGCTCGCTCGTTACGCCCAGCTGTGACTCGTGTGGACTCAGCCGGTTCGATCGACGATGAACTGAGCGAGTTCAGAGAGCGGGCCAACGGCCGCTGGGGCGATTCTTTCGTCGAGCGCTGACACCGCGACCTCCAGTCGGTGCGCGATCGACGACTCGAGGTCGTTGAGCGCGCCCGTATCGATGATCACCTGCTGGATGTCGGCGATGTCGGCATCACTGAGATCCGGGGTACCCACTCGGTCGAGCACGATGTGCTGCGCAGGTGACGCGGCAGCGAACGCCCGTGCCATAAGCGGCGTCGGCTTCGACTCTCGGAGGTCACCACCCACCGGCTTTCCGGTCAACGCTGGATCACCGAAGACGCCGATGACGTCGTCGCGCATCTGAAATGCCTCCCCGAGCGGGAGTCCGTACTCGCTCAGCGCGGCGATCACCGCTGCCGACCCACCCGCGATGCTGGCTCCGAGGTGCAGCGGGCGCTCGATCGAGTACTTCGCGCTCTTGTATCGACACACCCGCTCGGCCCGCTCCAGACTCCGATTCCCCGTCGCCGAACCGAGCACGTCGAGTAATTGGCCGACGTCGACCTCAATACGGAGCTCGTCCCAGACCGCTCGTGTCTCACCGGTCGCGCTCCCGATCAGGCGGTCCGCGTAGACACCGGCGAGGTCCCCAACGAGGATGGCGACGCCCTCGCCGAATCGCCGAGCCTCGCCAGCCCAGCCGCTTTCCCGGTGACGATCGCCGAAGAGGCGATGGGTAGTCGTCGATCCGCGCCGCGAGTCGGCGTCGTCGATCACATCATCGTGGAACAGCGCCTGAGCGTGCAGTAGTTCGAGCGCGGCCCCAGCAGTGACCACCGGAGAGTCGACCAACTCCGCCTCGGCGATGTCCCCTCCGGCGGCGACGAAGCCCCAATGGCAGAACGCGGGCCGTAAGCGCTTCCCACCCGATCGCACGAGGCGCGCAAGCTCGCCGAGTGGGCCGGCCAGTTCCGAATCGAGGTCGGTCCAGCGTCGGGACTCGCTCTCGAGGAGTGCCTCGAGAACCATGTCGACCCGACGCGCGACGACGCCAAGCGAGGCGGGGGGCTCTCCCATGCCGGTCAGGCTATGGGGAGAGGGTCACTGCTCGCCGGTCTCGAGGCCGGCGACGACCTCATCGATCTGCATGCGCGCGGCGCCGATGCGCTCACGGCACGTCGCGATCAACTCCGCGGCCCGACGCACCCGTTCGGCGAGTTGGTCGACGTCGACATCGGCCGACTCGAGTTCGTCGAGGATGTTGTCAAGTTCGGCCAGCGCCTCGGCGTAGGTGGTCGGTTGCTCAGCCATCGCGCTCCACTCCATCCACCGTACTCACCACAACTCCATCGACGAGTCGGGTCCGCAGCGTGGAGCCGCTCCCGATGTCCGTGGTGGAACGCACGACACGACCGTCGGGTCCCGTCGAAATACTCCAGCCACGCTGCAAGAGCCGTGTCGGATCAAGGAGTTCGCGGCGTCGCTCCAAATCATCAAGGTGTCGATCCGCCGTGAGCGCAGCGACTCCCGCCGACCTGACGAGGCGCTGCGCGGCGCGATCCGACCGGATCAATTCGGCGTCGAGACGACGGCGCACAGCGGACACCCGATGGGCACGACCCGCCAATCGCTCATCCGATCGCGAGACGGCGACGTGCGTCTGGCGGGCGACGCGCTGCGCGGTCGACATGAGCCCCACTCCGGCGCCATCGAGACGCGACCCTGAGATCCGAAGGATGTCGACCCAGGTGCTCTCAGTGCGCGAGACGAACTCACCCACCATGTCCACGATCGCTCCAGCGCAGGCCGTCGGCGTCTTCCAGGCTCGACCCGCTACCTCATCAGCGACACTGCGGTCGATCTCGTGACCAATGCCGGTGAAGACCGGAATCGGTGATGTCGCGATGGCCCGTGCGATCCCCTCGGCATCGAACGCGGCGAGGTCATTGCGCGAGCCCCCACCGCGGATCACAACAATGAGATCCACGTCTCGACGGCCAAGCGCGCGGATTGCCGCGGCCACCATCTCCTCCGCCTCGTCCCCCTGAACACGCGCGTCGATCGCCGACACCTCGAAGCCGAATCCGCTGCGCTCCAACTCGTTGCAGAAGTCATGCCACGCGGCTGACCCAACACTCGTCACCAGCCCGAGCCGCATCGGAGCGACCGGCAACGGCAGTCGTCGATTGGCCTCGATGAGGTCCTCGGCCAGGAGTCGGGCCAGCAGAGCCTCGCGCGCCGCCCCGATGTCCCCGATCGTGAACTGCGGATCGATATCGCTCAGCTTCAGGCCGAGTCGCCCGGTTGGCGGATACACGTCGAGCGTCCCGAACACTCTCACCCGCGTGCCATCGGCGAGCTCGAGCCGACTCTGACGCAACACTGGCGTGATCGTCCGCTTGACGTTCGCGAACAACTGGACATTCAGCACGGCCTTGCCATCGGCACCCTCCTCGACGAGGGTGAAGTACGTGTGCGGTCCGCGATCGACGAGTCCTGAAATCTCGCCGACGACCCAGACACCCGATCCGAATCGGTCTCGGAGGGAGTCGTTGATCGCCGAGGTCAGTTCGACGACGCCGTAGGTCGTGTCGCTCATCGACCCCTCACCACGGGCGCGACGCGCCGTGGAGACCAGACATCGGCTCCTCCGACCACCAGCGGCCACTGAACCGCCACGCCGTCGATCCCCGATCGGTGGCGATGGGAGCCATGGGTCGAGGCCACAGGGCCTCGACCGCGGCGACGATCGCGGCTGCCTCCTCAGCGCTCGGCGCAGGGCGGATCGCCTCGGTGACCACGATCGGCCCGCTCACAGCGGGACGTTCCCGTGCTTGCGCTTCGGCAGGTCCTCGCGCTTCGACCGGAGAGCCCGAAGGCCAGCGATCACTTTCCGGCGGGTCTGCGAGGGCTCGATTACGTCATCGACGAAACCGCGTTCGGCCGCCGCGTACGGATTGGCGTAGCGCTCGGTGTACTCGGCGACGAGTTCAGCTCGCCGTGCCGCGGGGTCGGCCGCCTGCTGGAGTTCGCGCCGGTAGACGATCTCAACCGCTCCCTGCGGGCCCATGACGGCCAGTTCAGCCGACGGCCAGGCGAAGGCGAGGTCAGCGCCGACCGACTTCGAGTTCATCACCACATACGCCCCGCCGTAGGCCTTGCGCGTGATGACTTGGATCCGCGGCACGGTGGCCTCGCAGAAGGCGTAGAGCAGTTTCGCGCCATGACGGATGATGCCGTCATGTTCCTGGTTGACCCCGGGCAGGAAGCCAGGGACATCGACGAACACGACCAGCGGGATGTTGAACGCGTCGCAGGTCCGAACGAATCGCGCGGCCTTCTCGGAGGACTCGATGTCGAGCACTCCAGCGAAGCTCATCGGCTGGTTGCCGACGATGCCGACGGTCTGACCGTCGAGTCGGGAGAAGCCGCAGATCACCGACTTCGCCCAATGCGGGAAGTACTCCATGAACTCCCCGTCGTCGACCACCGACCGGATGACCTCGTGCATGTCGTAGGGCTGGTTCGGGCTGTCCGGCAGCAGATCGTCGAGTTCGGGGCACTCGCGCTCGGGATCATCAGTGGGCTCACCCGCCGGCGGGTGCTCCATGTTGTTGGCCGGCAGGAACGACAGCAAGTACTTCACTTCGTCGAGGCAAGCCTGCTCGTCGTCGCTGACGAAGGTGGCGACACCCGACTTCGAGGCGTGGCTCATCGCGCCCCCGAGTTCCTCGAGGGTCACGTCGGCGCCGGTGACGGTCTTCACCACATCGGGTCCGGTGATGAACATGTGCGAGGACTCCCGCACCATGAAGATGAAGTCGGTCATGGCCGGCGAGTACACAGCGCCACCGGCACAGGGTCCGAGGATCACGGAGATCTGCGGGATGACACCGGACGACTTGACGTTGCGGTGGAAGATGCCGCCGTAGGAGGCGAGTGACACGACGCCCTCCTGGATGCGGGCACCCGCGCCGTCGTTGAGGCCGATCATCGGGGCACCGGTTCGAAGGGCGAGATCCATGACCTTGTGGATCTTCTCGGCGAAGACCTCGCCGAGAGCTCCACCGAACACGGTGAAGTCCTGACTGAAGACGAAGACCTTGCGGCCATCGATCGTGCCCCAGCCGGTGATGACACCGTCGGTGTATGGATGCTCGTCGAGACCAGCCGCATGGGCGCGGTGTCGGGCCAACATGTCGAGTTCGTGGAAACTGCCGTCGTCGAGCAAGTAGTCGATGCGCTCGCGAGCGAGCATCTTGCCCTTCGCGTGTTGACGCTCGACGGCCCGTTCGCTACCGGCGTGCAGGGCCGCCTCGCGACGCTCCCGCAGCTCCTCGAGTCTGGCGCGCATGGTGCTCACCGGAGCGACGCTAGTTGGTTGCTGGATGCCCCGCGTGGGTCGCGATCAGGGAGTCGTGGTCTCGGTGGAGGTCGCGTCATCGACACCGTCGAGAACGGTGGTCGTGGGCACGATGGTCGATCCGGTCGTGCCGACGATGCTGGTTGGCACCGCCGGCAGTGTCGTCGAGGAGGTCGGTGTCGACCCGTCCGACTCGTAGATCATCACGGCGCCGTTAGCGACCGCGGTGAGACCGGTCTCGAACGAGACGGTCACGGTCACGGACCAGGTTCCCGGAACATCAAATGGCAGGCCGGTGCCGAGGGGCAGGCGGGCGACACCGCGACCGGTGAGCGGGATGTCCTGAATGGTGCCCCTCCCGTAACTCCCGACCTCCGGATCGAATTCGACGACGAGATCGGTGATCGGAGCCGGCGTCTCGATCACGAGCACCTCGAGCCCGTTAAGCCCGACGCGCGATGGATCGAGCGAGACCTCGGCGACGAATCCTGATGCGGCGTCCTCGATCGGCACGGTCACCGCGTACGTCATCTCGGGGATCAGGGAGACCTTGGGTGGGTTGAGTGAAAGGAGCCAACCGCTGAAGGCGAGCACCACCACGCCGATGAGGGCCTCCGTGCCGAAGGTCCGACGGAACCGGTCGGCGTGGGCGGCCGACATCGTCTCCCGGCGGGCGAGTTTGCTGTTGATCACCGAACGCGCCCCGATGGCGACGAAGGCCATGACGATGACGGCGATCGACTTCACGACCACGACCCGGCCATAGGAACTGTTGAGCACGGCACCACCGACGAGGCGGTAGGTCTGGGCGACCCCGCTGATGACCGCGACCACGAGCGCGGTGGTCGCCAGTTGGGTGTAGTTCCGGGTCGCCTTGACGAGGTCGGCCGGGCCCGGCCCAGCCAGCACGACGCGTCCGACGAGCACCGCGCCGCCGAACCAGATGCCGACGGAGGCGATGTGGATGAGGTCGATCACGATGCCGAGTACCACCAGATCACCGTCGAGCCGGGAGAAGGCCATCGTCGCGGCCGCGGCGGTCGGGAGGGTGATCGCGAACGCCTGTGAGCCCGGTTCGTTGATCCGCTCGGGGTAGACGGCGATCCAGAGGCACCCGGCGACGAGCGCGAGGCGCGCCACCGCGGCTCGGCCCGGCCACCCCGACTGGAAGAGATCCATCCATGAGAACGGACTGAGCGCCGCGCCGAAGGAGTTCGCGGTGAAGTCGGCGGTGAGCGCGGCGACGTACAGCACGGTGCCGATCAGGGCGACCGTCCACGTCGTGATCATGAATCGCTGGGTCACCGTGTAGAGCGGGCCCTCCGGCCAGACGAGGGCGATCATCGCGGCCGCGCCGAAGAGGATGAGTACGGCGACCCCGGAGATGAGTCGACCGAGCCAGACGGCGCCTCCGGTCGACCCGTTGGAGCGCACCGGGTCGCTCTCTGCGGTAGAGACCGGAACCGCGGGCACCGTGATGTTGGTGGCCTGCTCCGTCGAGTTGCCGGCGACCACCGTGTCGGCGGCGACCGAGAAGGCGATGAGATCGGTCGCGATCGGTTGGTTCAGGTCGTCGCGAAGAAGCCAGGTGATCGTGCAGGCACCCTTCGGAAACGGCGAGAGCACCTCAACGGTGAACGTGACGTCGTCGTCGGCGAGCTGCGGTATGCCGGTGCTCTGCGGCTGTGCCGGGACCCCGCATCCCACCGCCACCGTGAACGATTCGTCGGCGTCCACGGGCTGCTGGAACGCGAAGGTCATGAAGGCCGGCGAGGTTCCGAGGGTCGCACCATCCGACGGGCTCGACGCCGCGAGTTCGTTCGACCCGTTCTGAGCCGACACCGGGGATCCAGGAGCGACGAGGGCGATGGCCAGCGCGATCAGGGCGCCGACGAGGCGGGCGGCCAGACCGAACGTCACCCGCGATCGACCACCCCTCCGGGGCGATTCAACGGCGGTGGCGATCACATGCCAACGGTAGTCAGGGGTCCGCCTCGACGACCGGCATCCCGTCGGACGGGGTGGGCACCTCCGACCTAGTGTGGGCGGATGGCCACCCAGTCGCTCTACCGCCGTTACCGGCCGCGACGCTTCGCCGAGTTGAAGGGCCAAGAGCACGTCGTGAGGGCGCTCCGGGAAGCGGTCCGTACCGGTCGCGAGGGGCAGGCCTACCTCTTCAGTGGACCTCGGGGGACCGGCAAGACGACCACCGCTCGAATCCTCGCCAAGGTGCTCAACTGCACCGCTCCGGTCGATGGTGAGCCGTGCTGCGAATGCGACTCATGCCTGTCGGTCGAGCGGGGTACGAGCTACGACGTACACGAACTCGATGCTGCGTCGAACAACTCGGTGGAGGATGTCCGCAGCCTGATCGACAAGGTGTCGCTCGCGACGCCCGGCCGGCACAAGGTCTACATCCTCGACGAGGTGCACATGCTCGGTCCGGGGGCCTCCGCCGCCCTCCTCAAGGTGTTGGAGGAGCCGCCGCCCCACGTGGTCTTCGTGCTCGCGACGACCGATCCGCAGCGCCTCAAGGACACGATCAGGTCACGCACCCAGCATCTCCAGTTCCATCTACTGCCCTCCGACACACTCGCCGAGCACCTGCGCTGGGTCGCTGACGACGCGGGAATCGACATCGACTCGTCGGTGATCGACGCGGCCCTCGAACAGGGTGGTGGATCAGCCCGCGATTCGCTCTCGGCTCTCGAACTCCTCGCGGCCACCGGCGGTGACGTCTCTGACCACATCGACCTCGATGAGTTCGTCTCCGCCTTCGTCGACACCGACACGGGACGAGCTCTCGCCGCGGTCGCCCACGCCGTCTCGATGGGGCACGATCCCCGAACCCTCACCGAGCACCTCCTGCGGCATCTCAGGAATCTGTTTCTCTCGCTCATGGCTCCCGAACTCGTTCAGGTGCGTCACGACCGACTCGACGAACTGGCGTCGCTCGCGCGGGCGCTCGGCGCAGCCGGACTCGTGCGTTCGATGGAGCGACTTGGCCAAGCCCTCGTCGAGATGCGGTTCGCCCCCGATCCTCGGATCATGCTGGAGATCTCACTCGTCCAGTTGACCCGCGATGACACTGGTGATGACACGGGGGCACTTCTCGCACGACTCGAACGACTTGAACGCGCCGTTCGAGATGGATCGCAGCGCGCACCGGAACCGGCCGCTCCCGTCGACCCGGGAACCGGAAAGGCCGTACTCGGCGGACGGGCCCGCCGGTCAGCCGAGCCGAAGACAACCGAATCAGCTCCCCCTCCGGCAACGGCGGCCGAGTCCGCGGTCCCCGCCTCACCGACCGAGGTGGTACCCAAGACTCCGTCAGCGCCCGTCGATCTTCGTCGGGTGATCGAGGTATGGGAGTCGAGCGTTCGCGCTGGGCTGAAGCCGCTCGTTCGGGCACTCTTCTCCGCCGGCGAGTTCGTGGGGTTCGATTCCCCGGCCACGGCGCGCTTCCGTGCGCCGAACCCCGCCCACGGCGCTCGTTGCTCAGCCCACCTCGCTGAAGTGGCCACCGCCCTCGGACGGGCACTCGGGTCCGAGGTGACGATCGTCCTCGACGACACTCCCGAAACGCCGGCGACCACAGCCACTAACACCGACGATTCGGTGGAGGAGCCGATCGACCCGACCGAGCTCGTCGATGTGCCACCGTCCGACGTTCCGACCCCGGTGGACTCGATCACCAAAGCCTTTCCTGGCGCTCAGGTCGTTGAAAGGAACGACTGATGGCGGGCGTCTACACCCCTCCCGTCCAGACCCTGATCGACGAGCTCGGACGCTTGCCCGGTGTCGGCCCGAAGTCGGCGCAACGGATCGCGTTCCATCTGCTCAAGATTCCGGCGGCCGACGTCGAGCGACTCGCTGCGGCGATTCACGACGCGAAGGATCGGGTGCGCTTCTGCGAGCGCTGCTTCAACGTGGCCGAGTCGACGCTCTGCCCAATCTGCTCTGACGAGCGGCGCGACAGCACGATCCTGTGCGTCGTCGAGGAGTCCCGCGACATCGTCGCCCTCGAGCGCACCGGCGAGTTCCGGGGGCGCTACCACGTACTCCTCGGATGCATGAACCCGCTTGAGGGCATCGGCCCGGAGAACCTCAAGATTCGCGAGCTCGTTACCCGGCTCGGCGAGGAGCCGATCGAGGAGATCGTCATCTGCACGAACCCCAACACCGAAGGTGAGGTCACGGCCATGTACCTCGCGCGCCTGCTCGGGCCGCTCGGGATCCGGGTCACGCGCCTCGCGAGCGGCCTCCCGGTGGGTGGTGACCTTGAGTACGCCGATGAGCTCACCCTTGGGCGAGCGTTCGAGGGTCGTCGGGCCGTTGAGTCCTGACGCGAATCGGAACTAGCTCAGAACGCGCGGACGATCAGGGCGTCGCCCTGCCCACCGCCGCCGCACAACGCGGCCGCCCCGACGCCACCGCCGCGACGACGGAGTTCGTGCAACAGCGTGAGCGCGAGTCGGTTGCCGCTCATGCCGATCGGGTGACCGAGAGCGATCGCGCCACCATTGACATTGACCCTCTCCGGGTCGAGAGCGAGATCGGCGGTCGAGGCGATGCCCACGGCAGCGAAAGCCTCGTTGATCTCAACCAGGTCGAGATCGTCGACTCCGAGATCCGTTCGCGCCAGCGCAGCGCGGATCGCGTTCGAGGGCTGAAGCAGGAGCGACGGATTGTCCGGGCCGGCCACCATGCCGAACGACACGAACTCTCCGAGACTCTCGACCCCTCGCCGATCGGCCTCCGCCTCGCTCATGAGAACGAGCGCGGATCCGCCATCGGAGATCTGCGAGGCGTTGCCGGCGGTGATCGTTCCGCTCGGGTCGAATGCCGGTCGCAGGCCGCCGAGGCTGTCGGCGGTCGTGTCGGCGCGGATGCCCTCATCCTCGGTCACGACGACCGCGTCACCACGACGCTGCGGCACGGAGACCGATGCGATCTCATCGGCGAGTCGGCCGTTCTTCGTAGCGTCGGCGGCCCGCTCATGGGAGGCGGCAGCGAACTCGTCTTGAGCGGCGCGACTGATCGCGCCGGCCGTGTACCGCTCCGTGCCAGTGCCCATGAGGCAAGCGTCGAAGGCGCACCAGAGTCCGTCGTGGACGATGGCGTCGCGCACCTCCGCGTCGCCATAGCGAATTCCGGCCCGCGCCGCGGGCAGGAGATGTGGGGCGTTGGTCATCGACTCCATGCCTCCGGCAACGACGATGTCGGCGTCACCTGAGGCGATCATCTGATGCGCCAGGTACACGGTGTTGAGACCGGAGAGACACACCTTGTTCACGTTGACCGATGGGACACTCATCGGAATCCCGGCCTTCGCGGCCGCTTGGCGGGCGGGCACTTGGCCCTGTCCGGCCATGAGCACCTGCCCCATGATCACGTGGTCGACGTCCTGTGGGGCGACGCCGGCGCGTTCGAGGGCGGCGGCGATGGCCGCCCCACCGAGGTCGGCGGCCGACAGCGAACTGAAGGCACCGCTCAGCTTTCCGATCGGGGTGCGGGCTCCAGCGACGATTCGGGTGGTCATGGGTGAACCGTAGTTGTCCCCGCCACCGGTGTCGCCCTCGGGCGCTCCACCTCGCACAGCGAAGTTACCGGTTGGTACGGTCCCGCCATGACGACGACAGCCATCCGTGACGCCGTGCTCGCCGGTGCTCCCGGTGAGGAACTCGCCCACCTCCCGATTCCCGAGTCGTATCGAGCCTCGTTCGTGCGACGAGACGAGGTCGACATGTTCGAGGGGGTCGCCTCCGAGGACAAGGACCCGCGTCAGGCCCTCCATGTCGATGAGGTCGCGACACCGGAACTGGCGCCCGACGAGGTGTACCTCGCGGTCATGGCCTCGTCGATCAACTTCAACACCGTCTGGTCATCGATCTTCGAACCGCTTCCCACCTTCGGGTTCCTCGATCGCCTCGCTCGCGAGTCGGAGTGGTCAGCCAGGCACCGGCGAGATGAGCACATCCTCGGCTCCGATGCCTCCGGTGTGGTGCTCCGGGTGGGCTCCGCTGTCCGCAACTGGAAGCCCGGGGACCGGGTCACCGTTCACTGCAACCACGTCGACGATCAGGACCCCTCCGCTCACGACGACTCGATGCTCGCCAACAATCAGCGGATCTGGGGTTTCGAGACCAACTTTGGCGGGCTCGCCGATATCGCAGTCGTGAAGGCCAACCAGTTGATGCCGAAGCCCACCCACCTCAGCTGGGAGGAGGCGGCTGTCAACGCGTTGTGTAACTCCACCTCCTATCGCATGCTCGTCAGCGATAACGGCGCCCGCATGAAACAGGGTGACTCGGTGCTCATCTGGGGAGCGACGGGAGGCATCGGCGGCTACGCCGTCCAATACGTGTTGAACGGCGGCGGCACACCGATCGGCGTGGTCTCCTCACCCGAGCGGGCAGCGATGCTCGAGGCGATGGGGTGCGAGGCCATCATCGACCGACGAGCCGAGGGGTACCGGTTCTGGTCCGACGAGCACACCCAGGATGAGTCCGAGTGGCGTCGCTTCGGCAAAAAGATCCGAGAGTTGACCGGAGAGGATCCCGACATCGTCTTCGAGCACCCGGGCCGCTCCACGATGGGCGCGTCGGTTTTCGCGGTGCGTCGCGGTGGAACCGTGGTCACCTGCGCGGCGACCTCGGGTTACATGGTCGAGTTCGACAACCGGCACCTGTGGATGAAGTTGAAGCGGGTCCTCTCCTCCCACTTCGCGAACTACGCGGAGGCCTGGGCGGCCAATCGGCTTATCGACCAGGGACGTATCCAGCCGCTCCTCTCCCGTGTTCACACCCTCGAGGAGGTGGGCGAGGCGGCTCGCGCCGTGCACCGAAACGAAGTGGAAGGCAAGGTGGGCGTGCTCTGCCTGGCTCCCGAGGAAGGCCTTGGAATCGACGATCCGGAGAAGCGGGACCGAATCGGGGAGGATCGCATCACCGTGGTCCGGAGACACTCGACCTGAGATCGACCCCGTCATCATCCCCGACGTCGGGCAGACTGTCGCCATGATCCTCACCGAGATCGACCACGTCGCCATCGCCGTCAACGACCTCGAGGCCGCGATCGCCTATTACGAGCAGGCCTTCGGCGCGACCGTCACCCACCGAGAGGTCGTCGAGAGCGACGGTGTCGAGGAGGCGCTGCTCGCCGTCGCGGAGAGTTACGTGCAACTGCTGACACCGACCCGACCGGACTCCCCGGTCGCCAAAGCGATCGAGAAGCGTGGCGAAGGTCTCCACCACATCGGCTACCGAGTCGATGACTGCGCCGCTGCTCTCGAGTCGATGGTCGCCGCGGGGGCACGGGCGATCGACGCTGCGCCCCGTCCGGGAAGTCGCGGAACGACCGTGGCTTTCATCCATCCGAAGGGCAGCTTCGGAACGCTGATCGAACTCGTCCAGGAGTGATCGGACGAGAGCCGTCCGACACAGGGCGGACATGAGCGACGACCGACGACTACGGCCGGCCGCCGTCCTCTGGGACATGGACGGCACGCTCGTCGACACCGAGCCCTACTGGATCGCGGCCGAGCGGCGTCTCGTCGCGGAGTACGGGGGCGACTGGCCCGACCACCACGCGCACGCCATGGTGGGCTTCGACCTCCGCGACTCCGCCGCCTACATGATCGAGCACGGCGGCATCGACGACCTCGCGCCCGAGCAGATCATCGAGCGCCTGCTCGACGATGTCATCGAGTCCGTTCGGCAGCGAATCCCCTGGCGACCTGGAGCTCGTGAACTGCTCGCAGCCCTCGTCGCCGACGGCGTGCCCTGCGGGCTCGTCACGATGTCCTGGCGCCGATTCGTCGACCCGGTGCTCGAAGCCCTGCCGCCGGGTTCATTCTCCGTGGTCGTCTGCGGCGACGACGTCGAGCGAGGAAAGCCTGATCCCGAGCCGTACACGACGGCAGCCGAACTGCTCGGCGTCGCTCCCGCGGACTGTATGGCCCTCGAGGACTCACCGACCGGTGTCGCCTCCGCGGTCGCGGCCGGATGTGTCACGGTCGGTGTGCCGAACGTCGCCGATCTGAGGGGGGTCCGCGGCGCCACGCTCGTCCCGAGCTTGGTCGACGTCGATCTCGCGACGATCTGGGCGTCATCGCACGGCCCAGAACGAACTCGCCGGCGTCTCACCCTCGCCGCGGTCATCGCGGCTGCGCTGGCGCTCGTCGGCGTGACCTTCACCCTTGGCGGGGACAACGAACCAATCGCCCCTCCCGGTGAGATCGCTCTCGATGTCTGGGCTCCGTACTGGACGCTCGATGACACGCTCGCCGACCCCAGCCTCGCTGATCGCATCGGCGCGCTCCGCGAGGTGTCGCCGTTCTGGTTCTCCGTCGACGGCACCGGCACGGTCATCGTCGACTCGAACACGCCGGCCTCGGAGGCGGAGAGACTGATCTCCCTCGTCGAGGCCTCACCAGCGCGCCTCGTCCCGTCGATCATCGATCATCTGCCGAGCGGCGCGATGGCGGCGCTTCTCGCCGATGAGGCGCGACGGTCGCGCCACGTCGACCGCATCGTCTCGTTCGCTCGTGAGATCAACGCTGACGGCATCGACATCGACTACGAGCAGTTCGCCTTCGCCGATAACCCGACCACCTGGCCGACGACCTCTCCGGCCTGGGTGACCTTCATCGCTGAGCTCGCCGAGGCCCTCCACGCCGACGGTCGGACCCTGACGGTCTCGGTCCCGCCCATCTACGACGTGACAACAACCGGCGAGATTGGCTACTGGGTGTACGACCATGGGGCGATCGCGGAGCATGTCGACGCGATCCGACTCATGGCCTACGACTTCTCCACGTCGAGCGCTGGGCCGGTCGCGCCGCTCGACTGGACGCGCGACGTGGTCGAGGGCGCACTCAAAGCCGTGCCGGTCGAGCATCACTCCAAACTGGTCCTCGGCATTCCTGCCTACGGTTACAACTGGGTCGTGGGGATTGATGGAACGTGCCCGGCCGACGCTCCAGGCCGGACCGGGGTCACGTCAGCCTCGATCGATGACCTCATCGCGAGGAGAGGCGGCACCCCGGCCTACGACGCGCTGAGCGGCGAGTGGACGTTCACTTACGAACTCGAGCTCTCCGACGCCGTCACAAGTTGTGTGCAACGACGTGAGGTGAGGTGGATCGACGCCGAAGGTGTTCGGGATCGGGTGCACATCGCGCGGCGAGCCGGCTTCGGCGGGGTATCACTCTGGGCACTCGGCTACGACGACCCGGAGGTCTGGGCGACGCTCACGGCATCGCTCTCCGGTGAGATACCGGTCGAGACGACGGTGGCTTCATGAGAGAGGGCCTCGAGACCCTGATCGGCGCGCTCGAGAGCCAGGACCTCGTCGACGCGGTGTTCTCCTCACGCGACGGCCGACGGGTCCGTCTCCGTCGGGTCGACCTACACCGCGGCCGAGTGATCCAGTTCGAGATCACCGACGGTTCAGCCTCCACGGTGGACAACGTCGATCCAACCTCGATCGCCGACCGCGTCAGCGCACTGCTCGACGACGGATTCCGATCCGTGTTCGTGCGACTCTCCGATCGATCTGAGCAGTTCACCCTGTCGAAGCGAGGTCGGGTACTGCGCTCGGTCCATCAGGGATCGAGTGCAGCTCCCGACACCGATCACGATCGGCGGCCACCGCGCTCCGTGCCGGAGGACGCTCCGTTTCTCGTCGAACTCGGCCTCACAGGGCGAGATGGTCGGGTGAAAGCGTCGGCCCGAGACAAGTACCTCCAGGTGGTTCGCTTCGTCGACATTCTCGACACCACTCTCGATGGCGTGGCCGACGGCGGCATCGTCGATGTCGTTGATCTCGGCTGCGGGGCAGGGGTGCTGACCATGGCCACCCATCACCATCTGTTGTCTCGAGGATTGACACCTCGAACGGTTGGGGTCGACCTGAAGTCCGACCTCCTCGATCGACTGAACGCCTCCGCGGGCCGGCTCGCCGAACGAGATCCGGGCTGGGAGGGATTGCGCTTCGACGCGGGGTCGATCGCCGACTGGCAACCTCAGAGCGGGAGCGAACCCGATGTGGTGATCGCCCTGCACGCCTGTGACACGGCGACCGACGACGCGCTCGCCGCGGCGGTCGACTGGGAGTCGCGGGTGATCCTGGCCGCGCCGTGCTGCCAGCACGACCTCCAAGCCCAACTCGACCGTCACGCGATCCCGCCCGGATTCGAGTCGCTCATGAAACATGGCATCGTTCGGGAACGCCTCGGAGATCTCCTGACCGACACCGTGCGAGCCGACCTGCTCGCCTCGCATGGCTACCGGACCGACGTGATCGAGTTCGTGGCTGGAGAACACACCGCCAAGAACCTCATGATCCGAGCCACCGCGGAAGGTTCCCCCGACCTAGCGGCCGCCTCGCGCGTCGATGATCTGGTGTCGCGGTGGGGGGTGCGTCCCGCCCTGCTCGATCGGCTCGGGGCGAGACCGAGCTGATCTCGAGTAGCCGTTAGCGACGGTCGTGATCGCCACCGACCAGATTTACGGTGATGACCGCGAGGAACCCGATCAGCGCCATCAACGCCAGCGACACGAAGCCGAACGATCGGAACCACACCTCGGAGCAGGCGGGCCCCGTGGCCGCGCAGGCCCCGGAATCGAGTCCGGGGTTCCACTCGACGAGGTAGTGGTACGCCGAGACGAGCGAGCCGAGGGCCGCGACCGTGACGACATGCCAACGAATCTCCCGCCCGCCGCGGATCATCCAGACGATGCCAATGATCGCGAGCGGATACATCGCGATCCGTTGAAACCAGCAGAGGCGACAGGGGATGTACCCGGCGACCTCGGAGAAGTAGAGCGATCCGAGGGTGGCCCCGCCGGCGATGAGCGCGGTGAGCGTTGCCCGCGTCTCGATAACCACGTTGAGAACAGATCTACCCCGGCCGCTCACGGCGAGCAGCCAGAGCACGACCGTCGCCAACCCAACCATCACGGCGAGGGTGGCGCTCAGCACCTCGATCGTCTCGACGTTCACTGGGTCAGTTTGCCCCGTTGGCTCGACAGGCCCACGCGGGAGGCCGCAAGTAGGGTTGAGGCCATGCAGGAGTTCTCATCCGTCACCGTGTCGGCCGGAGAGGCCGAGTCGCTCACCGAGCTGCTCAACGCGCGCTCGGCCGAAGGGTGGACCGTCGTCTCCATCGTTCCGGCCGCGCAGTCGATCGTCGCCTACCTGTGCCGCCCGACCGGATCGAACGCGTTCGGAGCCACCGCCACCACCAACGCTTCCCTCAGCCCGGAACCGGCATCCACGACCCCAGCCACAAACTCGGCAGTGAGCCCGTCACCGGCAGTATCGCCCTCACCGACCCCATCGGCCTCGGTGGTGGACCCCTCCCCCGCCCCGGCGGTTCCCTCGGGTTGGTACGCCGACCCCTCCGGCCGGTTC
>VMBT01000833.1_pt1 | contig 17491 bp, 17 predicted proteins | sample 4404301 | NCBI WGS metagenome assembly VMBT01 (sample SAMN12238535, study PRJNA552566) | marine metagenome | isolation source: Coastal seawater | place: USA: coastal Georgia, Sapelo Island | collected 2008-08/2009-08
TCTATTTTTTTGTTACAAAAGAGTTTGAATCTTTAATTAAGACTTCTTTTATTGATAAAAAATATCAATTTTATTTAAGTAATCATGAATATTATGATCATTTGTCAAAATTAGATTTTGCTTTTGCTTGTTCTGGGACTGTTCATTTAGAGCTTAGTTTTTCACATATTCCTCATTTTATATTTTATAAAGCCAATTGGTTTAATTATTTAATTTTTAGGATATTTGTAAGATCAAAATATTTATCGTTGGTTAATATCTTTAATAAGAGATCTAGTATTAAGGAATTTATTCAGTCAAATTTTACTCATAATTTAATAATTAAAGAATTTGAACTTCTATTTAAAAATAAAGATAAATTTAATGATTATTATAATTTAATGATAGATTCTTTGAATAAAGCTAACATTCAAAAAATTAGATCAGATGTTATTATTGATTATTTAAAAAAGTCTTCTTTAACCAAAGAAGATTAAATATAGATTTCTTTTCTCTTTCACTCACACCTCGATAATTTTTATCTTTTTCTCCTGTATATAGCTGACGAGGTCTAGTAATTTTGAATTCATTATCTTCTATCATTTCTTTCCATTGCGAAAGCCAACCGACGGTCCTTCCTACTGCAAATATAGGTGTAAACATTGAAACAGGTATTCCCAATGCTTTTAAAAGTATTCCAGAATAAAAATCAACATTAGGATATAAATTTTTTTCTTTAAAATAGTCATCATTCAAAGCTAATTCTTCTATTTCCTTTGCAATTTCTAATTCTTTTGATTTTAATTTTAATTGTTTAAATAAATCTTCTGTGCTTTTTTTTAAAACTTTTGCTCTTGGATCATAACTTTTGTAAACTCTATGACCAAAACCCATAAGTCTGATTTTATTTTTTTTATTTTTTACCTCTTCAATAAAATCTTTTGGTTTTAAATCATTGTTTACAATTTCATTTATCATATCTATGACTGCTTCATTTGCCCCACCATGGGATTTGCCCCATAGGGAAGAGATACCTGCAGATAAACATGCATATGGATTGGCTAAAGAAGATCCTGCTGTACGAACTGTTGAAGTGGATGCATTTTGTTCATGATCAGCGTGAAGAATGAATATTTGATCCATAATTTTTGAGTATAGTGGATTAATTTCATATTCTTCAGCTGGCGTAGCAAAACACATATGTAAAAAATTTTCTGCATAATTGAGTTTATTTAATGGATAAACAAAAGGTTGACCAACTGAATATTTATAAGCCATAGCAGCTATTGTTGGAATTTTAGCTAGAAGTCTATGTGTAGCTATCATTCGATGTTCTGGATTTTCAATATTTAGAGTATCATGATAAAAAGAAGATAAAGCTCCAACTATACCAATCATCATGGCCATAGGGTGCGCATCTCTTCTAAATCCTCTATAAAACTGAGTTATTTGTTCATTTAATAAAGTATGGTTCTTTATAATGCTTTCAAATTCATTTTTATCTGTTTCTGATGGAAGTTCTCCATGTAAAAGAAGATAGCACACTTCTAGGTGGGTACTATGATTAGCTAAATCTTCAATTGGGTAACCTCGATACTGAAGTATTCCCTTTTCGCCATCAATAAAAGTTATTTTTGAATTACAAGCCGCTGTTGAAGTAAAACCTGGATCATACGTAAAGAGACCTGTTTGTTTGTAGAGAGATGAAATATTAATTACATCTGGTCCCATTGAACCAGTTAAGCCATCAAATTCAAATTCTTTACCTGTTTTGCTATCAATAAGTTTAAATCTTTTTTCATCAATCATGGAAGGTATAATAGCAATCTTTCTTTAAAATTACTAATGCCATAAAAGAATATTATTTTATCAATTGGAAGTTTTGATTCAAAATTAACAAATATTTTTCTTACTGTTTTTCCAATTTTCTTTAAAAATAAATCATTTTTTTCAAGTGCCCCTAAAAGATCCTCTTCATTATGCAAATCTTGAATGGTTTTATAAATTTTTTGAATTAAATCTTTTTCATTATTATCAATATCAACAGTTTGTTTTTTATGAAAAAAATTAATTAAACATGAAATTTCATCATTGATTTTTTTGGTTGTGGTTACTCTAGATAGAATATCTTTATAAATAATATCTAAATTATAATTTTCAGTAGCTTTTAGGTTTTTGGAATTAATATGAAGTTTAAACTCCTGAAATGAGAGTTGATTTAAATAGTGCTGATTTATAAATTCTAATTTTTGAATATCAAATTTAGCTGGAGATAGTACGATTTTTGAGATTTCAAAATTATTTATCGCATCTTGTATATTTAAATATTCTAAATCATTAAAATTATTACCCAATTTTATTATAAAATTAAAAATACTCTCTTTTAAAAATCCCTCATTCAAATAAAAATCAACATTAGTTATGTTGTCCCTTTTAGAGAGTTTTTTACCATTTAAATCATGAATAAGGGGTATATGAGCATATTCAATTTTATTAAGTGATAAAGACTCAGCGATTAGTTTTTGTTTTATAGTATTGATTGAGTGATCATTACCTCTAATTACATGAGTAATTTGATCTAAATGATCATCAACTAAATTTGATAGAATAAATGTAGGAGATTTATCTGATCTGGCTATTGAAAAGTCCTCTATATTTTCTGAGGGTATTTTAATTTTTCCTAATATTAAGTCTTCATATTCAAAATAATCTTTTTCTCTATTAACTTTAAAGCGATAAGGGCCATCATTTTCTTTGTATGCTAAATTTTGATCTAATAGGGAATCAACAATTTCTTTATGTTTCTGAATATTTTTAGATTGGTAATTGATTTCGTCATAATTGAGCTCAAAAATTTTAAATATTTGAAGAATTTCTTCTTCGAATACTTTTTTTGATCTTTCTTGATCGGTATCTTCGATTCTTAAAAGAAATGTACCATTATTTTTTTTGGCGTATAGGTAATTATAAATGGCTGTTCTAAGACCTCCCATATGAAAGTTACCTGTAGGAGAGGGTGCAAATCTTGTTTTTATCATTTATAGTTCCTGATTAATCCAATCATTTTTGCTACTATTTTAACCCTATCTTTTTTTATAGTAATTGGTTTAAAATTATCAATATCTCCATAAATTTTTATATTATCTTTTAATAATTCAATTTTTTTAAGAGATATTTCGGTGTTATCTATTTGTATAGCGCAAATATCATTTTTTTTATAATCGATATTACTATCTAGTATTACTATATCTCCATTTTGGATTCCATAAGCATTCATTGACTCACCATTAACTTTGCATGCAAAAGAATTTCGTGATTTATTTTTAATCAAATTTTCTAATTGAACATATTCTATATTTGCTAAATCAGCTTCTAAGGCTTTGCCAGCTGAAATTTCTGGATATAAAGGAATTTCATTTTTAAGTTTTATTGATCTTGATTTAAGTTTGTCTCTTTCGATATATTTGTTTTCTTGAAGATAGTCTAAATATTGGAAAATAGATGATTTTGATTTTAAACCCATAAAGTTTTTCATTTCATCAAAGGAAGGAGATATACCATTTTTTTGAATATAGCTTTGAATAAAATCAAATAGTTTTTTTGCTTTATTTGTCATTTAATTTATAAATTCTCAATTTTTTGGTCTTGTTGAAGTAAATAAGGCAATTAGATTTTAATATATTAGAAATATTTGAACTTTCTTGATTATTAAATATTTTGATATTTTGGTCACTTTTCATAAATCCAAATAGAAATGATTTTCTCATTAAACTTTTAAAATTAAATTTTATCTTCTCAATATCAATTTCATTGTCAAAATTAAGAACTTTTGAAAATTGATATTTAAGAATTAATGAATTGACTAAAATGTTTGTAAGAACAAAAGATGAACATGGATTTCCAGGAAAAAATAAGAAAATTTGATTATTTCTAATAAATGATTTAAAGGGTCTGCCTGGTTTTAAATTTAAGCCATCTACTAATAACTTAAAATTTCTAAAATCAAAGTCATCTTCACTTTTACCAGTGCCGCCAATAACGATCGTTATATCAGATTTGCTATTGTTAAGTTCTCTTTCTAAAATTTTTTGATCATCTTTGATGTGAATATTTTTATCTATTTTTTGATTGTGTGAATTTAAATAATTCTCTAAATATGAGGCATTAGTAGGATTTATAAAATGATTTTTTGTAAATTCATTTCCTGTTGAAATAATTTTAAAAGAAAGACTATTTTTAATCTTTACACTTATGTCTTTGAAAGAATTATAAATAAAAAGTTCTTTTTTGCTTAAGTTTCTATTTTTTAAGATAAACTTTTGTCCTGATTTAAAAACATGTCCTTTTTTTCTTATGAATGTATTTTTAAAATCATATTTAAAAATATGAAATAAGTTTTTATTTTGAAAGTAAGCCTCATTTGGAATTATATATTTTATTGAATTAGGTATAAGAGATCCTGTTTTAACGATTACGCATTCATTATCTTTAATCTTATAGTCAATATATTTATCAAGTTGTGTTTTGCCTTTTAAAATGTAAGCATCTTTTTTAGATATAACTCCTATACCATCCATTGCGGATTGATTATATGGAGGTATATTTTCTTTTAGAGTAAACCTGTCGTTTATTAAATCTTTACAAGTTAGAGATTTTGTTTTCTTTAAGGTGTAAGTTGGTTTTGGAAGATATTTTTCAATTAATCTTATTGCATTAAAAATATCATCCAATGTTATTTTTCCCGCCTCTTTTTTTTATGATTTGAATATTTTGAATAACAATTTCTTTTTTATAAGATTTTAACATATCAAATACTGTTATTGATGAGGTGCTAACAGCTGTTAGAGCCTCTATTTCTAGGCCTGTAGTATATTTTGATTTCACTGATGATATTATTCTTAAAAATTCATTATCCAAAAGTTTAAATTCAATAGTAATATGATCAATAGGTACTTGATGCGTTAAGGGAATTTGTAGAGAAGTATTTTTTGCCGCTAATACTCCTGCAATTTTAGCAGTTGCACATAAATTAGAAAATAAATTTTGATCATTTAATAATACTTGATAGAGACTTTTATCAATTTTAATTAAAGACTCAGCAACAGCTATTCTTGCTGTTTTCTTTTTTTTAGAGATATCCACCATTTCTATAGTTTGATTTTTGTTTTTAAAATGAGTTAGAGTCATTATGAGTTATAAAGTTTATTAATATAATTGAGTGTCTTACTAGAATTTAAAATACTTCCTCCAATTAAAAAAGTTTTAATATTTGTTGCTTCTTTAATTTTTTTAATATTTTTGATATCAATTCCACTTTCACTAACAATAAAGTTTTTATTTTTTATTAAATTACTTAAGTTAATTGATTTATCTATATTAATCTTTTGTTCTTTTAAATTTCTATTATTTATTCCAATTAAAGAACTTTTAATATTCTTAATTTTTGATATTTCATGAATACTTTCTATCTCAATTAAAACATCTAAGTTTAATTCATTTGCAAATTGATAAAGGTCTTCAATTTGTTTTCTTGTTAAAATTTTTGCTATTAATAAAATGGCATCTGCTCCATAAAGTTTAGACTCCAAAATTTGAGTTTTATCTATGATAAAATCTTTTCTTATTATTGGTTTATTTGTTAACTTTTTAGCTATAGAGATATCATTTAAACTACCACCAAAATTCTTATCAGTGAGTATTGAAATACAGCAACATTTTGATTTATCATAAATTTCAATAGTATCTTGTATGCTTCTGATTTTATTAAAATTTTTTACACTGGGGCTAAAACGCTTAAATTCTACAATTAAAGCATTTTTTTGTTTTTTAATTTCTTGAATAATAGATTTTTTGAATAGGCTCTTTTTTTTTGGAATTTTTCTAGCATGTAAATCTTTTTGTTTCAAATATTTGATTATATTCTTTTTTTCTAAGACTATTTGATCAAGAATATTCATTATTTTTTTTGTAATAATTTTAGTTGTCTAGAGGCATTTCCATTATCAAGTGCATATGAAAGTTCATCAAAACAATCTTGAAATTTCAATTTTGATTTATAAAGCATCATTGCATGACATGAATTAATCAAAACCATATCTCTAAAAGTATCTTTCTTACCTTCAAATAGTTCAAATATTCTGGATGCATTATATCTGGGATCTTTGCCTTTTATCTGACTAAACTTAGGAACTTTATTTAAATATTTTTTATAATAATTTTGAGAAATGGTTTGTTTTTTTATTTTTGACTTATCTTTGATGATAAATGTTGTTGGTGAGAAAAGACTAATTTCATCAAGACCTTCATGAGAATAAAATATTTTAAAATTTTTAAGTTTAATTTCTGATAATATCTTACACATAATTTCTGCAGAATTTTTATCTACTGTTCCTAATAATTGATATTTAGCTCCAAGCGGATTCAGAGTAGGGCCCATGTAGTTAAAAATTGTTTTAAAACCTAATTGTTTTCTTATTTGAGCAACTTTTCCTAAATTTGGATAAAATAAAGGTGCATTTAAATAAACAAAATTTTTCTTTTTAATTTGCTTATGTATTTCATTTGATTTGGATGGATTATTTATACCAAGTTCATTTATAACATCACTTGAACCGCTATTTGAGCTGGCAGCTCTATTACCATGTTTAGCTATCGGCACCCCAACAGATGAAAGCAAGATAGCAACTGTAGTTGAAATATTAAGTGTTTTTAGTCCATCACCACCAGTGCCACAAGTATCTAGACTATTACCATAAGTTTTTATTTTATTGGAGTTTGAATAAATATATTTTCTAAGAGAAATCAAAACTTCTTTTGATTGTATTTTTTTTGTTAATTCATTGATAATTATTGCCTGGTGAGAAATATTTTCGGTGTTAAATAAGTAATTTATAGCAAGATTTAAATTTTTTTGATTAATGTCAGTATTAATGTTGAAGTTCATAATATGTTTAAAAAATTATCCAGGATTGTGTTACCAACTTTTGTTTCGATACTCTCTGGATGATACTGTAGGCCATAAATTGGAAAATCTTTATGCCTAAAACTCATAATGATATTATCATCATTTGATCTAGCAGAAATAAGTAAATTTTTAGGAAAATTTTTACTGTCTAAATATAAAGAGTGATATCTAGTCGCCATGAAAGATGAATTTAAATTTTCATATAATTTAAATTTATTTTGAGTAATTATCTCAGATACTTTTCCATGCATTGGATTTTTTAAAGTCTTTATTCTAGCTCCAAAATATACACCTAGTATTTGATGACCTAGGCAAACCCCCAAGATTGGCATAAAAGAATAAATCTTATGAACTAATGAAAGGCATTCGCCTGAATTAAAAGGTGTGCTTGGTCCAGGTGAAATAACAATACCCTTACTTTTGATAATTGTGTTGAAGTTTTTAGAAACCTGATCATTTTTGATTATTACTACTTTTTCTCTCGAGCTTAGGTAATGATAAAGGTTATAGGTAAAGCTGTCATAATTATCAATTAATGTAATCATGTAATTTTATGGGCTATTTCATATGCCTTAAATAAAGCATTGGCCTTATTGATACATTCCAAGTATTCATTCTCTGGTTTACTATCATGTACTATTCCAGCTCCACTTTGAGCATAAATTTTGTTATTTTTTATTAATGCTGTTCTTAAATTAATACAACTATCCATATCACCATTAATATCAAGATAGAAGACAGATCCAGAATAAAATTCTCTATTTATGTTTTCTTGTTCTTCTAGGATCTCTAGCGACCTAATCTTTGGCGCACCAGAAACAGTTCCAGCGGGAAGACCAGCGTATAAAACATCGATAGGTGAAAAACCTTTTTTTAAAACTCCCGTTACGTTGCTAACAATATGCATAACATGAGAGTAGTATTCTATTATGTTTTTTTCAGTGACTTTAACCGAATTATCTTTTGATATTTGGCCTACATCATTTCTACCCAAATCAACAAGCATTAGGTGTTCAGCGAGCTCTTTTTTGTCATTCAAAAGATCATTTTTTAACTTTAGATCTTCTTTTTCTGTTGATCCTCTTTTTCTAGTGCCAGCAATAGGTCTTAAAGTAACTTGTTTATTTTTAACATTTATCATTGTCTCAGGACTAGAACATATAATTTGATAATCCTTTAAATTCAAATAGACAAGATAGGGAGATGGATTTATGGATCTTAAGGCTCTATAAAACTTAAATGGATCAATTTTATAGATTGATGAAAATCGCTGTGAAAGAACTGCTTGAAAAATTTCTCCTTTAGAAATTTCCTTTTTTATAGAATTTACTTTTTTGAAAAAATCACTTTTTTTCATATGGTGAAAAAATTTTGATGGCGATCCTATTTTTTTTTCAAATTTGATATTTTCATTAGTAAAAATTAAATTTTCTATTTTTTTAAGAGAGTTTTGGCTTTTTTGAGACTTGTTTTTAATCTCAATTAGGTGAGTTTCATTTAATATATTGTCAAAAATTATTAAATTAGTAGGTCTTACAACATGGGCCAAGGGAATATGAATTTGATTTTTAGATCTATCATATTTCAGTTTAGGTAAAGTAAACTTTGACAAATCAAAACACATATTTCCTATCAAAAATGGAATAGGGATGGGTAAGTTGTAATGATTTTTTACCTTAGTTAGTTTAGATATTTCTTTTAAATAATTATTGGGGGAAGATATCTTGATTTTTTTATTATTTTTAAGTGCATAATTTTCATAAATTTCAACATTTTCAACTATGTTAAAAAATATAATTGAATACCTACCTTTGTTTTCACCACCTATTACCGACTCAAGAATAGAAATATCTTTAAATTTTGATTTGAGCTTATAAAAAATTGTTATTGGATTTTCTGTATCGGAGAAAATTTTCCGACCATAAATATGCATTTTTATAAATTGAGTATTTCTTGATTGTTAACTTCAATTTCATAATCATTCTTTATTTGATTAATTATTGTAGAGTAAATTAAGTTAACAATATTTTGTTTAATATTTAAAGGGTCTATTTTGCTTACTTCATTAACTTTTAAGTAAATTACCTCGTTGGGCAAGCTTACTTTCAATAGATTGTTTTGTTTAATAGTAACCACATTTTCAAGATCCTCCTCAGATAAGAAAAATCCTTTTACTGTTAAAGAGTCAGTAAAGTAATTAACTTGAACACTTCCAGTTTTTATTAATTCATCTTCACTGTGAGATTGGATAATATCTTCTTTATATATGTCATAAGACTCTAGAAATTTTGATTTTATTTCAGTGGACAAATCCTTGATATCTGAATTTTTTACACTGTACTCAATTAATTTTTTCTCATGTATTAATGAGTTATCAAAATCATTAAAATTTATGAAATGATATTCGCTTGGAATATTTTCTAAAAAATTAAATGTATTTGAATAGAAAATAAATGAGTTTTTATATTTATTCATTTGATCCGTAATATTGTTTGTATCGAAGTTATCTATTTCATTTTGGATTAACTTTTCGTTAATTTCTTCTTTTACTTCATCAAAACTTTTAATTTTTTGCTCTCTTACTTCATTTAACTTTACATAAAAATATTTTTCCCCTATTTGAATAGGAGGACTAGCTTCGTTTAGATTTAATATATCCAATTTCTCTTTAACTTTGGGGAGTATTAATTTTTCATCTACGGCCTCAAAGAGTTTAAATTGATTTTCTTGATTTTCTTTTAATAGATTGAAATCATTTTCATTGCCATTAACTGATATAATTTGTTCATAGGTGTATCTTTTAGGCTCGATAAATTCTTCTGAATTTTCCTCAAAATATTGATTTATAATGTCTGATGTTATTAACTCTTCTTCAACATATTGTTTTAAGTCATAATTATTTAATTCAATTTTGTATATTTCGTAATTTTCAAAAAATTCTTCTTCATGAGAATTGCTTGGTTGGTAATTTCGAATACCAATTTCATAAATATCTAAATTTTTTTGGACTAATAATTCTTCAAAAATATCTCCCTTAACTAAATCAGGAGCGTTTAGAGAATTATTGAAAATATCTGCATGAATTCCTTTTTCTATCTCTTTTATTGAATTTTGTAAAATCGTTTCATCTAAGTTTTTAAATAGCTCGTCATTATTTAAAGATTTTTTTAGAATAACTTTTTTGGAGTTTTCACTTATTTTTATTTTTTCATTTAGAAATTCTTCATAGGCTAATTCATTTATATATTCATTTAAAAATTGAATTTTAGCATATAGATCTTGATCTTCAGATAAATTTGAAATTTCATTTTCAACTTTGTAGCTGTCATAGGCTTCATTAAATTCATTAGTAGTAATTTTAGTATTTCCTAATTTAATTACGTGATTGGTAGAGACATATGAGCCAAATCCAATAAATAAAAAGCTGATACCAAGTGCGGCACTAAAGAATATTATAATAAGCTTTTTCATTTCAAATATTATTATTATCTGATATCAGTAAAACACTATGAAATATATAATATTTAATTGGAAATCATATTTAAATCTTAAAGAGTCTGTAAAGCTTTCAAAAATTATTTCAGGATTTAAAAAGAGCAAAAAATTTAAAATAATATCTGCTCCAAATAATTTTTTTCATTTAGCTTTATCAGAAAAATTTAAAAAAAACTTATATGCAACTCAAAATTTTGATTTAGATGGAAGGGGAGCTAGCACTGGCTCATTAGATATTTCCCATCTCATAGAAAATAAAATTAAATATACAATAATTGGTCATTCAGAAATGAGATCTAATCATGGTGAAAATGATAAAATTGTAAGTAAGAAGTTAGAGTTATCTATTAATAATAAGTTGATCCCGATAGTTTGTATCGGCGAGTCTTTAAATATTTATAAATCTAAAAAAACTAAATCGTATCTTCGTAGTCAAATTAACACTATTTTTAAAAAAACCGAGAAGTACGACCAAATTATCTTAGCATATGAACCTTTATGGTCTATTGGCACTGGATTAACACCAGAATTGTCAGAAATTGATGATATTTGTAAATTTTTAAGTAAAATTCTTGAAAAATATACTTTTAAAAAAATTAATATTTTATATGGTGGTTCGGTAAATTTAAGTAATATTTCGGAAATCTTAAATTTACAATTTGTTAACGGCGTTTTGGTTGGATCAGCCTCAACTAAATCTTCGTTTATTAAATATTTTAAATAATAAATACACATGATTAACTTATTTCTAATTGTTAGTGCAATTATTGGGGCAATTTTAATTTTAATAATTCTTTTTCAGAAAACCGAAGGTGGAAGTTTAGGTCTTGGTACTCAGACTTCTTTAACGGGCGGTATGACTTCGAATAAGTCTTCCTTTTCTGGAATGACTAAAATCACTTATGCATTAGGTTTTGGTTTTTTATTTTGGTGTTTATTCATGGGAGCAGTTATCACAAAACAATTTTCTGTTTCGAATGATCTTGAAAATGTTGCTGAAGAGATCGTTATTGATGAGTCTATAGAGGAACAAATTCCAGAAGTGCCTAATCAGTGAAATTAATTTTCGTTACCGGAGGTGTTGTATCATCGCTAGGTAAGGGAATAGTCACTGCATCATTAGCTTCTTTACTTCGTTCGAGAGGTATTAAGCTAAAAATTCGTAAGCTAGATCCTTATTTGAATGTAGATCCAGGTACAATGAGCCCTTATCAACATGGTGAGGTTTATGTAACCGATGATGGTTATGAAACAGATTTAGATTTAGGACATTATGAAAGATTTACTGATATCACTTGTTCAAAAAATGACTCTATTTCATCAGGCAAAATTTATTCTTCCATTCTATCAAAAGAAAGAAAAGGAGAATATTTAGGCTCAACTGTTCAGGTCATTCCCCATGTTACCGAAGAAATAAAAAAGTTTATTAAAAAATCTACAAATAAAGATGATGTTATCATTTGCGAAATAGGAGGTACTGTTGGTGATATAGAAAGCCTTCCTTTTTTAGAAGCAATTAGACAATTTAAAAACGAAAATCACTTAGATACATTATTAATTCATCTTACTTTATTGCCTTATATTGAAACCTCAGGCGAAGTAAAAACAAAGCCTACACAACACTCAGTAAAAGAATTATTAAATTCTGGAATACAGCCAGATATTATAGTTTGTCGAAGTAATAAAAAAATAAGCAAAGAGGAAATTCAAAAAATCAGTCTTTTTTGTAACGTCCCTTCTAATGCAGTTATCCCATCTTATGATGTTGAAAGTATCTATCAGGTTCCAAATCTTCTCTCAAAATCGAAACTAGATGACTTAGTCATTAAAAAACTGCACATAAAATCACCAAAGAAAAAAGATTTAACTAAGTGGATTAATTTTGAAATTCTTGAGTCACGCGCAAAAGAGGATTTGAAAATTTATATAATAGGAAAATATGTTCATTTAAAAGACTCTTATAAATCACTTTATGAAGCTATTTACCATGCTGGTGTTCATAATAAAGCGAATGTAATAATTCGTTGGTTAGACTCAGAGACCATTAATTCCAAAAACGTATCAGATTTACTTAAATCAGCTTCTGGAATTTTAATTCCTGGTGGCTTTGGGAACAGAGGCATTAATGGAAAAATTGAAGCTATAAAATTTGCAAGAGAAAACCAAATACCTTTTCTTGGAATTTGCCTTGGAATGCAATTGTCAATCATAGAATTTGCTAAAAATGTATTAAAAATTAAGAATGCCGGTAGTTCAGAATTTGGAAAATATAAAAATAATTTAATTTCTTTAATGACAGAGTGGAATTTTCAGAACAAAAAAATAAAAAGATCTAAAGATACAGATTTAGGAGCAACGATGAGATTGGGTTCTTATCCTTGTCACATAAAAGCTAATTCCTTGGCATCAAAGATATACAAAAATAAGTTAATTAAAGAACGACATAGACATAGATATGAGGTCAACCCTAAATTTCGCATACAACTAGAAAAAAAAGGTTTGATATTTTCTGGTTTTTCAAAAGACAAAAAACTCTTAGAGATTATAGAAAATAAAAATCATAAATGGTTTTTAGGTGTACAGTTCCACCCCGAATTAAAGTCAAAACCTTTCAAACCTCACCCTGTATTTTTATCTTTTATTAAGAATAGTTTGGATTATAAGAATGAATAAATCTGTTAAATTAAAAAACCAATTTATCAAAAATGATACAGATAAGTTAACGCTCATTTCAGGTCCATGCTTATTAGAAAGTGAAAAGTTAGTTAGACTAGTTGCCAAAAACTTAATTAATTATACAAAAAAAAATAAATTTAATTTAATTTTTAAATGCAGTTTTGATAAAGCTAATAGAAGTTCTGATAAAACAGTAAGAAGTAAAATATCCTTAGATAAATCTATAGATATTTTAAAAAACTTAAAAAAAGATTTTGATATCCATATCACTACTGATGTACATGAGACTTCACAAATTGATTATTTGTCAGATTTTATTGATGTATTTCAAATTCCTGCTTTTCTTTGTCGACAAACAGATTTGATTAAAGCCGCGGCTCAAACCAAAAAAATTGTAAATGTTAAAAAGGGTCAATTTTTATCTCACAAAGAAGTAGAAAATATTATCCTTAAGATAGAAAATGAAAATAATAGAAAAATTTTAATTACAGAAAGAGGTAACTCTTTTGGTTATAATTATTTAATTAACGATTTTAAGGGTGTCTATTTTATGAAGAGTTTTGGATACCCTATAATTTTTGACGCTACTCATAGCGTTCAATTACCTGGTGGAATGGGTTTAAAAAGTGGCGGTGCAAGACAGTATGTTATGCCACTTGCTAAGTCTGCAGCCTCATTAAGGCTTGCTGGATTTTTTGTAGAAACTCATCCCAACCCTGAAATAGCTTTAAGCGATGGACCAAATATGATGTATTTGCATAAAATGCCTAAGCTATTAAGTGATATTAATAAAATAAATAAGGCGGCAAAATAAATGAAAATCCAAGATATTAAAGCTAGAGAAATTTTTGACAGTAGAGGAAACCCTACAGTTGAATGTGAAATGATTATAGAGGGAATAGGTTATCCATTTAGAGGTTTAGTTCCTTCTGGGGCATCCACTGGTAAGTTTGAAGCACTCGAGCTTAGAGATGGTGACAAGAACAGAATGAGTGGAAAGGGCGTATTAAAAGCTGTTTCCAACGTTAATGAAATTTTAAAACCACAATTGATTTCACGTGAATTCCTAAGTTATGAGGAATTTGACAATTTTATGATTAGCTTAGATGGCACACCAAATAAATCTAAGTTTGGAGCTAATGCTATTCTTTCCCTTAGCTTGGCTTTTTATAAAGCTTGGTCCTATGCGAACTATGGCGCTGTATTTTTATCTCAAGGAGATTCTGATTTATCAATACCTGTCCCAATGTTAAACGTCATTAATGGTGGCCAACATGCAGACAATGATGTTGATTTCCAAGAATTTATGATACTTCCAATTGGCTTCTCTTCACTTAAGGAGGCTTTAAGCGCAACACACTCAGTTATTACTAACATTAAAAAAGATTTGAAAAGTCAGTCACTTAACACAAATCTGGGTGACGAAGGTGGTTTTGCACCTAATTTGAAATCTCATTTAGATGTCCTTGATTGTATTTGTGAATCAATTACTAAAGCAGGGTACGAGCTTAATAAACACTTTAAGATCTCTTTAGATGCTGCCTCTAGTGAGTTTTTTTCTGATGATAAATATAATTTTGAAGGAAACACCTACTCGACAGACGACATGATAGGAGTTTATGAAAATATCTGTAACAAATATCCTATTTTCTCCATTGAAGATGCCTTGAATGAAGAAGACTACGAGGGTTGGACTAAAATTACTGAAAAGTTAGGAGATAAAATTAAACTTGTTGGTGATGACTTATTCGTTACTAATTTAGAAAAACTTCAAACTGGTATAGAAAAAAAACAAGCTAATAGTATTTTAATCAAGCTGAATCAAATAGGTTCTGTTACAGAAACTCTACAGGCTATTTCTTTAGCAAGTTCCAATCAATTTGCTTCAATAATGTCTCATCGCTCTGGAGAGACAGAAGACTCATTTATTTCTGATTTAGCGGTAGCCTCCTCTTGTCCTTTAATTAAAACTGGATCTTTGGCTAGATCTGATAGAGTTGCAAAATATAATCAATTATTAAGGATTGCTGAAAACCCAAAGATTAAAGGTTATGCGGGCGAACTAAGTGAAATTTTTAAAAGCTAACAACTTAATTAATTTCTTTTTTGCATTTGTTATGATTTATCTGATCTATCATACTATTTATGGAAAATTTAATGTGGGTAACTATCTTATCTACAAATTTGAAAGCAAAATGTATGATCATCTAAGCTCGGAACTTCATCAAAATATGATAGATTTAAATGTGGATTTACATTCCTTTTACTCCAATAAGGAAGACTATATTGATGAAATATCAAAACAAAAAAACCCAACCCCTCAAGATGGGGAAGTAATAATTAAACTGGACTAAGTATATGGCGAAAAAAATTAGCAACTCCTTCTCAAATAAAGAACTACTTGGTTTTTATGAGAAAATGTTTCTTATCAGAAAATTCGAAGAGAAGGCAGGACAACTATATGGTGCAGGAAAAATTGGTGGCTTCTGTCATTTGTATATTGGTCAGGAAGCTGTTGTTACAGGAATTTTATCCTCTATTCAATCTGAGGACACTGTCGTAACGTCTTATAGAGATCATGGACACATATTAGCAAGGGGTGTAGATCCTAAATTTGTCATGGCTGAACTCACAGGAAGAAAAGATGGCATCTCCAAAGGTAAGGGAGGTTCTATGCATATGTTTTCAAAAGCTAATCGATTTTATGGTGGACATGGAATAGTAGGGGCCCAAGTTCCTATAGGTGTTGGTTTAGCTTTTGCCCATAAATATAGAAATGAAAAAAAAATTAGTAGAGTCTATGTGGGAGATGGCGCAATGAGTAATGGTCAAGTTTTTGAAGCCTTTAATTTGGCATCTTTATGGAGTCTACCTGTTTTATTTATCATTGAAAATAATAGATATGGAATGGGAACAGCTGTGAATAGATCGGCAGCTGGAAAAGATTTGTATGAAAGAGCTACTGTTTTTGGAATCGAAGGAGAAAAAATAAACGGTATGGATTTCTTTGAAGTTAGCCAAGCCGCAATAAGAGCAAGAGACCATATTTATGAAAATTCAAAACCTTATGTCATAGAAATGGATACCTATCGATATAGAGGACATTCAATGTCTGATCCTGCAACCTATCGAAGTAAGGATGAAGTAAATGAAATGAAATCTAATGATCCATTAATATCTATGAAAAATAAACTACAAAAAGATTTTAAAATTAAAGAAGATGAATTTACGGTTATAGAGGCCAATATTAAAAAACAAATTAAGGAAGTTGAAAAATTCTCATTAGAGTCTCCACTTCCTGAGTTAAATGAATTATTTACCGAGGTCTATCTATGAACATTTTACTTCCAGCTCTTTCTCCCACTATGGAACAAGGAAACTTAGTTAAATGGTTAGTTAAAGAAGGTCAGCAAGTAAATTCTGGAGATATCTTGGCCGAAATAGAAACTGATAAAGCTACCATGGAACTTGAGTCTCCTGATGATGGAACTATTCAAAAAATTATTGTTGAGGAGGGAGCTGAAAACATTCCTGTAAACTCGCCTATTGCTGTTTTAAAAGTTGAAGGAGAGGACGAAGAGACTAGTTCGAACCCTGTTGAAGAAGAAAAACCAATCAAAACTGAATTAGAAATATCAAATAATATTCAATCTACTTCTGTAAATATGTCTTCAATATTTAATAACCAAGTAACTGATAATAAAAATTGGAGTGAAATAGAAATTACAATGAGAGAGGCTCTTAATAATGCCATTGCTGAAGAAATGGAATTAGATGAGGATGTTTTCTTATTGGGTGAAGAGGTGGCAGAATACGATGGTGCATATAAAGTAACTCAAGGACTTTTAGATAAATTTGGATCTAAAAGAGTCTTAGATACACCAATCTCAGAACATGGATTTACGGGTCTGGCTATCGGAGCAGCTATGGCTGGATTAAAACCAATTTGTGAATTCATGACATTTAACTTTTCAATGCAAGCTATTGATCAAATTATTAATTCTGCAGCTAAATCACTTTATATGTCAGGAGGAGAAATTAATGTTCCTATTGTTTTCCGTGGTCCAAATGGTGCTGCTGCAAGAGTAGCAGCTCAACATAGTCAATGTTTTATATCCTGGTACTCTCATATTCCAGGTTTGATCGTAGTAGCACCCTCTAACGCTAGAGATGCCAAAGGTCTTTTAAAAAGCTCTATTAGAAATCCTAACCCAGTTATTTTTTTAGAACATGAACTCCTTTATAAAGAAAAAGCTAATGTCCCATCAGAGAATGACTTCTTAATCCCTTTAGGTAAGGCAAATATTATTAATGAAGGGAGTGATTTAACAATTATTGGTTTTAGCATGAGCGTGCATAGAATTTTATCTGCACTAC
>VMBT01000837.1_pt1 | contig 17419 bp, 16 predicted proteins | sample 4404301 | NCBI WGS metagenome assembly VMBT01 (sample SAMN12238535, study PRJNA552566) | marine metagenome | isolation source: Coastal seawater | place: USA: coastal Georgia, Sapelo Island | collected 2008-08/2009-08
ATTTGCCGAAACTTCGTCGTGTCATTGCGTTTTGCGTCTTCATGGTGTCTTCTCCCGATAAAATTGAGATCACGAACGCTTCGATAATTTGCGCTAAACTATCAAGCGGTGGTGAAGAATATACGATTTATTTGATTTGCACAAATATTATATAAATCTAATTAAAAATTAATTTTATATCTTGTAATGAATTGTTGTTCGGGAAATTCTCAGCAATCCATGTTTGGATTTTCTTCGTCTTTTGCTTTTTCATTTACCACCAAAGAGAAATTTCATGGTCAATTTTGCCGTAACTCCTCCAACTGATAGCTATCTGGACATTCAGGGTTCCGATGAAAAATACCCAGTCCGTCGAATCTATTGCATTGGCAAAAACTATGTGGCGCATATCATCGAGATGAATGCTGATCAAAGAGATCCACCGGTAATCTTTATGAAGCCCAGAGATGCAGTTGTGAGGAATGGAGGAGAGATCCCGTATCCTGTCTTCACTGAAAACTTCCACTATGAGTGCGAGCTTGTTGTGGCAATGGGTTCCGGGGGATACAACATCCCATTGGCTGAGGCGAACCAGCACATTTTCGGCTATGCGGTCGGTCTGGACATGACTCGAAGAGACCATCAACTGGGAGTGATCGAAAAAGGGCTACCTTGGGAGATTACCAAAGGATTTGACCACTCGGCTCCGATTGGACCAATTTCCACCGTCAAAGAAATCGGCATAATGACGAAAGGTCATGTGAAGTTGAAATTGAATGGTGAAGTTAAACAGGATGCTGACATTTCTCTTCAGATTTGGAAAATTGATGAAATCATCTCCAAAATTTCCCAACAACACCGACTGATGCCTGGAGACATCATCATGACAGGGACTCCTGCCGGAGTAGGAGCAGTGGTTCAGGGGGATGTTTTGGATTGTTCTGTAGATGGGCTAGAGCCAATGCAGGTGAAAATTGGAGATCAAGCGAAATAAAGCAATCTGTTGAACCAAGATTGAACTCAATCAGAAAGGATAAAAAATGAGCAAAATTGCAATTGTGGGGACCGGCAGAATGGGAACGGCCTTCGCTAAGCGTCTGCTCGAAACTGGCAACGAAGTTACTGTTTGGAATCGTTCTGCAAAAAGAACCGCTGCTGCTGCCGAGGCTGGTGCTCAAGTGGCCCAGGATCTGGCAGAGGTGGTGGATTGTGAGGTGATTTTACTCGCTCTGACCGACGCAGAGGCTGTCAGTGGGGTAGTTCAGGATTTGATCGGTGCAGGAATTCAAGGGCGGCTCGTGATTGACCTATCAACTCTACTCCCGGAAGAAACTCGCGCCATTTCAGCAAAGTTGACGGCAGCTGGAGCAGAGTTCGTTGATTGCCCAGTTGGCGGAACAGTGGGTCCGGCACTCAAAGGACAACTTTTAGGGATGGCAGGTGGAGCCGAAACCTCTTTTGCTAAAGCCCAACCCATCCTTTCCCAACTTTGCAAGCGCGTGGAACACCTTGGACCTGCAGGTTCAGGATCTCAAATGAAGCTAGCGGTCAACTTGCCACTAGCTATTTACTGGAACACTCTTGCGGAGGCGATGTCCCTGTTAAAGGGCAGTGGAATTTCAGCTGAAACCGCGATCTCTCTGCTGACTGACAGCTCTGGTGGACCAAATGTGCTAAAGAACCGAGGACAAGTGGTGATCGACACATTAAATGGAACCGACCAGCCAGGAACCTTTGATCTTGCTGGGCTATTGAAAGATCTGGAATTGTCTTTGAAACAAGCAGAAGTCGTCGGAACTAAGTTACCAATTGCCGAAATGTCTGGGGAGAATTATCGGAAAGCAATTGCAGATGGACTCTCCAATTTTGATGGATCTAGCCTGACCCGTCATTTGTTGAGTGATTGAACCGAATCAATCATCTGGTTGGATTGGGCTCAGTTTATTTTGTGGCTTCCAAGTAATCGCAGATTTTTCGTGTCAGTTGTTCAATAATCTGTTGCAAGGCCAGAAAATTTTTGGTCTTGCATACCTTTGCTTCATCTAAGTAAAGAGCCCGGTTCAGTTCGATTTGGAGTCCGTGAATATTTGCAGACGGTCTTGCCAACTCTTTTAGCAAAGTTCCCCCCTTGTAAGGATCATTGACTGAGACGCTTAGTCCTTTTTCTAAAAAGAATTCCTCAACCAATTGTCGAAATTCGAATGATGAAGCATTCCCATCTAAGTCACTGATGACAAGGTCTGCTCTGCGTTTTGCGCCATCAGGTGTGGCCGCATTGCCTATTGATTTCATCGAATGCCAGTTCACCCACCAAACTCTTCCCCAGCGTTGAACAAGTCTGCTAATCTCTCCTCGTAAGCAATTCCAATAGGGTTCGTAGTACTTACTTTGGCGACCAAGTATTTCATCTTTGGTCAATTTTCGATCATAGATGCAGAGACCTGGAATAATGATTTTTCGAATCAAGCCTATGCCGAGCTGACTCTTCACCCCAAGTTGTAATTCTGGCCAATCCTCGACCATCTCAGGATCCAGATCATCCAATCTTCGATTCACATCCAAATAACTTCGAGGAAACAATGCTACCAAGGTGGTCACACCCTGGGTCAAAGCAGTAGAGATCAACTCATCAACGTATGCGTCCTCACCTCTTCTGAGCATCTCCAAGGGAAGTGAACTTCCGAAATCTGCAGGATAGTTTCTACCAGAATGGGGACTATCATAAATTAATGGAACTTCTGAAACCGATGGGTTCTTTAGTAAAATGACCTCATTTTTTGCGTCATTTGGCTGCAATTCTGTACTCAAGAACCCAGTTTCATCTTAGCCCACTCACTTAACTCACCTAGGAAGACCCCTAGATCTTTTTGAAGTTGAATGAATTGGGATTTTTTCTCGAAACTAAACTCATCCATATAGATTGCCCGGCTAATTTCAATCTGCAGTGAATTCATGTTTTGTTTTGGAATTCCATAACGCCTGACGAGCTCCATCCCTTTGAAAGGTTCATTAATAGTCACTCCATACCCCAGCCGTTCAAGACGCTCCTTACAAAAAGCTGTGAAGTCTGGTGAGCAGGTAGTTCCATCCCGATCACCAAGGTTAAAGTCAGGCCGCTGAACTCCTGGACCTTCTGGAGAAAGTTCATTCGAAATACCCGGCATTGAATGACAGTCGATATGCCAGACGGACCCAAACTCCTGCAGGGTGGAATCAATGATCTGCTTCAGCGCTTTGTGATAAGGCCGGTGATAGAGGGTGATGCGATCTGTCACTTCCTTGATACTAAGTTTACGATCGTACATCGGCTCACCATCGGGTGGTGACTTTGTCCAGATTAGGCCTATGCCTAATTCAGTCTTTCTCCCTGGATTCAACGGCTTCTCCCACACCCCTTCAATCATAGTTGGATCGAGATCTTCCTCCGCACGATTTGCATCAATAAAACAACGTGGGAAGAGCGCTTTGAGAAAGGGCATCCCATGTTCAGGAGCACTATCGTAGAGTTCATCCACATACATGTCCTCCGCCCTACGTAAAATGGCTAATGGAGTCAAAGAGCCAAAACTCTCTGGATAGATCGTACCAGAGTGAGGGCTGTCCAGAACAACGGGGACTTTATGTTTTTCTGGAATATCCAGTTGAAAGACATTTTGAATTGAGTCAGGGTACATCTTGATTTTCAACAATCATTGAGGTGGCAAGCAGAAAAATGTTGTGAAGCAATTTCTTTCAACAAAGGAGTCTCATTACCACATCTCTCAGACGCATGTGGACAGCGTGGATGAAAATGACAACCAGTTGGTGGGTTCAAGGGGGAGGGGATTTCACCAGTTATCGGACGGAAGGATCTCCGTCGATTGTTCAATCTGGGTACTTCCTCAAGCAAGGCGCTTGCGTAAGGATGATTCGGACCTTTTGAAAAAAGTTGGCCCGTGGGTACTTGTTCAACTACACGACCCAAGTACATGATCAAAACTCGATCTGAGAGGTGTTCCACAACCCCCAAGTCATGGCTGATGAATAGGTACGTTAAATTAAATTCCTCCCTCAAATCCATAAACAAGTTGAGCACTTGTGCCTGAATCGAAACATCTAGTGCCGCAACTGATTCATCACAGACCAAAAATTTTGGTTGGACTGCCAGTGCCCTCGCAATTCCAATTCGCTGTCGTTGGCCTCCTGAAAATTGGTGAGGGTATCTATTCCTTGTTTCAGGATCTAAGCCGACTTTACCGAGAAGATTCACAACGTAGTCAACGATTTGACTGCGAGGAATTAATCCATGCACCACTGGAGCTTCACCAACAATATCCAAAACTCGTTTACGAGAATTCAAAGATGACATCGGATCTTGAAAAATCATCTGAACCGATAATGCGGCTTTTCTAGCTTCCGAACCGGAAAGCTGCTGCAGATCTTTTCCATCAAATTGGATGGAACCCTCACTGGGTTGGAGCAGGCCAGCTACAATTCGCCCAAGAGTCGACTTTCCACACCCAGACTCGCCAACAAGACCCACTACTTCTCCACGATTTACATGAAACGAGACCTCGCTGACTGCATGGACAACTTCTTCCTGAACTTGAGCCCCCATTTTTTTTGCAATTTGTTCAGCCAGATCCAGTTCTTTTGCAAATCGTTTTGAAATCTTCTGAAGTGACAAAATCGGTCTAGTCATGGCTTGCTTCACCATGTATTAGAGGATTGAAGCAACGCAAATTTCGACTAGGTGCAACTTCTCTCATGAGTGGCCCTTGAGCTTTGCAATCCCCAGTGGCTTTTGGACAGCGTCCCTCGAATGCACATCCACTCGGGAGATTGAGTAGGGACGGGGTCATTCCTGGAATCTGGTTCAATCGACTTCCCCGCTGATTATGACTTGGAATCGAGCCAATTAATCCTGCAGTGTAGGGATGGTATGGTTGATCAAGGACTTCATCTGTCAAACCCTGCTCTACAATTCGACCGGCGTACATGACACAGATTTGATGAGCCAAGCCTGCTACTACTGCCAGATCATGTGTCACCCAGACCAAAGCAGTGCCATTCTCAGCACAAAGTTTTTGAACTTCAAAAAGAATCTGAGCCTGGATTGTTACATCCAAAGCAGTGGTGGGCTCATCTGCAATGATGAGTTCAGGACGATGAAGCAGGGCAATCGCAATTGCCACACGCTGGCGCATACCCCCAGAAAACTGATGGGGATATGCTCGGAGTCGTTCCTCCGGAGAAGGGATACCAACCAGTCCCAGAGCATCCCTTGAGCGTTCAAAAGCCTGTGCCTTGGTGACGCTTTCATGAGCCTGGACAGCCTCCATCATTTGGGTGTCTATGCGCAACACAGGATTTAGCGTCATCATCGGGTCTTGAAAAATCATAGCGATTCTTCTGCCTCGGATATTTCGCCAGTTCTCTTCGGATAGCCCCACGAGTTCCTGCCCCATGAATCGAATAGATCCACCTGTAATCTGACCGGGTGGATCGACCAGCCCCAGTATGGAAAAGCCTGTGACAGTCTTCCCGGAGCCAGATTCACCCACTAAACCAAGAACTTCGCCACGATTGACTTGAAAGGACACTCCATCAACGGCTCTTGCTACACCAGCTTTCGTAAAGAAATGTGTTTTGAGATCTTCAACCGAAAGTACTGGGTCTGAAGCCATACTTATCCCAAGGGAAACTATCGACGAAGTCGGGGATTGAGGATGTCCCGGAGTTGGTCCCCCACAAGATTGATCGCGATGATCGCGATCAAGAGCGCGATCCCTGGATAGAAGGCAATCCAGTACTTTCCTGAAAGCATGTAGCCATAGCCGTTAGCGATGAGGAGTCCCAAGGAGGGTTCAGTGATGGGCACGCCGACACCAAGAAAAGAAAGCGTGGCTTCCAGCGCAATCGAATTAGCCACCTGAATCGTGGCAACAACAATCAAAGGGGGAAGACAATTTGGGAGAAGATGCATGAACACAATCCGAGGATGAGATAGCGCGAGACACTGAGCCGCTTCGATATACTCTCTCCTACGTTCAACCAGTGCAGAACCTCTAACCGTTCTGGCATAGTAAGCCCACTGCACTGTCACTAGAGCGATGACAACTTTATCCACACCCTTGCCGAGCACTGCCAATAAAATGAGCGCAACCAAGATTGCAGGAAAAGACAACTGTAGATCAACGAGACGCATGATGATGGAATCAACTCGACCTCCAAAATAAGCCGCTAAAATCCCAATGGCCGTTCCAATTGCCAGCGCAAGAAAGGTCGCTGTTGCTGCAACGCCCAAGCTCATCCTGAGGCCATAAATGATTGCGGAAAGCATATCTCTTCCCTGATCATCACTACCTAGCCAGTAGCTACCGATGGAGTAACTCTCTGAGAGCGGTGGCGACATGTTTTCCATAATGTCTAACTGTGCCAGATCATATGGATTCTGCGGTGTAATCCATGGCGCAAACAAAGCGGAGACCATCAGAACGAGAAAGATCAGCAAACCCAAGACTGCGAGCCTGCTCTCTCCAAATTCATTGAAGAAACGCCACCAGGGAGACTGACGCCAGTTTTGTAAGATAGTTTTGTGGGAAATTGAGCTCATGCTTTAGACTCTGACAACCGAACCCGTGGATCAATGACAGAGTATAAGATATCGACAAGGAGATTGATCAGAACAAACAGAAAGACCGTTAGCATTAGGTAAGCAACAATGACAGGACGATCCAAACGGTTAATGGAGTCAATCAGAAGTTTGCCCATTCCCGGCCAAGAAAAAACAGTCTCCGTCACCACAGCAAATGCGATCATGCTTCCCAGTTCCAAGCCCAATATGGTCACTACTGGAATCATGATGTTCTTCAGTACATGGACCATCACAATTCTTTGTGTCGACAACCCCTTGGCTCGAGCAAATTTGATATAGTCTTGGAGAATTACCTCCCGAGTTCCGGCTCTTGCCAATCTGATCACCAAGGACATTTTAAACAGCGCTAGATTGAAGGCCGGCATCAACATATGTGAGAACCCCTCCCAACTTAAAAAAGAAATCCTCATTCCCAGAATCACTTCCGTTGGACCCCTACCACCAGCTGGAAGCCAACCCAACAAAACGGAAAACAGCAGGATGAGCATCAATCCCTGCCAGAAATTGGGCAATGAAAAACCCATGATGGAGCCAGCCATGATTGATTTTCCAACCGCAGTTTCTGGCTTGAGCCCAGCAAGAACCCCTAAGGGGATTCCAAAGAAAATGGCCATCAACAAAGCCAAAGCAGCAATTTCAAGTGTTGCTGGCATCCTTGCGAGGATTACAGAGACAGCCGGTTCCGCATAAACAAAAGAATTGCCGAGATCACCTTGAAGAGCCTTGCCCAGGAAAATCAGAAACTGCTCCCAAAGTGGTTTATCTAAACCCAAACGAGCAATGGCAGCTTCCATTTCAGCGGGAGGAGCATCCGGGGCAATGAGAATGTCAATAGGATTACCAATCGCAAAGACGCCTAAAAAAACGAGAACAGCCATTGCGAAGATCACAAAGGAAGCCTGCCCGAAGCGACGTATCAGATAGACGAGCCAAGGCATGCGCATGAGGATTATCTCTCGATGCTTGAGAGATCTTGAAGAAGGATGTTTGCTAAAGTCAGCACGTTAGGATTTGATTGAAGATTTTTTTGAGCCTAGCTACTTGGTTCCAAAAATTCGATCTCCTGCATCACCTAACCCTGGTAGAATATAGGCATGATCGTTCAACTTTTCATCGACTGCAGCGGTATAAATTGGGACATCAGGATGTTCACTGTGGAAATATTCAATACCCTCCGGTGCAGCTAGCAGAGAGACAAAGCGGATATTCGAAGCACCATTTTCCTTCAAACGCGAGACTGCTGCTGCTGAGGAATGACCTGTTGCCAACATGGGATCTAAGGCAATCACCAAGCGCTGATCAATCATCTCAGGCAATTTCAGATAATACTCCACAGCCGCTAAGGTCACCGGATCACGATAAAGTCCAATATGTCCAACCCTAGCTGAAGGAATCAACTCAAGGAAACCGTCCAACAAGCCGATTCCTGCCCGTAAAATTGGGACTAAACACAACTTTTTTCCTTCGAGAAAAGGAGCCTGCATTTTCTGTAATGGAGTCTCAATTTCTTCGTATTCAAGCGGTAAATCTTGAGTCACTTCATACGCTAGGAGCAGTCCCACCTCACGGACCAAGACACGAAAGCCTCGAGTTGAAGTGCCTTTTTTTCTCATCAGCGAAAGCTTGTGCTGCACCAGTGGGTGTTTAATTTCTTTAAGGACCTTATTCATGGAAACCTCGATCAGAAAATTTCAAAAGACAGTGCCATCACTCTCCACGCGCAGTGGCGGTGATCCATCTGGGCGACGTTTATAAGCGAGCTTGCGGCCAGTGCTCCAAGTACCTCCTTGTAAGATCTGGGGTAAGGGAAGTTCTTCTCTTGTAAGCCGTAACTTGTCCCTAAGTTGTTCTGCTAAGCGATCCAACAAAATGACGGTCAAAGCGCGCCATTCCACAATTAGTTCTGAGGAGACAGGATGTAAGGCCTTGATTTCGGCAGGCTGCTTTAACTCCAAGACTCCAGAGTCCAAGAAAAGACCACCATTTCGGTATTCAGGGAGGCCTGTCAATAAGTCAATGTCTTGAACTTGAAAACCAGCTTCTTCCAGTGGTTCTAATATCGAATAAGTCAACCACTGTGTAAGCTTATGAAAAGGAACCAGTTCGGCAGTAATTTCTGAATCTGCCAACAAATGATGACGCCAGATATCACCCAAATTTCGTCCACCTAGAGTCAAACGTGGAGGCCAGACATCCTGCAGTAGCTTTAGCAAAGTTCCTAGCAAGCGATCCACTTTAAGAACTCTATCCTCGCCGATTGAAATTTTATCAAGGATATTCGCTATTCTGGGGTTTGGCTCTTGGTCTGTCCCAAGAAAATTGAGGAGTTGCTCACCTAATCTTCTTAGTAGAGCAGCCCTTTCTTCCAACCCAACAAGTGGATTTGCCGCTGAGACTTGAAATCCTTCAGCCAACTGCTCAACACCAAACTTTCGAAGACTCTCCGCATCAGCTTTCAATGGATCATTAGGATCACTCGAGAAAGTTCCTTTCGAAAAGAGATATAAGCTAGCTAGGGCCAGACCTTCTGAGCGAGAGTGGTTCTCTCCGGTGAGAGGATCTTGAAAACGCCAGTCGGGTCCTGCTCCCGCATCTAACAAGACACTGGTCACCGCCAAATCAATCTGAGCTAGCAGGAGTTCTCGATCACCCCGAATCTTTGACTTGAAGGGAGACCAATGATTCGTCCCCCTGACATCAAAATGTTGCCATCGGCTATGAGGGGGGACATTCAGATCGGGGTAATTGGCTAAGATTTCATCTTTAACCAATTCCACAGAGATCGGTAACCGATCCTCCCTAATGCGGAAGTGGTCCAGTCGGTCTTCGAGTCCGAGCAGATAAAGTTGATTACAACGTTCGCGGATTGTCTTTGGTGAGTTTAGGAACTCAAACGGATCTAAGATCATTTACGTTTAAAACTGCTCCAGATTTCGGCCCACCGTGCTTTTGAGAGCATCAGGATCCAGTGAGGCGTCCGTGAAGTAGCCTGCGGCTTTTTTGGCCTCCATCTCTACCTTTGCATCATCCGGAATTTGCTCATCTGGAATCGCTAGACGCTCCCCAACGGTAATCCCTTGAGAGACAATCGCGTCATACTTCATGTTGCTCATGGAAACAAGGATATCGATATGCTTTACGCCTAACCAATTGAGCACATCCGGCATCAATTGTTGAAAGCGCATATCCTGCACACCTGCCACACACTCCGTTCTTTCAAAATAGGTCTCAGCTCGGTCTCCACCCTCTTGACGCTTGCGCGCATTGTAAACCAGGAACTTAGTAACCTCTCCGAGCGCACGTCCCTCCTTGCGGAAGTATGCGATGATGCCAACCCCACCTTTTTGAGCATTTTCGACACACACCTCGATACCGTGAATCAAGTAGGGTCGACAAGTACAAATATCCGAACCAAATACGTCCGAACCGTTGCACTCATCATGGACACGACAGGCAACTTTGCAGTCTTTGTCTCCAATCTTGGAGACATCTCCCATGAAATAGACAGTGATTCCACCAATTGGAGGAAGAAAGACCTGCAAATCTGGACGAGTTACAAGTTCAGGGTACATTCCTCCTGTTTGCTCAAAGAGGTTTCGCCGAAGTTGCGATTCTGTAATTCCAAACCTTTCAGCAACCCCTGGTAGGTACCAGACTGGTTCGACAGCCATTTTGGTGACATTCACCTCACCTGTTTCCAGTAACACTCTGCCATCGGGCTTGAGGCGGCCCTGTCGCATGGCGTCCTGCATTTCAATCAATTCTAACCTTGCCTTAGTCACCGCTATCGTAGGGCGGATATCCATTCCGTCCTTTAATTCCTCCGCGAAAACCTGCCCAATCATGTGACCAAAGGGATCTAAAGAAACGATTTTTCCGGGTTCTCCCCACTGAGAGTGAGGACCAATTGGGACAATTGGTGCCGTATTTGTTAGGTCTGGGACATGGTCCGCATCAAGCTGTCCGGCAGCCACGGCGAGCGCACGATAAACCGCATAGGAGCCTGAGTGAGTACCAATCACATTTCGCTTGGAGGGATTTTTGACCGAACCAATGATCGGGCCTCGTTGCTTGGGGTCCGCCTGACCCCATTGAATCTGCGGCCCACGTTGATCAAGACGACCCGGATGTGAGGTCAACACAATGTGTTTCGGTTTTTCCATGACACTCTGCGAATGGATGGTTTGCAATGCTGAATTATGATGCGTTCGATGCGGGGAGTTCAACAACTACACACTGCTTGCCAAGCTCACCCAATCAACGAAGGAATATCGAACTCTATCAAATTAGTAGAGTCTTTAGCATCTGATTGCCCAATTGACGACAGGGAACCAAAAGAAGTAGGCATCATAGACACAGGTCAACATGGAAAGCAACCGAGGACTGAAGGTAAGTTGTCAATTTATGATATTCAGATCTGAGAGCCTCCAACACGAAACACGGAGGCTCTGCAAATCAATCAGGTTGGGAAATCAGTTGGTCGATTTCACCTCAAAAGCCAAGGTGTACTGATCAGCACGAGGTGCATAGCTAACTCCAGAACGATAGGCCCATGGAGTTACTTCGAAGTGCAGTGGAAGTATTCCATAATCACCTAAGACAACAGCAGACGCTTCTTGCAACAGTTTTTCTCTAGCAGAGTCATCAACGGTACGAAGCGCTTGCTCAAGCAGCGCATCCATCTTTGGATTAGAGTAGCGACCGCGATTTGTTCCCCCCATTCCCTTGTCTTTGTTCCTTGTTGCGACAAGTGCTTTGAGAGGTGAGCTCATTTCCCCTGTCCCTGCTCCCCACCCAGCCATGTAGGCAGAAAACTCATACTTGTTACGGCGAGAGAAAAAGGTTGAAGCTGTCGTTGCATCAACAGAGGTTTTGATCCCAATTCTAGTCAACATCTGCGCCATCGCTTGAGCGACCTTCTCATCGTTGATATAGCGATCATTTGGAGAGCCAATGACGAGTTCAAAACCATTGGGGTAACCAGCCTCTGCTAGTAATGCTTTTGCCCGATCAGGATCGAACTGATCTGCTTTCAATCCAGGCGTAGAGCCGAAAAAACCTTCTGGTAATAATTGCCCTGCAGCGACAGCAACCCCACCCATGATTCTTGCCACGATCGCATCCCGATTAATAGCCTTGGAAAGCGCTTCGCGGACACGCCGATCTTTGAGTGGATTTTTTCCTGCGGGTACACCCTTGATTCCGGGAGTATCATCGGCGTGCGTATCCAAATGCAGATAGATGACTCTGTTAGAAAGTCCCTGTACAACCTCAAACCCTGCGGTGCTGTTGATTCGCTCCAGATCCTGCAAAGGAGGACTCTCAATCAAGTCCACATCCCCTGCCAGCAAAGCGGCAACCCGTGGTCCTTCACTTGTGATGGGCCTAATGATAACCTCGGCCCACTCCGACTTGGTTCCCCAGTAATTATCATTACGAGCCAGGGTAGTGCTTTCCCCACGTATGTATGAAACCAACTTGAAGGGTCCCGTTCCCACCGCCGCTGGGCCAGCAGAGTTGAAAGCATCTGAAGAAGGGGGTGTTCCCATGTCGGAACAACCTTCTTTGTTGAATTTTGCTGATTGTCCTCCATTGGCTGCAGCGGAAATGATTCCCCAAGTCGACAATTCTGTCGGCAACAAAGGATATGGAGTTGCGGTCTTGACGATCAAAGTATGAGGATTTGGAGCCTGCATCCCTTGGATTGCCTTCGTGTACACAGTAAACGAAGAGGGACTATCAACGACTGTTGGGATCCTGCAAACCGTGTAGATAACATCCTGAGCCGTAAAATCTGATCCATCATGAAACTTAACATTTTTACGCAACTTAAATTCCCAGGTGTTTTCATCCGTTGCTTTCCAAGATTCTGCCAAGAGTGGTGTCAAACGCTGAGACGTATCGGTACCCACCAAAGACTGGAAAATATGTCGGCGCAAAGCGTTATTGGGCCCAAGGTTATGAAAATGGGGATCCGCTGAACTAGCTTCTGAAGTCGAACCAATTTTTAATGTCTGGGCTTTACTGGGTTCTACTGACAAACCCAAGGAAATCAGGGTCGCAACCCCCATCATCACGAATTTCTTTAACATGAGACTCTCCTTTTTGGTTTCCAGTAACATCCCCAGTAGCTTTGGAGATGTACCGAAGCGATATTGTTTTGGATTGAGATCAATCCGGGGAGAAGTATAATCTGTTTGCATATAAATGATGTCAAGACCAAAGAACATAGCTAATGCTTTTAAATAAATATAAATCAAAACAATAGTTTAATAATTTAATTATATAACTTTTTGTTATGTTATTATGAGAAATCTGGCAAATGCGTATTCTGATTCATTGTCTAGTCTGACACCCAAGCAAGTTAGTAACTTATCCTTGAGAGGCCTGGAAGCTTTTCACTCTGTAGTGGAGACGGGTTCGGCTACCGGTGCAGCAAAACTGATGGGGATTTCTCAGCCAGCGATTAGTCGCCTACTAAAACAGCTGGAGGAAGATCTTGGGGTCATGCTGTTCACAAGGAAACGAGGTAGGTTGACTCCCACCCAGGAGGCAGAACGGCTCAGGGAAGATGTTGCGAGTACCCTTGCAGCAGTTGATAGAATACGTTTGGGAAGTAATCAGAATCATCGTTTAGAGGGCACTCCACTTCGATTAGCGGTTACTCCGATGATGTATCAGTATGTTTTGCTTCCGATTCTACCAAAACTTTTGGCCAGTGAGCCCGAGTTGGTTTTTACGCTGGAAATTGGTAATTCAGATGCTGTTTCAGATTGGCTATTGAGAGAACAGGTGGAGATTGGAATGGCGTCTCTGTTAGACCGTCACCCTGGGATTGAAGCAGAGCCGCTGATTTCTACCAGTTCGATTTGCTTGCTGCCCAAAGATCATCCTTTAACAAAGCTTGAAATCATTCGACCTGAGAATTTGGCCCCATTTGAACTGGTCACGATGACACGCAGATTCTCCTCACGTCACAGAATTGAGCAAATTTTTCGCAAGGCCAAAATTCCTCTTAAGATTCGAGCTGAAACAAATGTAGCCGGTACTATGGTTGATCTGGTACGAGCCGGGAGCGGCGTAGCCATCCTGAATCGATTGAGTTGGCTTTCTTTAGAGAACAGGGATTTGATGGCAAGACCCTTTCAGCCAGCACTACGGCATCGTTATGGATTTCTAATCGTGGCTGATAGAAGTTTGACTCTGGCGGCCCGGACCTTCAAAGCTTACATTCATGAATATATTCGCAATACTATTCCTGATGAATATGTGGAGCTTCACCCTTGATTCTAATTGATCTTCTCCAGTACAAATCAGTTCCTTTTTTGTCTTAAAATCTTTCCGAGAGGTACCCTAAAAGATGCCAAGTCCAGCTAGCATAGAGATGATCCGGCGCTTAGTCAGTCACGACACAACAAGTCGATTATCCAATTTCGGACTAATAGAGGAGGTTCGGGATTACCTGAAGCGATTTGGGATCGAATCGGAGTTGGTCCATGACGAGACGGGGCTGAAGGCTAACCTCTACGCCACCATTGGTCCAACCCACAAAGCTGGAATTTGTCTGTCAGGCCATACGGATGTTGTACCGGTGGACGGCCAAGAATGGTTGTCCGATCCATTTCGCCTGGAAGAGCAAGATGGGAAACTATATGGGCGAGGTACTTGTGACATGAAAAGTTATCTAGCAGTTGCCTTGGCTCAGGTTCCAAAGATGGTAGCGGCTGATCTGAAAACACCGATTCACCTCGCACTTTCTTATGACGAGGAGGTGGGCTGTATTGGTGTTCGGCGGCTTATCGATATGCTGAACGCGGCTGAAGTGAAACCGGCCATGGTAATTGTAGGCGAACCAACTTCAATGGAGGTGGTCACTGCACACAAGGGCAAGCGCTCTTTTCGTTGCCATGTCACAGGCAAAGCTGCTCATTCTTCCTTAGCCCCTCATGGGGTAAATGCTGTTGAATTTGCGGCCCTAGCAATCGCAAAGCTTCGTCAGAAGGCTGAAAAATTCCAGTCAGAAGGCCCCTTCGATAAAGAATTTGATGTTGCTCATACGACAGCCCATGTTGGTATTATTTCAGGAGGAACAGCCTTGAATATTGTTCCTGAGAGTTGCGTATTTGACTATGAATTTCGGTATCTTCCAGGAGAAGATGCGATAGCACTACAGAGTGAGTTCGAACATTTTGTTAAAGAATCCCTTGAACCCAAAATGCATAAAATCGATCCTGACACTGGATTTCGATTCGAGACCCGTTCAGAATTTCCACCCCTCGAAACCCCTGCTGATGCCGAAGTTGTTAAATTTGGTCAAAACCTCGTCGGTGGTGGTCCCTTAAAGAAGGTAGCCTATGGAACAGAAGGAGGCCTTTTTCAAAAAACTGCTGGAGTGCCCACTATTATCTGTGGGCCAGGATCAATCGATCAGGCTCACAAGCCCGATGAATTCGTGACGCTTGATCAGGTGGATCGCTGTGAAAAATTCATTCAGAGATTGATTGAATATGCTGCAGCCAACTGAAGCAATTTTCTTCAATCCCTTCCCGTCATCAGCAAGGTAGTTCCATGCCCTCACCAAAAGTTGAAAACATCTATCCTATTGAAATCTCGCCTCCAGACATTTCTCCTTACAAAAATGGCAATGTTGGAATTGACTACATCACCTGCTTTGACAGCAACATTCCAGGACCCCATGTCATGATCAGCGCAGTGGTTCATGGCAATGAACTCTGTGGAGCCATCGCTCTCGACTGGTTGTTCCAAAACAATGTGCAACCCGTCCGAGGCAAACTCTCACTGGGTTTCATGAATGTGGAAGCGTTTCATTCCTTCGATCCACAAAGCCCAACAGAATCACGCTTTATTGATGAAGATTTCAACCGCTTGTGGTTACCGGCCGTTTTGGACAGCCAACGATCAAGCCTAGAACTCGAACGTGCCCGAAAGGTTCGACCTTGGATTGATACCGTCGACTTGCTGCTTGACATCCACTCGATGCAAAACCTAACACCTCCTCTAATGATGGCCGGACCTTTGCCCAAGGGACGCGAACTAGCTTCCACTGTGTCCATTCCAGAATGGGTCGTGAGTGATGCAGGCCATGCAGCCGGAAGACGAATGCGAGACTATAAAGATTTTACAGACCCAGAAAGTTCCCGTAATGCGCTGCTTGTTGAGTGTGGCCAACACTGGGAGAAAGCTGCTGCTCCTCGGGCTATCGAAACTGCTCTGCGCTTTCTCCAGGTCACAGGTACCATCACTCCAGAATCTGGCCAAAACTTTATAGCGGATCGACCAAATCCACTACCACAGCGTTTCATTGAAGTGACTGATGCCGTCACAATCCAAACCAGTGCATTTCAGTTTGTCGAGAACTATATTGGAATGGAGGTGATCCCCAAAGCGGGTAGTGTGCTTGCTAGGGATGGCGATAAAGAAATTCAAACTCCCTATGACGATTGCATATTGATCATGCCTTCACGCAGACTGAATCCTGGAGCAACTGCGGTTCGGCTGGGAAGATTTCAAGATTCACCAAAATTAAGTGTCTGAGTTCAAAAAGTTGGAAACTTCGCTTCACTAAAAAATCTCTCAGGGGGGTTAATGGCAGCTAAAATAGCAATTCTAGGCACCGGACTGATTGGCCGAAGTTGGTCGATCGTCTTTGCAAGGGCAGGTTTTGAGGTGTGGCTTTGGGACCCGATCGATGGTGCAGTTTCAACTGCCATCAAGTTGATCAAGGAAGGTCTACCAAGTTTGGCAGAAGAAAATCTGCTAAATGGCTGTTCGGTGGAACAAGTCTTTGGAAGAGTTCACGCTTCTGATAGTTTGGAGGATGTGCTTGATGGAGCAGACCACCTTCAGGAAAACGCTCCAGAACGGGTGGAGGTTAAACAGGAACTCTATCTCCAAATCGACCGACTAGTGGGGCCACAAACTGTATTGGCCAGCTCTACCTCTGGCATCGTTGCTTCTCTTTTTACGGAGAACCTCCAATCCAGAGAGCGATGCCTTGTTGCTCATCCGATCAACCCGCCACATCTTGTACCCTTGGTTGAATTGGTACCCGCACCTTGGACGGCTGCGAGCGTTTTGGAGAAAACCTCTGAACTGATGCGACAGGTTAATCAGGCACCTATTCAGTTAAATCGTGAGATCAAAGGATTTGTTGCTAATCGACTCCAAGGCGCTCTACTGGCCGAGGCGTTCCGTCTCGTTGAGGATGGAATCTGCTCTGCCAGAGATATCGACACCTCTATTGCAGAAGGCCTCGGCCTGCGCTGGTCTTTCATGGGACCCTTCGAAACAATTGATCTCAATTCGCCAACTGGAATACGAGGGTATTGCGAAAATTTTGGAACACTCTATTACGAATTGGCCCAAGAACAGGCAGATCCTCGCGTTTGGGGAGAGGCCCTACTTACCAAGGTAGAACAAGAACGTCGGGAGGAACTCCCAGCAGCGAAGTTGCTGGATCGGCAACACTGGCGCAATCAGCGCTTGGCTCTTCTGGTGAGCGCAAAAAAGGAAGGTGAGGAGAAACTTGGGAAATGAATTCCCAATGTTCAGGGGGCTTTATTTTTATTGATAGAGATGAAGAGTGGTTTTTTTGGTAGCAGAGGGGAGACTTGAACTCCCCCTTATCACCCGTATTTATTGGCGAAAGCTACTCTACGTGTCCACATACGTGTCCAGCATTCCAAAATTCACAACCTGAAGACAAAGGAGAATTTGCTCTCAGATGTGTAGGGCCTGTCATCAAATAAACACTTGATCGTTTGGGGGACATCGTTCTTCTTG
>VMBT01000841.1_pt1 | contig 17341 bp, 19 predicted proteins | sample 4404301 | NCBI WGS metagenome assembly VMBT01 (sample SAMN12238535, study PRJNA552566) | marine metagenome | isolation source: Coastal seawater | place: USA: coastal Georgia, Sapelo Island | collected 2008-08/2009-08
CAAGATGCGGCCCATTATAAATCAGTGCTAAATATAGACAGTCATCGCTTCGAAAGCACTTACGATTATAAATTAGAAGATTTTAAAAAGTGCGTTGTTAATCAAATTAATGAAGCCCGCCAGGATGAAGAATTTAACCAACTCCTAAGGAGATAAAGATCTTGCAGAATTATCCATCTGTTCGTTTATTAGTTGGGTATGGCCGCTCCTTATCGATTTTGGTGGGATTTGGAATTTATCTATTTTTACTGTTCGGTGTGGTACTGGCGCATTGGCATTGGATATGGATACCAGGTGGCCTGTTTTTAGGCGCTTTCGCGGGCTTCTTGATTAGGACGCTATCAGAACTTTCCCAAATTATCGTTGATATGCTTATGCCTGAGTAATAATAATGGATGCTGATTTAATAATTATTGGTGGCGGTTTAGCTGGACTTACAACAGCCAACAGAGCTTTAGAATTGGGCCTACGTCCAATTGTCTTAGAAAAAGGCAAAGAAGCAGATTATGCGTGTAATTCTCGATATTCGGGAGGGCTCTTTCACGTCGCTTTTAAAGACGTCACTAAGCCCGTTGAAGATATTGAAGCAGCTGTAAAGGCTTCGGGAGAGCTTATTCCGCCTCATCCTGGTAGTGACAATGTCCAGAGCATTATGTCAGAGGACGCTGCCAAAGCTCTTGCCTGGTTGAGACAAGAGCGTGGAAAATTTATTAAAGGTGGCCAGCCAGAATTCATGCGCTGGATGTTAGCTCCTCCACGACCACGAGGTGCAGGTCTTGATTGGAAAGGCCGGGGTCCAGACGTGCTTTTACGCCGATTAACGGAGGCTCTCCAAAAAGCACAAGCTGCCCCAAGATTAGGGTGGCGGGCAACAGAACCAATAATTGAAAATAATTGTCTGAGCGGAGTTATTGCCGACGGTCCGAATGGGAAAGAAACGATAAGAGCGCCTGCGGTAGTAATCGCTGATGGTGGGTTTCAGGCAAATATGGAGTTGATGCAACACTATATATCTCCAAAGCCTGAAGCGCTGCTGCAACGCGGTGGCGGCACGGGTATGGGCGATGGATTGAGAATAGCTAAAACAGCGGGGGCAGCCCTAATCGGCCTTGATAGCTTTTATGGACACTTGCTTGGCCGCGATGCCATTCAAAACCCTAAACTTTGGCCCTACCCTGTGGTGGATACCATTGCACGTTCAGCAATTTTAGTTGACCAGGACGGTCAGAGGTTTACAGACGAAGGCTTAGGTGGTGTTTCTATGGCTAATGCTGTTGCCCGATTGGCTGACCCCCTATCTTCAGTAGTAATCTTTGATGAAGAAACATGGACCGGTGTAGCGGCAGATAATCGCTATCCTCCTTGTATGAACCCTGTTTATGAAAACGCTGGAGGAAAAGTTTTTAGTGCCTCATCATTAGATGAACTTGCATTGGAACTTGGTATCAATGCCGATGGCCTGAGCCATACCGTAGAAACATGGAATGATGCCGTCGATACCGCAAATTTTAGTAATTTATCGCCTCAAAGGTCACCTCAAACCTTTAAACCTGAGCCGATACGCAATCCGCCATTCAGAGCTATTCCAGTGATTGCTGGAATTACATACACCATGGGAGGCATTGCCATAAACCGGGATGCGTGTGCATTAAGTGAAGTTGGGGACCGGATACCAGGGCTCTATGCAGTTGGTTCTGCATCTGGCGGCATAGAAGGAGGAAAATCTTCTGCTTATATCGGAGGCCTTGCAAAAGCGGTTATTACAGGGCTGCGCGCTGCAGAATCTATAGCAAAGGAGCGTTAGCATGAGTGTTTTTTACATGGTCGAAATGCATTATCCCCTCGACGAAGACCGAGCTGAATTTAATGATTTTTACGCCAAGCATATTTCTATGCTCCTAACTATAGAGGGCTTTGAAACAGCCCAACGGTACGAGTGTGCACCTGATGCTAAAGCGCCATTTATGGCTATTTACCGCCTTAAAGATGACAAAGTGCTTACGCGTGAGACTTATACATCTCGAGCCGGCAGAAATTCTGTTGATCCCGTCTTCAGGGCAAAGATGACAAATTGGGATCGTAATTTAGTTGAAGGCCCTATGTCAGATATGGATGTTCACGAGGATGGTTGGTTGATGCTGATTGATCGCCACACGTCAGAGGCTCCATCACTACCAGACGGCTTTACGCCCCTGCGCATCATAGGTCTCGATGCAACGTTAGTAGAACGAGGTGCTTTGATTGGAGGAAATGAAGTATCGCCACCAAATGTCGAAGCCAAGTCTGGCTGGACAGTCCGTCTTTTTAAGCCAGTGCACCAGACCCGTTATCCTAGCTAACTTTAAATAGTGGTTTCTGAAACAATATATCCTCTAGGGACCAAAACCAACTTGGGTTTCAGCAAACATTCACCGTACGGGTATTACTTGAATCAGTGTGCCTTTAGATCCCCAGAAGAATGAACCTCATTAAATAGCTGTAAAGCCACCATCGATGACCAGTTCCGCTCCAGTCACAAACGAGCTTTCGTCGCTTGCGAGATAAAGGACGCCATTAGCAATATCTTCAGGTTGTCCCAAACGCCCAATTGGGGTCCGCGAAAGCGACCATTTGCGTGTGGCGTCGTTAGCCAATCGCTCCCTGGTCATTCCTGTTTCAATGAAACCAGGATGAATGGTGTTTACGCGAATATTATTGCCCGCCTTACCACACTCCAGAGCTGCTCCTTTACTTAAAACGCAAACGGCCCCTTTACTTGCATTATAGGCAACAGAACCAATGGCACCCACTTTTCCATAAATTGATGAAACATTAATAATAGATCCCCCGGTTCCATCTTCTTCCATAAGTTCTATTCCGTATTTGGTGCCAAGATAAACGCCCTCAACATTTGCGGAATTCACATATCGCCAATCGTTTAAAGAAGTATCTTTAAGAAGTCTCCCGCCGTTACTAACGCCGGCGTTATTTAGAAGAATATGCAGGCCACCTTCATTTTTACGGAGTGATTCAATAACTTCTAACCATTGCTTCTCATCGGTTGTGTCCTGCTGCATCCATCTAGATTTGCCACCACTTTCATTAATTAAATCCGCCGTCTCCTGTGCGGTATCTTTATTCAAATCTGTGATAACAACACTGGAACCTTCTCTTGCTAAAGTGATTGCTGAGGCACGTCCAATACCGGAACCCCCACCGGTTATTAGAGAAATCTTTCCATGCACTCGGCCCATTTTATAGCTCCTTAAATGCTAGAGATAACCGCACAACTTACTATTTAACGATAGCTGTTCCTTTATCCACTTTAAGTACGCTATCGTTCTAACACTAGATATTGGAGAGGTATTTCATGGACGATCTCACTGCCGTTCAAGTTGTGATTAAAGATTATGTTGCAACTGTTACCATGCGTAACCCACCCGTAAATGCCTTGAGTCCATTGTTCATGGACGAAATCATCCTAGCATTCGATCGTCTAAGCGACATGGAAGATGTTCGGTCAATTGTTTTGACAGGCGCAGGTAACATCTTTTGCGCAGGTGCAGATATAAAAGCTCGTGCTGGTCTTTCTCCCCAACCAGGGGACCATTGGCAAGGCAGTCGTCGTGCAAGAGAGACTTTCCATAGCATCGTTGAGTGCAAAAAACCCGTGATATGCGCATTAAATGGTCCTGCCCTTGGTGCTGGTCTCGCTATTGCAGTGTCCTGCGACATCTTAATAGCTGGTGAGCGCGGGTCACTTGGGCTCCCAGAAATCAATGTTGGCCTTTTGGGAGGTGGACGGCATGCCATGCGTCTTTTTAGTCATTCTCTAACTAGACGGATGATGTTCACTGGATATCGAGTTCCTGCTGATGAGTTATACCGGTTAGGCGTGGTTGAATCTGTGGAAGCGGATGAAAAACTTTTAGAAGCAGCTCAGACTATGGCGGCAGATATTGCATCAAAAAGTCCAATAGCGATGACCCTTGCTAAACATGCCCTCAACACAATTGAAGAAATGAGTCTGCGTGATGGTTATCGCTTTGAGCAGAGCATGACGGGAGAACTTGGGAAGTACGAAGATTCAAAAGAAGCAATGCGCGCGTTTGCAGAGAAACGCCCCCCAGTTTTTAAAGGTAGGTAGGCTTCTAATTAATGATAAGTTTTAAATCACGGGACTGGCGAAATGTCTTTGTCCTTGCAACTTGCCAAATGCTTTATAATTCAGGGCGATCGCTTCTTGTAGCTACGAGCCCTCTCATTGGTTATGCAATTGCTCCTAATAAAGCACTTGCTACTGTACCTATATTTCTAGCCGTTGCAGGGACTGCTGCCGCCAGCGTTCCTGCCTCACTCCTTATGCGCCGAATTGGACGTGGACCCGGATTTTCCTGCGGTTCTGCTATTGGAGTTATCGGCGGACTTCTGTGTATTTGGGGTATCGAAACAGAAGATTTCACTTCCTTCTGCGTTGGGGCCTTTTTGTTTGGCTTATTTTCTGGCTTCGCCCAATTATATCGATTTGCAGCTGCTGATGTCGCGTCAGATGATTTCAAAAGTAAGTCAATTTCTCTAGTTCTTACAGGTGGCCTAGTAGCTGCATTTGTCGGGCCAGAACTTGCAAAACTAGGTCAGCATATGGTCGATAACCGCCCATTTATGGCCTCGTACGCCTTTCTAGTTGTCTTAACTTTGATCGGTGGAATAGTGGTCATGGCTGTTGATATTCCCAAGCTCACTCAAGAAGAACGGAAAGTTGGTGGCCGTGGGATATTGGCAATCATGGCCCAGCCAGTTTTCATAGTTGCCACTCTCTGTGCAACTGTTGCTCAGGCAGTCATGAACCTTCTGATGACATCAACGCCACTGGCTATGAAACATGCTGATCACATGTTCTCGTCAACGGCGTTAGTAATAGAATGGCATATCTTTTTTATGTATGCGCCAGGGTTCTTTACAGGAACATTTATAAAGCGATTGGGTGCGATTAAAGTCATCGCGATAGGAATTACAATTCAAGCTATCTGTATCCTAATCGCTCTTGCCGGGGAGCAAGTCATCCATTTTTGGGCGGCAATGGCACTTCTAGGCTTGGGATGGAATTTTGCGTTTACTGCATCAACAAACCTACTAACCGAAGCGCATACAGCAGCTGAAAGAGCAAAAACTCAAGCGGCCACAAATTTTATAATTTTCACAGTCGTGGCGATTGGAGCCATTTCCTCTGGAGGGCTAATGCATGCCTTTGGCTGGACTTGGGTTAATCTTGGGGCATTGCCGCTTTTAATTGTATCTTTAATTGCAGCACTTTGGCTCTCAGCTATGCGCAATCGAGTTGCATCGCAATAAAAGTTAGCAATGTGCTGAAACTATAGATAATGAGAGGGACGCAAGATGCGCATTTGTTACTTTAACGACTTTAAGTTGGGCGTTGTCAAAGGAGACGGTGTTGTTGATGTAACCGATGTCGTAAATGATATTCCTCACACTGGACCAGAAAACCTGATTTCAGGGCTCATTGCGCACTTCGATGACTATCGCGGTAAGATTCAATCTGCTGTTGCAGCTGGTAATCCGGTACCGCTTCAGGACGTACGTATCCGCCCACCCCTGCCTAGACCTGGCACAATTTCCTGCATGGCCGTGAATTATATGGAGAATGGTACGCTCCCCCAAAAACCACCAAGAAATGGCTTTCACAAAGCTGGAACAGCAGTCATTGGCGATGGTGATAAAATGGTATTACCCGATGAGCCTGCTACTATTTTTGAGGGCGAAGCAGAACTCGCACTAGTGATTTCGAAACCGTCGCGAAATGTAAAAGCTGCTGACGCTTTCGATCATATCTTTGGATATACGAATTTTATCGATGGATCAGCGCGCGGGTTACCTCCAGCTGGCAACGTCTTTTTCCAGGCAAAGTCCCGAGACACCTTCGCTCCGATTGGTCCTTTTATTGTGACAAAAGATGAAATCACTGATCCTCAAAATCTTGACGTCAAGCTGTGGACTAATGGCGTGTTGATGCAAGACTTCAATACCTCTGACATGGCCCACAAAATTCCTGAAGTTGTGGAATGGATTACATCTATTCACGCTTTAGAGCCGGGAGATATTATCGCTACTGGCACAAACCATCGGGGCCTTAACGCCTTTCAGGATGGAGACAAGGTAGAAATTGAAATTCAAGGCCTAAGCCGCCTAACCATCAATGTTCGTGATGACCTCAAGCGCACCTGGGCTCGTGAAACTCGACTGGATCGTAAAAATGCGGGTTTTGATACACCTACGCCACAGCTAACCGGAAAATACGCCCCCAAATAACCTAGCGCTGAATGCTGCCAAGACGGCCAGCCTGATAGTCCTCAAACGCGGCGATTAATTCATCCTTTGTATTCATAACAAAGGGGCCATAGCGGGCGACTGGTTCATTAAGAGGCATGCCAGCTAAAAGGAGAAACCGTCCACTCTCCTTCTCAGCTTGAAGAGATAGGTTCATCCCCTCACCTAAGACAGCCATTTGCCCGTCAAGAACTGTCTTTTGCTCTTCACCAACAGATATAGCCCCCTCAAAAACGTAGAGCGCCATATTAAATTCGGGAGGGGTTAGAACTGTCTGACTTGCCCCAGCGGTAACTCGCCAATCCTGAAGCCAAACGGGAGTATGGGTACCAATCTTAGCCGCTACGCCAAACACCTCGCCGGCAATAACTTTCACCGATATACCGTTGCTTTCAGCGATTGGGATATCTGAACTACTGACGTATTGGTAGCCAGGCTTCGCATGCTTATGAGACGCTGGCAAATTTACCCAAATTTGAAAACTATGCGCTCTACCGCCAGTAGCTTTGAATTCAGGACTAGGCATTTCGGAATGAACTATTCCGGCCCCAGCGGTCATCCACTGCACATCACCTGCACTTATAATTTGCGTTTTACCAGTTGAGTCTTCGTGGAGTTTTTCTCCCGACAACACATATGAAATGGTTTCAAATCCACGATGGGGATGGTCAGGAGCACCAAGCGCATTACCAGGAGGCCATTCAACTGGTCCCACTTCATCTAACATCAAAAATGGATCAAAATCTTCAAACGTGCTTATTGGAAAAGGTCTACGAATTGGGAAACCCTCTCCTTCAGTCAAACGATTGGAATTTACAACTCTAACGACGGAACGTGATGTCATCCGCGCAATTCAGCTAACTCATCGATAATCCATAAAGCTGTTTCACCGCGTTGAACGCGCTCAACATTATCAAAAGCATTACGCACGCGTGCTTTGTGGCTTTCAAAAGTTGGCCCAGCCATGTGGGCGGTAAGCGTTACGTTATCGAGTTGTAGAAGTGGATTATCTGGTGGAGTAGGTTCTTCTTCAAATACATCAAGGCCAGCGGCAGCGATCACACCGGATTGCAATGCCTCTGTTAAAGCTAACTCATCTACCACTGGTCCACGGCTTGTGTTTATTAAGATTGCGTCTTTCCCCATTTCCATTAATTCATCACGTCCTATCAGGCCTCTTGTTGTCTCATTCAAGGGGACATGCAAGCTAACGAGGTCCGCTTCTCGAAGAAGCTCTCGGAACAATCGGAACCTCAAACCAAGAGCATCTTCTTCCGCCTCTGAGAGGCGTTGAATATCGTTATAAATTACCGGCATGCCGAATGCCTGAGCTAAGCGCGCAGTTTTTTTACCAATACTTCCGAGGCCAACTATACCAAGGGTTTTACCTCTAAGTTCATGAACGATCGGCGCTGAATTACCCCGCCAACGTCCTCCCCGCACATTTTCATGCTGTTTTATAAGTTGTCGCGAGACTGCCAGCATAAGCAATAAGGCATGCTCTGAAACCGCGACGGAATTTGCACCACCATTATTACAAATTGGAACCCTTGCACTACGTGCTGCTTCAATATCGGCATTATCATAACCAGCACTAAGCAACTGGATCAGTTTCAATTTTTTCCCGACTGCAAATAAATCCGGCTTTACTAACTTATCAACGAAACCAACGAGAAAATCTGCTTCTGAAAGAGCATTGTCATATTCGTTGGTGCCGGCTTCAGCGATTATTAGTTCATAACCGGCTGGCGCTAATTCTTTACCGAAGTCTGCTGCCGCGGGAAAATCTGTAACAAATAGAATGCGGGGTTTCATCCGTTTAAAAACTCCATAGGCTTAATTAGCAAAAGTATTGCTGGATGTTCGAAGGTAACGCCAGGCTTATAACATCGCGACACAGCCTTTTTATAAAAGGTATGAGCATATCCCTGGAGGAATAATGGCTGTCTAGCAGATCTAGGCAGCAGCAATGAACATAAGTTGCCTAGCGCTCAGACGTATCTGAGCGCATCGGGATCCTATTTGGTATTATTGATCATCCTCAAAAATCTTTAGCCCTACACGGCCCGCATTAACGGCACATGGCCATCCAGCATAGAAGGCTGTGTGCGTGATTAAACCCCGAAGTTCATCCTGCGTTACGCCATTATCCAGCGCTCTTTGCATATGACCCTCTAGTTCAGAGGTCCGGTATAACGCTGCCAAAATTGCACAAGTAACCAGGCTCCTGTCACGTTTGGAGAGCTCTGGCTGCTCCCAAACATCCCCAAATAAGACTTCGTCGCGAAGCTTTCCTAATTGCGGAACGAGTTCATAGGCATTTTTAGCTTTGGTTTTTGCCATAACGATTATCCTCAGAAAAAATAACGCAAAATTGCGAAATTACTCTTACAGAATAACGTTCTTCAAAAAAGCCTTTGGGAAGGTTTTTTAATCTGCCAACCTGCTCCTTAAGCGCTGTAAGGCTAGTCGGAGACGCGACTTCACGGTTCCCAGCGGCGTTCCTAGTTTTGATGCGATCTCAGATTGTGACAGACCTTCATAGTAGGCGAGCCTTATTGCCTCAGCTTGATCATCAGGAAGAGTTTGAATTACTTCCTTCATCTGCTTGGCAACTTCTAGGCCTGAAACAATATCATCCGGCTGTTCTGGGGCAGTAGTTATAGTCGGATCATTGGGATCAATTTCAGGAAAGGCTACCCGCCTAAGACCATCAATTCGCTTGTTCCGTGCAATCGTAAAAATCCAAGTTGATGGAGCAGCACGAGCTGCATCGTAAGTATTAGCTCGTCGCCAAACCATAATCATGGCTTCCTGCATCAGTTCTTCGGCTTGCGCATCGTCTGCACCCAATCGGCGCATATAAGATTTCACTCTCGGTGCAAAATAATTGAATAAGTCCGCAAAGGCAGCTTTGTCACGCGACTGCCCTACACGCTGAATTAATTCAGCAAGCCCAGTGGGGGAATTGTCAAACCCTTCAGCCATTCCAGAAAAACTATTTTAAATCACCGTGGATGTTAAATTCGGAAACCTTAGCCCCATTAGACAGTTTCCGAACCACAACCCGGGCTCCGTCTGGGCCCTCAAAATGAAACAATATGTTTGCTCCATCAAGCGAGGTTTGGATAAGACGCTCACCCACCTTCATTGTAATTTCTGCCTGATTAGCGGTATCAACCTGTCTATCGCTAGATCCAATTCGATTGATCAACGTTACGACTATGACGGCAAAACCTGCCAAGAGAAGTAACCCCATCCCAATCACTAACCCTTTAATCCAGGCCATTATACCTCTCGAATCTCATCACGAATTAGTGGCAGGGCGTATGTATAGCCCATAGGTTATCTCTTTCGCCATCATGTGTTCTTTAATATTAAATAAAATCATGACGGAAACCTTTAAAGCAATTGTTGCTGACGAAGATGCAGGTAAGCGGATTGATCGCTTTCTAGCCGATGTTTGGCCAGAATTTTCTCGAGCCCGAATTACGAATTTAATTACACATCACTATGTGCACTCAAAGCATTATGGAATTAATTTCCGACCATCAGATAAAACGAGGGAAGGAGATGTCTTCACAGCATTGCCTCCACCTCCTGCCCCAGCAACACCTTCTGCAGAAGCAATCGAACTAAACGTGGTTTTTGAAGACAACTCTTTAATCGTAGTTGATAAACCAGCTGGAATGACCGTACATCCGGCACCTGGCCAAGAGACTGGAACACTCGTTAACGCCCTATTGGCACATTGCGGGGATAGTCTATCAGGAATTGGTGGTGTTAAACGGCCAGGAATTGTTCATCGGATTGATAAAGATACAAGCGGCTTACTTGTTATTGCTAAAACAGACCTCGCCCATCATGGTCTTGCAGAGCAGTTTCATGCTCATTCGGCAGAAAGAGCATACACAGCCTATGTCTGGGGCTTACCCTCTCCATCCAATGGCTCCATAGAGACCACTATTGGACGTCATCGTACTGATAGAAAACGCATGGCGGTGGGAGGCACTCCAGGCAAAAGGGCCATCACGCACTATAGCGTAAAGAGGAGTTTTGGCCTGGCTGCTGCAAAATTAGAATGCAGACTTGAAACTGGTCGAACACATCAAATTCGTGTGCATATGTCTCACATTGGTTGGCCTCTCATAGGCGATCCTGTTTATGGAAAAATTACTCCTGCCCGTCGCAGTCAATTTACACCAGAAGCACGAGAATCTGTTACGTCATTTAAAAGACAAGCTTTACATGCCCGCCTTTTAGGATTTGAACACCCTTTGACCGGAGAAACCTTGAGTTTTTTAAGTAAAACGCCACCTGACCTAGAAATTTTAGAAGAAGTACTTGAACAAGCCCTACAAAAACCGCATTTATAGGGTGTCATTGCTTAATGGTAAGGATGACTTGGTTCTAGGCCGCAACAATGGCTAGAAGGTACAAAGGTATGAGTAATAGAGCAGATACAATCTCGAGTGTGCCTACGCTCTCAGCGGATGGCAACCTACAAAGATATCTCTCTGAAATCCGTAAGTTTCCTATGCTCGCTGCTGACGAGGAATACATGCTCGCCAAGCGTTGGAAAGAGCATGGCGATGTGGATGCAGTGCACAAAATGGTAACCAGCCATCTTAGACTTGTTGCAAAAATTGCGATGGGTTACCGCGGCTATGGTCTTCCGATTGCGGAGCTCATCTCTGAGGGAAATGTCGGGATGATGCAGGCGGTTAAAAGATTTGAACCAGAGAAGGGATTTAGACTTTCTACTTACGCGATGTGGTGGATTAGAGCCTCAATCCAAGAATACATCCTTTATTCTTGGTCGCTTGTTAAAATGGGAACAACTGCGGCTCAAAAGAAGCTCTTCTTCAATCTTCGCCGGTTAAAAGGGCAAATAAAGGAGATTGATGATGGAGACCTTGCTCCTGAAAGTGTGAAACAGATCGCGACAACGCTCGCTGTTTCAGAAGACGACGTAGTGCAAATGAATCGTCGTATGTCAGGTGGAGACCAGTCTTTAAATGCCCCTATGCGTCAGGATGGCGAAGCCGAATGGCAGGATTGGTTAGTTGATGACAGCGACACTCAAGACATCGTTGTGGCGGAGGCAGATGAATTAGATCATCGTCGCAGTATGCTAGAAGCTGCTATGGCAACTTTAACGGAACGCGAGCGTCATATATTCACAGAACGCCGGCTCCGCGACGATCCCGTTACATTGGAAGATCTTTCAAATGATTTCGGTGTAAGCCGTGAGCGTGTGCGCCAAATTGAAGTCCGGGCTTTTGAAAAAGTTCAGCGTGCTATTCGTAATATGGCTACGCAAGACGTGATAGCTCAGACCAAAGCCACTGAACGCTTCCGGGCAGACTGACTGTAGTTTTTATTTTTTTAACTAGAAAATTTCGAGCCACCTTGTCGAAATTTCCCGCTTGCCTCAATCAGCTGGTTCAGGGTGATACCCGCGGTCAACGACTGCTCATAAGGTTGCGCTTCAGCAGCTTTATATGCGTCAATTGTTTGACGCACGGCGATTTCATCTAATGATAAAATATGAGTGATAAAGTTCTCTGCCTCAGCGTCCAAAGCCTCTTTCCCCATAGCAATGCGATTAATAAGTCCGGCAGCATGAAGTCTTTCTGCAGTTTCCAAAGTTCCAAATAATGCGAGTTCAAGCCCTATTCTTGAATGTACCTTGTTAGCAAGAATTGGAGTGCACATAGCTGCTGGAAAGCCATTAGCCATCTCCAAAGCACCAAATTTAGCTGTTGCTTCAGCTATTAAAAAATCTGTCGCCATAGCTAGCGTAAATCCACCGGCAACAGCAGCACCTTCTACAATGGCTACAGATGGAAATGACAGTGCTCGCAGGTCCTGGAATACCTCACCCCAGATCTGATGCTGTCTTAAGGCCTGTTCTTGGGTGAGAGTTGCTGCCTCCTTTAAGTCCCTTCCCGCGCAAAACACCCCACCGGAACCTCTAAGAACTAGGCATTTTGAATTAGTGGAAACTGCTGCTTTAAGACAAGCTCGGAGAGCTTCCATTGCCTCAAGGTCAAGAGCGTTTCTGCGTTCTGGCCTTGAAAAAATTATCTCAAATCTACCATCATCAAATTGCTGACTTTTAATCATCCGTTAATCAGATCCTCAATATCGCGGAGTTTTCTTTCAAGATTTGACCTTGTCGAAGAGCCAACAGCCACTTTACTGAGAGCTTTTTCAAGGCTTATTTTCGCGCGCTTAAATGCATCGTTAGCTTTTTGCGGGTCTTCAAGCACTTTGTATGCACGTCCAAGACGAAGCCAACCATCTACGTCGTCTGGATTTTTTTCCATTCTATCAGCCAGGCGTTGGACCATAGACCTAATGAACGCTTTTTGGTCGGAGGGAGCCATTTCTTGAACCGCAGCTACTGTCTCCTGGTCAGGCCGTACATCACCGGCAATAGCGCCTGTGAGCCCACTAGTTGAACCAACTGCTCTTTCTGGTTCCACGCTCATTGGCATGATGCCGCCCTTCATTGCTGCGTTTGAAATCTGTTCGCGAACAGATTCCAACCAAGGCGCATCTGGAGGGGCATCAGCTGTTAACCCGCGCCATAAGGCAATTGCACCGCGATAATCCCCTAACTGAGATCTGGAGGCTGCTATATAAAATCGGGACTTAATTTCCTGAGGGTCCTTTGCAAGCGCTTCTTTGAATATCTCTACCGCCCTTGGGGAGACAGTGCCAAAAGATTCAAAAACTAAAGTTTCACCATAATCCGACAGAAGTTCTGCAGAACTATTATCCCCTGCCACCTGGAGCGCACGCTCAAAGGCTTTTACTGCTGAATTATATTCACCAAGAGATCGTTGGGTCCGCCCCAATGTCACCCAGCCTTGAAGATCATTAGGATTATTTTGTAAGCGTTGTGTTAGTCGGGCAATCATTGCCCTACCCTCGCTTAAACCACCAGAACTCTGAGACACCCTACCCGATGAAGAGGACTGGGAATCTTGGCGACTGGATAACGGGGCATCCTTAAGCCCAAGAGTCCCAAGGTTAAGATATAGCCCCCCCGTAGCTAAAACTGCCACCAGTCCAAGACAGACAGGAAAAATAGTACGAGAAAAACTACTTCCAGGCACCTCATCATAAACGTGCCCTTCACTTGGCGAACGATCAATGGCTCGCAACATTCTACGTTCTATTTCCGCCCTTGCGGCAGCGGCCTCCGCTTCTGGCAACCGGCCAAGCTCTCTGTCCCGATCGATCTCATCTAGTTGATCACGAAAAACGGCTAAATCAAAACTGGTTGAACTTATATCTTTTGATGCGCGGTCAGAGCGTATTAAGGCTATCAGCACCGCATAAATAATGCCTGCAGAGATAAAAAGTCCCGATATATAGAATACAGCTTCTGTCATTCGTCACTCTCGCGATTAAGTGCCGAAGTTAAGCGTGTTCGCTCTGCATCATTTAAAGGTGTATCCGCAACAGCCGTCTTTTTTCGCCTAACTGTCAAAAGCATTAACCCAATGCCAACAAAAACAATTAAGATTGGACCATACCATAAAATATAAGTGGATTGCTGAACTGGCGGATTGAGTAGGACAAAGTCTCCATAACGTTTACGGATATGTTCTAAAGCCTCTGCATCGGTGTCCCCCGCAACCAGTCTTTCGCGTACCAAGATGCGTAAATCGCGAGCGAGCTCAGCATTGCTGTCATCAATCGACTGATTTTGGCAAACCAAGCAGCGTAATTCCAAAGACAGTGATCTTGCACGAGCTTCTAAGCCAGGATCGCTTAAAATTTCATCTGGGAGAACAGCTTTCGCCAAATTAGGGGCTAAAAATAATGAGAGCATTAACACTGTCACTAAACCACGCATTAATTACGCCCCTTAAAAAACGGTAGAATATTTTTCTCCACAATTTCTGGGGTTAAAGCACCCGCATGTTTAAATATTACGGTGCCATCACCATCAATCACAAAGGTCTCAGGCACACCATAAACACCCCACTCAATCCCAGCTTTACCATCATTATCAAAGCCAACCTTTGTGAAGGGATCGCCTAATCTGTTTAACCAATTGGATGCAGCAACTGCCTTATCCCGATAATTTATGCCATGCACCAAAATACCTTCTTCTTTTGCAAGGCGGTCAACCAAAGGGTGCTCTGCAACACACGGCACACACCAGGATGCCCAGACGTTTAGGATTAGTGGCCGTCCACTAGTTAAGTCATTACGATTTAAAACATCAAAATTGGCAAAAGGTGCCTTAGCTCGACCAGGCAATGGGGCCAGTGAAAACTCAGGAGAAGGTTTATTGATAAAGGCCGATGGGACTGACCGAGGATCTCCATCAAGTCCTAGATAGAAAAAAACACCCAATCCAAGACAAAACATGAGAGGCAATAAGTATAGAACTTTCCTCATGAAATTATTGTGCGCCTGCAGGAATTGGCCTGGATGAAACTGCTTTTTTTCGACTATTTGATGGCGCTCCAATGCGCAGTCTGCGGTCTGATAGGGAAACTAAACCTCCAATAGCCATAATAATTGTTCCAAACCAAATCCAAGGTGTTAAAGGATTTTTATACAGTCTAGTTGTCCATCCGGCTGAACGGCTCCCTTCGCCTATCACAGCATACAGATCTGCAAGCCAAGTAGTATGAATTCCAGCCTCTGTAGTCATATCTTGTTCAACGGGATAACGCCGACGCTCCGCGTTCACTGAGGCGATCAGACTGTCGCCTTCAGTTATTACAAAAACTGCCCTCTCGGCCACATAATTTGGCCCTTGTAAAGACACTACATTATCTAACGTAAAGGTATAATTACTGACAGCAACGGACTGACCTATCTTCATATTTTGAACTGATTCAGTCTTAAAAGCGGTTGTTCCGATAACTCCCGCCAGGAGTACTCCCACGCCAAGGTGTGCTATCGTCATGCCATATACCGACCGCGGCGTTTGTCTAAGCCGTCGCCATGTGTCTGCGGCAGATGATTGGAAAAGCTTTACCCTCTCGGCTAACTCCATACACGAGCCGATAATAATCCAAGCTGCCGCACCGACCCCAATGGCAGGCAAAATACCATCAACCCCGGAATATATGAGCGTGATAGCAATAGCAGCTAAGGCTACAGTCCCTGCGAACCATAGGGTGCTTAAAGCGCTCAAAATATCTCCTCGTTTCCAAGAAAGTAAGGGGCCGACGACCATTGCCGCCAATATTGGGACCATTAATGGTCCGAAGGTGGCGTTAAAATACGGGGGCCCAACTGAAACCTTTCCTGCTTCAAGAACGTCTAAAAATAACGGATATAAAGTACCAAGAAGAACCGTCAGCGCAGCCACCGATAGGAACAAGTTATTTAAAAGCAGACCCCCTTCGCGGCTAATGGGTCGAAAAAGACCTCCCGGTTGAAGGCTTGGGGCACGGATGGCAAAAAGTGTTAATGAGCCTCCAATTGCTATCACCAGAAGGAGAAGGATGAAAACGCCGCGCTCAGGGTCTGTTGCGAAAGCATGCACACTTGTCAGAACGCCAGATCGCACAAGAAAAGTGCCCAGAAGCGACATGGAGAAAGCTAGAATTGCAAGCAGTATTGTCCAACTTTTTAGTGCATCTCGCTTTTCGACTACTATGGCTGAATGCAAAAGTGCCGTAGCAAAAAGCCAGGGGATAAAACTGGCGTTTTCTACCGGGTCCCAAAACCAGAAACCACCCCAGCCAAGCTCATAGTACGCCCACCAAGAACCTAACCCAATGCCAACAGAAAGACCGCACCAGGCAGCAAGTGTCCAAGGTCTAACCCACCTGGCCCATGCTGCATCTACCTTACCCTCAATCAGAGCTGCCACGGCAAAAGAGAACGATATGGAGAGGCCTACGTAACCAAAGTAAAGAAATGGCGGATGGAAAGCTAAACCAGGGTCTTGCAATAAAGGATTTAAGCCCTGCCCATTTGCTGGAGGAACCAGTACGCGCTCAAATGGATTTGATGTAAACAGCATGAAAGCGATAAACCCAAACGCAATCATTCCTTGAATGGCTAGTGTGCGCGCTCGAAGTTGAGGAGGTAAGTTACGACCAAAACTTGCGACCATTGCCCCAAATAACGTTAAAATAAGTACCCAGAGAAGCAGAGAACCCTCGTGATTTCCCCAAGCTCCACTGATTTTATAAAGTAAAGGTTTGTCGGAATGGGAATTCTGAATGACATTCAGTACGCTAAAATCACTGGTAACGAATGCATTCACCAATGCTGCAAAGGAGAGAAGCACCAGGGCAAATTGAGCCAGAGCTGTCGTCTTTGCTAAATCCATAAGGCCAATATCGCCTCTGTGAGCCCCGTATAAAGGAAAGCTCATCTGAACTGCAGCCAGAACAAAGGCTGCAATCAAAGCAAAATGACCAATCTCCGCTATCATTTTGTATGCCCCTTCATCCCCTCTTCTGCATTATTTTCTTGCCAGTACCCGGATTTCTTCAAAGCTTCAGCTACCTCCGGCGGCATATAGGACTCATCGTGCTTAGCTAGTACCTCTACCGCAAGAAAACTCCCATCTGTTTGCAAACGGCCTTGAGCTACTACCCCTTGAGCCTCTCTAAATAAGTCAGGGAGAATTCCATTATAAATCACGGGAACAGAAGCACCGCCATCGGTAAGACTAAAAGAAATTTCAGATGAACCAGCAGTACGTTTTACGCTGCCTTCTTCAACTAACCCACCGATACGAATGAGCCGTCCAATCTCCGCTTTACCCTCGGCAATATCAGAGGGGCTCCGAAAGAACACAATGTTCTCCTCAAACGCTGTAACAGCTAACGCAGCGGCTCCGCCGAGTAAAATGACCGCAAGGGAAACAAGCCATAAGCGTTGTCGTTTACGGCTTCTCATCTTCGGCTCCAGAGTTTTTGTGGCGTTGCCGGCGGCGGGGCGACGATGTCTCAAGTGCTTTTAATTCTTTTTCACTATTTTTTAGAACAAGAACCGTCCCAAAAACGAGCCCCATTAATAG
>VMBT01000844.1_pt1 | contig 17241 bp, 15 predicted proteins | sample 4404301 | NCBI WGS metagenome assembly VMBT01 (sample SAMN12238535, study PRJNA552566) | marine metagenome | isolation source: Coastal seawater | place: USA: coastal Georgia, Sapelo Island | collected 2008-08/2009-08
CTCTGTGAAACGTGATCTTTTCATTGTTCGGATGTTTAAATCTAACATTTTTCTCCATTTTTAAACTGTCCGAAAAACCGATAAGGCTACAATCCACGTTGTGGGTCCCTTTTTTATTGAAGCTTTTCGTTATTCCGATGCCGATCCGCATCACGCCTGGTCTTTTTCTCTAGGCTTTTAGTCAAGGCATCCGTCAGATCGACACCAGTCTGGTTGGCCAGACAGATCAAAACGAAGAGCACATCCGCCATTTCCTCTCCTGGGTCGGTCTTCTTTTCGCCTTCCTTGAACGATTGCTCGCCGTAAGTCCGCGCCATGATCCGACAAAGCTCGCCGACTTCCTCGTTCAAGAGGACGGTATTGGTGAGTGGATCGAAGTATCTAACCCCTGTTGTATTGATCCATTGATCGACTGTGTTCTGTGCTTCCTGAATAGTCATGATCGCTGATGTTTTCTGCTTCCGAGCAAAGATACCCTTTGTATATTTGCAGCCGCTTTATGGAGCAAAAGAAGAGACTGCTGTATATCACGCGTAAGGAGCATTTCAATGCTGCTCACAAACTGTACAATCCGAATTGGTCGGATGAGCAGAATGAGGCCGTATTCGGCAAATGTGCCAACCGTAACTGGCATGGTCACAACTTCGATCTGTACGTGACGGTGAAGGGGTACCCCGATCCTGAAACAGGTTTCATCATCGACCTGAAAGTGCTTAAGACCATCATTGAAGAGCATGTGATCGAAAAGCTCGACCACCGCAACATCAATATGGACGTCGACTTCATGCAAGGAAAGATGGCATCTATCGAAAACATCGCTGTGGGCATCTGGGATCAGATCGAACCGCATCTGGAAGGATGCCAGCTCCACTCTATCAAACTCTGGGAAACAAGGAATAACTATGTCGAATACTTCGGAGAATAAGAACAAAATGGTGGCTCATTTTCCCAATGGGACTGAGCTCCCGGTTGAACTCCGGGAAGAAGGTGCCGTGATCGATGGCGCTGATCTCTCTTACGACATACAGCACATAGACGCCAATCGATACCACCTGATCCTGGATGGTCGCTCATACAACGCAGAATTGTTGGATCACGACGTACGCGAGCGTTCTTTCACCTGGTCCATCAACGGCAACAAAGTGGAATTGCGCATGGAGGACGAGTTCGATTTGCTCCTTAAAAGTATGGGTATCGATAAGGACAGCGCTAATAAGATCGATGAGATCAAAGCTCCGATGCCTGGACTGGTTCTAGAGGTACTGGTCAAGGAAGGCGACGAAATCAAGGAAGGCGATCCATTGCTGATCCTTGAAGCGATGAAAATGGAGAACGTCATAAAGAGCCCATGCGATGCATCGGTGAGCGAGATCCCGGTATCCGTTCAGCAGAAGATCGACAAGAATGCAGTTTTGGTGCGCTTCTCCTGATCATGCAACTGCCCTGCAGACAATTTTCAATTTTCAATACCAAATTCACTATGCGAATCATTAAGATCACCGTATTCACTCTATTCGTTTCATCGAGTTTCTACACCAATGCTCAAAATGAAGCAGCCATTGTCGAGAAAGAGGCAGAACTGAAGAAACTGGTAGCTTCCATGGACAGTCTGACCAAGCTTAAAGGCAACATCGAAGGAGCGATCAAAGCACTCAAGCCGGTTCAAAAATGGCAGACAGGTGGATTCCAGTCATTGAACTTCAACCAGGTTGGACTCAACAACTGGTCCAAGGGGGGAGTAAACTCGATCTCGATCACTGCACTTGGGAACCTTTTTGCCAATTATAAGTTCAACAATTGGAGTTGGGAGAACAACCTGGACATGGCCTATGGATTGATCAAGAATGAAGGTGAAGAATTGCGAAAGAACGAGGACAAGATCGACCTGATGACCAAAGTAGGACGACGTGCAAGTAAGCGGTTCAATTGGGCGGCTTTCGCACGACTGGAAACTCAGTTCGCAGAAGGGTTTGATTTCTCGGCACCGGAAGAAGACAGACCGGTAATTTCCAATTTTTTTGCTCCGGCATACCTTAAAGCAACGGCCGGTATCGACTATAAGCCCGACGATAAGATCTCGATCTACATTTCCCCGTTTGCGGGTAAATTCACATTCGTGAATGACGATAGCATTGCGGCGATGAGGCTTTATATCCCTGATGAGGTGGAGAATCCCAACTTCCGTTCTGAGTTTGGAGCGATGCTCTCGGCGACCTATCAGAACAAAGAAGTGATCAAAAACCTCGGATTGCGTTCACGACTCGAATTGTTCAATAACTACACAGACCCGAATCGTCCGAATCGCAAGAATATTGACGTCGACTGGCAGACAATCATCGATATGAAATTCGCCAAGTACTTCGGAGCCAATCTATTCACTCACCTGATCTACGACCATGATACCAAGGTCGAGATCGACCCGGAAAACCAGCCGGGACGTACAGGAGTACGTACCCAATTCAAAGAAGTGTTCGGTGTGGGATTCTCCTACAAATTCTGAGATTGTCAGCATTGGAACAAACTTTGAGCCTTCAAATGCGTATTATTAGCGGAAGAGTTAATTTTCCCGACGAACTAAATCAACAATAACTATCAAAATGAAGAAAATATTCAGCATCCTTGCCGTGATGATCTGCATTCCGGCATTCGCCCAGATCAGCATGCCTCAACCTAGTCCGAAAGGGAGCTTTAAGCAGCGTGTAGGTTTGACAGACATCAGCATGGAGTACTCTCGTCCGGGTGTGAAAGACCGTGAGATCTTTGGAGATCTGGTTCCTTACGGAGAAATATGGCGCACAGGTGCCAATGCTAGCACCAAGATCGAATTCTCCAGTGATGTAGTTGTAGAGGGAAATGAAGTCCCTGCAGGGAAATATGCACTGTACATGATCCCGGGTAAGGACAAATGGACTGTCGTTCTGCACAAGAACCTCTCCTACTGGGGAACCGGCGGGAAGGACTACAAAGAATCAGAAGACCAGTGCAGATTTGACGTGAAACCTAACGCGTATCCGGCCAAAGTGGAGACGATGACTTTCATGGTCTCTGATATCCGCAACGAGTCTTGCAACATTGAATTCCTTTGGGAAAACACGCAAGTGAAGTTCAAGGTCGAAACCGAAGTCGACAAAGTGGTGATGGCTGAGATCAAAGAAAAAATGCAAGGTGTGACGGCATCTACTTACTATCAGTCGGCACGTTACTACTTGGAGAATGATAAAGACCTGGACCAAGCACTCGAATGGATCAACAAAGCTTTGGAAACAACTGAGCGTTACTGGATCGTCCGTCAAAAGGCGTTGATCCTCGCAAAACTGGAGCGTTACGACGAAGCGATCACTGCTGCGGAGCGTTCCAAAGCCCTTGCTGAAGAAGCAGGCAACAAAGGATACGTCAAAATGAACGACGAGTCCATCGCTGAGTGGAAAAAGAAATAGGTATTATGAGATAGGTGATTCGGGGATAGAAGATAGAACCTGATCACTTGTAGGAATAATTACACTAGAGCCATCCTTCGGGATGGCTTTTTTTGTACTGCGGCCATTTCATAGCGTTGAATTCAATTCAACGCTATGAAGCCTGGTGATTCGTCCTAAAACAAATACCGAACCTGTACCCGTCCAATATGGATCACCGGACCTGTAGTGCTGCTGCGGCCATCATAGGTTACCATAGCCTGCACATTGCTCGCAAAGCGCTGTTCCAAATTCAGATTCCAGGTGATGTTCCTGCCATTCTTCAGACCTTCAAGCAAGGCATATCCCAAGGCACTATTCTCTTCTCCTCGGAAGTTGACATCCACCAATGCGATCTCTGATCGTATGCTTCCTTTATTGACCACGTTCAGGCGCATCTGGCCTTTAAAGGCATGGTTAAATGTGTTTCCACCTCCTAATTTCCCTGAATTGTTGGCTTGAAAATATTCGTAGTTGACTCCAACTCGGAAGTTTCGGTCGATGTAGAACAAGATCGATGGTTCCCATTCTTCAAACCGGTAGTTGAAAGAGCGATCACCGAGAAATTCCGATATGTGTGAGCGATCCCCGAAGCTGTAACGCGCATTGAGCTCCCATTTTCGACTGATATTCAGCCTGAATTTTTGAGTCTGTTCGACTGAACTTCGCTGATCGAATCCGTTCACAAGTAACGTCTTGTTCTTGTTCACAAGCCACTGTATGTCCGCACCGAAAATCGGATCAGCACGGTTGAAGCTCAGCACATTTCGGAATGTGGATGCGCTACTCAACAAAGCCGAATCGTTGAACTCTCGATAGAAGGGGTTGATAAAATCGGAGGATGCGTTGTTGTTCACCTTGTTCACGATGCGCGTATTGCTAAAAATGCTGAATCGCCGAATGATCCCGACAAATGCATTGTCGCTCTCGCTGCGTCCTCGAACTCTGATTCTGGTACTATTGTTGAATTCAGTGGTGTAGGTCTTCACCAGACCTTGCACCGGGGTGAACTGGCGGATGAAGTTTGCACGACTTCGATCGTATTCGGAAGCTACCACGAACTCATCCAGAGATTGAAGCCCGTTACTGTCGTAGTCATTCCAGATATAGATCCCGTTCCCGTCACCCACGCGCAGATAGCTGAATTCCCGCCGCTGCTCCTGACCCGTCCCTATCTGATAATAAGAGCGAGTCTGTATCAATCGCTTGAAGCCATTCCATGCGATCTCCAGTCGACCTTGAACGGTTTCTTCGTCTTGCAAACTCGTGTCGCGACTTTCCAATAGTCGATACGTTCCGATGAGGTCGATCTTCAGGTCTCGACCCTGTCTCCAACCTGTTCTTGCTGAAAGATCCTGTCCAAGGGTGAACGGTTTTAATCCGCCTTCCACGACCTGCGCATCGGCTCGTTCGTTGTAGAGGATCTCGAAGCTCCAACGAGCGCTGTCGGAATTTCGCACGAAGGCTGACCAATGGGTAAACTGGAAGCTCGATTCCTGTAACGAATCCGTTGTCAGGTCTTCGAATACACTTTGCTCGTCGCGAATACTACCTCCTATGATCAAACCACCTAAGTTGCTTGAGAGTCCGGCGGAGTAACTGTTAAAAACGTTGCGATAGGACTCTTCACCAAAAGGGACGATCGCTCGCAAGTTGTCGCTTCCTGCCGCATATTGCCACTTGGGAAGTTCGCCGGACAATACCACATTCTGTTGCCAGCCATCCAGATCCCGTGCTCTTCGAAAGAACCCTTCTTCTATTGCGAGTTTGAACGCACGACCTTTCTGCAGGGTAATTGAAGCATTGGCAATGTGCTCATCGCCCAGTTTTTCGATGATGTCATTCTCATTTCGCAAAGTGCGATTCCATTTTCGGTCGAATTCGACGTTCCGGTATCGTTCAATGTATCGGAAATTCTTGTCGGCCAATTCGTAGTCGGCTTGAAGACCAAGTGACCAACGCTTCGAGGAATCACTTCCGAAACTCGTCAGTCTATCGAAGCGGAGATAAAGCCCGGTTCCTCCATTATCACCTTCGTCGATGGAACTGAATGTATTAAGGTCATGCACACTTCTTGAATATTCAAGCAGGATGCTGGTGTTGCTATCAGGTTGGAATATTCCCCCGAGTGTGAGCAATTGCTGACGCTCAGGTGCTATAAGCACTTCCACAGGTTCGTAGCTCCCTTGTGCTTCTCCACCAAGAGGCTCCACCCATTCATAGACCTTCCCATTTGCGTTAGAGGTCTTCTCCCGGTAATTGCCATTGCCTTCACCCACAAAGCTGAAGATCACTTGATAGAAATTTCCGTCTTCTGAACTCGTTCCGGCTTGTTCGAATATTTCCCCAAAACCGAGTGTGTCTTTTTTGACATATAGAATCCGATCGGTGTTGAACGCATCCACTTCACGAGCGCTACTGATGAACGCATTCCCTGCATCACCGGTCTGCGCAAGGACTTCTCTCGCTCCGATGTTGTTGATCGAATCGAACGCATCGAGATCCTGCTGAAAAGGTTGGTTCTTATGATCTTGTTCCGAGTAATAGTGCGTGTAGAATTGCCAACGATTGACCTGCGCTTTGGACCCCAGTCTAAACACGGACCGGGCATAGTTCCGGTCGGAATACTGGAATTCTACGATGATCCTGCTGTAAGCGGTGAGGATCCGTCGTGGCATGAACGTGATCTCACCGGCGTTGTAATCTATCGTATAGTCATTCTGCTGACCTCGTTCCAACAATTCGCCATCGAGGTAGACTTTTTCCGTCCCAGCTATGACAATGATAAATAGCTCGTCATTAGCTCCACGAAGTCGATATGGACCTTGATTTCCTTCGATCGCATCAATGATATTCCTGGTAAATCGGCCTCGACTCACGGCTCCTTCTCCTTCGATGTTCCATTTCACATTACCTGTTCGGAGTTTTTGGTCGAACTGCAACCCTCTGGAGCGTTTCTGATATTTCATGAAATGGGTTCCTGGGTCACTGTTCATCGGGAAATCACCTACAGTGAGGGAGGTGCTGTCAGTCCACATGGAAATGTATACCCGATCAAAGTCCTGCAGCTGCTGGGTGTTTCCTTCCGGCTGGATAGGATTATTCTCATCTGAAACAGCAGCTAAAACGTTCACATTGGAGCCGATGGTCCCATTCAGTTTGAGGTTCAAGTTGCTGTTGACCACCACATCCTGATTGTTTCCAAAGCCGATGCCTCTGGAAATATTGCCTACTGTGGTGAGTTGGTCTTCTTTTAGATCGCCGTAGCGCTGTGAGGGTGGGATATAACTAAATGGATCCTTGGTGAAGAATCGTTGTTGGATCGATGGATCCTTACGACGGAATACGGATTGGTGAGGAAACAGAATGCGCCTGTAAGCCACCGTGACAGAATCTGCCGGATAGTCGTCCGAATAGATAAGTAATGACCTGTCGTGGTCGATGCGATAGGTCGAACTATCTGCTCCATTTATACGCAAACTGCCTGCGAGAATGGGGAAGGAGTCCAGTACTGTGGTATCAGATCGAATAAGAACATTCTTCTCCACAAAAGTGGAGTTGGATTGTGCTCCGGAGATCGCAGGAATGAGCAATGCCAAAAACCAGAAGAAGTACGCTTTCTGCAAGGTTCCTTATTAACGGCCAAAGGTAGCAATTGCTTGTGGTATGGAACTCAGGCATGTCAGACGGAAGCAATTATATGACTCTGTTGAGTGTCCACGCGATGGAGTAACTTTGTTCGGCATATGAGCAAGATCGCAATAACCGGAGCAGCCGGGTTCATTGGAAGTTGTCTGGCCCAGGATCTTCAGCGTTCCGGTGAGGAGATCATTTTAGTCGATGATTTTTCCAGAAAGGATAAAGAAGGGAATTTGGTTGGTTTGGAATCTGCAGCCCAGGTGGATCGTATGGAATTTGTGGGAGATCCCGGCAAGTATGATCTCAGCGGCATCTACCATTTAGGAGCGAGAACAGATACCACTGAGTTTGACAAGAACATATTTGATGTGCTCAACCTGAACTACTCCAAAACTCTTTGGAACCATTGTGCTCAGGCAGAGATCCCTTTCATTTATGCGTCTTCTGCAGCGACCTACGGGGAAGGGGAGCAGGGATTCGATGACGATCCTGCCCGAATTCACGAGCTGAAACCGTTGAATCCATACGGGGACAGCAAGCAGCAGTTCGACCTCTGGACACTCGATCAAGACAAGAAGCCGCCTTTGTACGTAGGCCTCAAGTTCTTCAATGTCTACGGACCGAACGAATACCACAAGGGCAGAATGGCTTCTGTTGTTTTCCATACCTTCAACCAGATCCGCAATTCAGGGAAAATGAACTTGTTTCAATCGCATAGACCAGACTACAAGAATGGCGAGCAAATGCGCGATTTCATCTATGTGAAAGACGTGGTTTCGTTGATGAAGTTCTGGTTCTCCGGGAAGGGAGGAAATGGGATATTCAACGTCGGCAGCGGACAGGCACGCAGTTTCAACGATCTTGCTACGGCAGTGTTCCATGCCTTGGGTCTGGACCCGAAGATCGATTACATCCCGACACCGGAGGATATTCGGGACAAGTACCAATATTTCACTGAAGCGAATATGCAACGCACCAGGGATGCCGGCTATGCAAATGCATTCACTACTCTTGAGGAAGGTGTTCATGATTATGTGAAACATTATCTCGAGTCCGGCACCTATTTCTGAACGACGCTCAAGCATTGAAACGACTCCAGCACATATTTTCTTTTACCTCTTTTGCAGCAGGCCTTTTGCTCATAATCGTGTATATGTGGATAGACCGGACCGGCAAGGGGCCTTCCGAAAGCGAGGCATACGAAACGACCGTTAAATTGATCGAGTCCAAGGTCACTCAAGGCACAAAACTGGGAGAGTTGATCCATTCGAAACGTGAAGATTATTCCGAATTGCGCAGGATCGCCGGAGAATCGAGATGGCGATTTTGCGTCTATAACAATGATTCGCTAGCTCATTGGAGCGATAACGAGTGGTTACCCGACAGTGCCTTGCTCAGGGATCGAACGAAACGTGTGACACGCGATCAAAGCGGGTTGGACCTTGAGCTTGCCATTCAGCAAGGAGAGCATAGTGTGCTCTTGAATTTGCCGATCACGCGACGTGATATAGGAACATTTGAAGCGCAAAACGCACTGGGAGAATTGGAACTGTGGGATCACGCTTTCGTGACTAAAGAGACTCCTTACAAACTACCGCTATCTGAGGTCTATATTAAGTTTTTCAAGCCCCGTGGCAGTCAGGCAGCCGGTTGGGTCTACGTGATCGGGTTGCTGCTTCTGGTTATTGCGGCTCTGCTATCCAGATGGGTGTCTTTTTGGTATCAGGTGCTGATCTTGCTCCTGATCGCGGTTTTGAGATGGTTGAGTTATAAGCATATTGAGTTTAATGGAGTGGAGTACTTCCAGCTATTTGACCCGATCATATATGCTAGTAGTCATGGTTTGCCGTCGCTGGGAGATCTTCTGTATCACATCATCCTTGCACTGGTGTTGATCGTGACGATCCAAAGGGCAATTGATCGGATTCCAAGTCCGAATTCACCTTGGGTGCAGCGAAGCACATTGTTGATCTTCGGGTTGTTGGCATTCTTTGGTTTGGACATGATCCTGGCCGTAATGCGGAGTTTGGTACTGGATTCAAATCTATCCTTTGATACCACGCATTTTGCTTCCTATTCCTCATACGCATTCACGGCATTTTTAATGATGGGGGCCATGTTCTGGCTTTTCTTGAGGCTTTGCAACTGGGGGCAGACGAGGTATTATCCTTCGATCAGGATCAGCACATACTGGTTGGTTGTGGCACTGGCAGGGATCCTGTTCGGATCATTCCAGTTTATCGATGCGGGGAGAGAAACAGAGAGCCTTCTGGAGCCGATCGGGTTCACGATGTTGCTCTTATTGATACTGCGATTGACCGAATCGGCAAAGATCGTATATCGCGTTGCGGCTCTACTGACGCTCTTTACTTTGATCTATTCTCAGGAGATCTACCTGAACCAGAATAACCGGGAAGCCGAGTATGTGAAGATCTACGCTTCTAAATTGGTCAACAGCAATGACCTTCAGGCCGAGTATATTTTCTCTGGGATAGAGACGAAGCTTGTTGAGGAGTTTTTAGTACCAAAGGATTTTGCATCTATAGCGGAGAACAAAGATCAATTCGAGAAACGCCTAAAGCGGCTGTATTTCTCCGGGTATCTGGACAAGTATGATGTCAAAGTGCTCAGTTTTGACAGCATCGGAACGAATATCAATTCTAGCACGCTCTACAATTTTGAGGACCTGAATGAAATCTACACTTTCAACTCATTTCCAACCTTAAGTAACCACTTTTACCAGATCAAGAGTACGGAGATCACGAATGGATATTTGGCCAAATTTGAGAATTGTGATCTAAATGGCCATTATGGGAATGTATTCCTGTTATTGGAGCCTAAGTTCATTCAGAGCACGTATTCCTATCCCGAGCTGACGCGCAAGAAAAGGGATTCAAAGCTTTTTGAGTTGGAGGATTACTCGTACGCTATTTACAATCGCGGTTCACTGGTCAATCAGAAAGGGGATTACAGCTACGATCTCAAATTCGATTCTACAGGATTACAACAAGAAAGCCGTTTCTGGAATTGGAGAGGGTACAGGCATTTTGTTCATGCCCAACAGGAGGAATTGAAGGTTGTATTGAGCAAGCCCAACGACCGCATGGTCTCGGCATTGAGCACATTTACCATGGCGTTCTTGTTCTATGCGCTGGCTCTTGCGCTCATTGGACTCCTGAGATACTTCTTTGAACGGTTTGCGATGTGGCTCATTATCCGATTGAAGTCGCGTGAAGAGGGCATCCGATATCGAATTAAAAAGGATGCATTCTGGTCGCAGTTCGGATTTGATCAGCTCTATCTGAGTACACGCATCCGCTTTGCGATGGTAGCGCTGGTGATACTTGGTTTGCTCTTGTCTTTGAGCGTGACCGTTCAGTTCATATCCTATAACGACAGCTCCGAGTCTCGTATGGATCTTATGTACAAGATCCGAGAGGTGGTGAGCATGGTGCAGGAGGAAGTGGATCTGGAAGATAAACTCCACAGCTCTGAAGCCAGAAAACTGATCGTAAATGAGATCTCAGATGTCTATAAGGTCGAGGTCAACATTTTCGAACCAAATGGAAACCTAATCGTATCGAGTGAGCCGGAACTGTTGGATGAAGGACTACTTGCTCCGATCATGGCCATGGACGCGTTCCATGCCATGCACAACGAACATAAATCCCAATTCATTGCCGATGAGCGTATCCGGGGTTTGAGATTTCTCTCAGCTTATGTACCTCTATTGAATGATAAACGCGAGGTGATCGCCTACCTGAACATCCCATATTTTTCCCGACAAGGAGAATTGGAGGACCAGATCTCTGCCTATATCGTGGCATTTGTGAATCTGTACTTCTTCCTGATCATACTGGCATTGATCCTGGCATACTTTGTCTCGAAACGGATATCCAAACCTTTGGAGTTCCTGCGTGAGAAATTCTCAAGAACGAGTTTGGATAAGCAAAATGAGATGATCGATTGGCGCCACAATGACGAGATCGGACAGTTAGTTCGCCAATACAACAAAATGGTGGCGGAGCTTCGTGAAAGTGCTGAAAAGCTGGGAGAATCTGAGCGTGAAGGAGCCTGGAAGGAAATGGCCCGACAGGTTGCTCATGAGATCAAGAACCCGCTGACACCAATGAAACTCAATGTACAGCATTTGCAACGGGCATGGGCTTCCAAGAGTGATAATATGGATGCCACCATTGAAAAAGTGACACGTGTTCTGATCGAGCAGATCGATAGCCTGAGCCGACTTGCGAGTGAGTTCTCATCATTTGCTAAAATGCCGGTTGAGCATTACGAAGAAGTCGATCTAACTGAAGTTCTCCTGAACACCGTACACCTGTTTGAAAAAAGTGAAAAGGTGAGTTTCAGCTATGATGCAGAAATGCCAAAGGTGAAGGTCATTGCCGACAAGAATCAGTTGGGACGGGTATTCAACAACCTCATCAAGAATGCGATCCAGGCCATTCCGGAAGATGAGAATGGACTGATCGGTATTGATATGGTCCTAAGTAATGATCGGGTTCGAATCGCTGTACGCGACAATGGTATTGGGATAGACTCGAAAGCAGGAAAGAGGATCTTCGTTCCCAACTTCAGCACCAAGACCAGTGGGATGGGACTCGGTTTAGCCATCACGAAAAAGATCGTTGAAGCGAGTAAAGGAGATATCTGGTTTGAATCAACGGTCGGAGAGGGCACTACATTTTATGTAGAGATCCCTGTATCATCCACTTAAAATCAACAGTAAAAATGAAAAGATCATACAAGTTCCTATGGTATCTGGTTTCGTTCATGTTCATCACATCATGTGCGCAACAATCGGAGACAGATAAGACGATCCATGAGATCACTGAGGAGTCCTCGGAGGATAACAAGTTCGCCATTGTAATACATGGTGGCGCGGGATACAGAAACCCGGCAACCAATGGGCCAGAGGACGAACTGTATAAGGAACATTTGTATCGTGTGGTGCATCATGGAGAGCAGATGTTGAAAGAAGGCGCTAAAGCTGTGGATGTGGTTGAGGCTTGCATACGGTTGCTGGAGGACGACAGCTTGTTCAACGCCGGTCTTGGTGCCGTTCTCAACGCGCAGGGTAAGGCGGAGCTCGACGCATCTATCATGAATGGAGCTGATCGGAATGCAGGTGCCGTTGCCGGAGTGCACACCACGCGCCATCCAATTTCTGCTGCAAGAATGGTCATGGATTCCAGTAAACACGTCTTCCTTTCAGGCGATGGTGCCGATACGTATATGTCGCAAATGGGATTGGAGCAGGTGGAACCTGAATTCTTTATTACGGGTAAACGAAGAGCCTGGTGGAATGAGCAACTGAAAAAGCGCGAGAAAGACGAGAATCCGGATAACAAACACGGTACAGTGGGATGCGCGGTATTGGACAGGTCAGGACATCTTGCTGCCGGGACATCCACCGGAGGAATGTCGAATAAGCAATGGGGAAGGATCGGTGATAGTCCGGTGATCGGAGCGGGTACTTACGCCGATGACAAAAGCTGTGCAGTGTCGTGTACCGGTCATGGTGAATATTTCATTCGCAATGCCGTGGCATATCAGATCGCGGCGCGCATGCAGTTTGGAGGAGAGCAACTAGATTCCGCAGTCCATAATGTGTTGTTCAAGGTCCTCAACGAAAAGGCTGGTTCCGGGGGAGTGATAGCAGTTGATAAGGATGGCAACATCAGTATGCAACACAATACACCGATGATGTTTCGAGCATGGGCGACCGATGTCGAAGAAGGGGTGTTGATCTACGAATAGGAAGTTCAGGCACCGATCACGATCTTCTCGCCCAGAAACTTTGGCTTTTTCCCGATCAGGATGTCAAGCATCATTTTAACCCTCGCAAATCGTTCACGGACTTTCGTTTTGAATCCGTAATTGACGTTCACGTCTTTGGCATTGAAGCCAACCGCTTTGATCCCTTTTCGACCGGCGATATAGATGGCGCGTTCGTTGTGGAATTGTTGGGATATCACTGTTATGCTTGATTGTCCGAAGATCTCTTTGCTTCGAACCACGGAATCTAAAGTGCGGAATCCTGCGTAATCCAGGTAGATCCGATCTGCAGGAATACCAGCGTTGATCAGGTCCTTTTTGATCGTTGTGGGTTCGTCGTAGTACCGAGTTGAGTTATCGCCACTGACCAAAATGTAATCGATCTTGCCGGCCTTGAACAAACGAACGGCGGCTTGAATACGGTATTTGTAGTAAAGGTTCACATTTCCCGAACGAGCTTTCTTGCTGGTCCCAAGTAGCAGACCAACCTTGTTTTACGGGATCTTGGTAGTGGTGTTGTACAGATTGTCGGAGGTAGAGTGCTCGACCAATCGATCAGAAATGAAAATACTCATCACTCCTCCGAGAGAAATCACCAGAATCCAAATGAGTATTTTCTGAAACATTCGCATGCTCTAATTACGCCATTTTTCACGCGTTAGTATTCCCGCAATAAAAAAGCCCATCAGCACAAGGCCAACGGGCTTTTGTTGTCGCATGAAAAAAATTATTCTCCCTGCATGATGAACTGAGCATCGATGCTAAGAGTGACTTTGTCAGATACAACTACATTACCGGCTTCGGTCACGGCATCCCACTTGAGGCCGAATTCTTTGCGGTGAATGGTTCCGCTGATCTCAAATCCTGCTTTGGTCTGACCGTAAGGATCCTTAGCGATACCGTTGAATTCAACGTCCAATTCTACTTCTTTCGTGATATCGCGGATGGTCAGATCTCCGATCATTTTATCACCGTTGAATGATTTGGATACGAAAGTCATGTGAGGGAATTCGTCCGCGTTAAAGAAATCATCTGATCTCAAGTGCGCGTCACGATCTTTGTTCTTCGTGTTCACTGAAGCAGTGTTTACTTTCACATTTACTTCAGCCGTAGAAATGTCTTCTCCGTCCGTGTAAACATCTGCGTCGAATTCGTCGAAGTGTCCTTTGACGGTAGAGATCATCATGTGTCGAACTTTGAATCCGACTTCACTGTGGGCAGTGTCGATCGCCCATTTGGTTCTTGTTAAAGTTTCCATGTCTTTGGTTTATTTTGATGCGTTAAGGTTTATTCAATTACAGGCTCATTGGAACTTCCATGAGCAGGATGTTTGATTTTTTGGTCGTTTCCAGGTCGAGGTCTTTGATATTCCAGATCCCGGCGCCGTCTCGTTTACCGAGCACTTCACCGTTCAACTTCACTTCTCCGTCCAGGACGAACAGATACACTCCGTTTGTAGGTTCCTGAAGTGAATAATGTAGGTTGCGGTTGGCGTCGGCCTTCGCCATATTGAACCAGGCATTCTGATGGATCCAAACACCTTGATCCGAACTGTGCGGAGACAGTATCTGGAAGAACTCGTTTCGCTTTTCAACCTCTCGGATTGAGATCTGATCGTATCGAGGCTCCACGTTCTTTTTATTTGGGAAAAGCCAGATCTGCAGGAAGCGGACTTCCTGAACTGAATTCTTATTGTATTCGCTGTGGAAAATGCCGGTTCCTGCACTCATGACCTGCACGTCTCCTTGACGGATCACAGCAGTATTACCCATACTATCCTTGTGCTCGAGGTCACCCGATAGCGGGATGGAGATGATCTCCATATTGTCGTGTGGATGCTTGCCGAACCCTCTTCCCGGGGCTACTTTGTCGTCGTTCAGTACTCGCAACACACCAAAATTCATTCGTTCCGGATTGTAGTAGTTCGCGAAACTGAAGGTGTGATGTGTGTCGAGCCATCCGTGGTCGGCATGACCTCGTGAATTTGCCTTGTGAATGATCATGTTTTTCATGACGTTCTCCTTATTGGGTAAATGGTTGAATCCTACTTGCTCACTTAGTTTATCAAAAGTGCTTCTGTATTCTTTGTTTTCAGACATCACCTTTCCGGTAAGTCCTATAGCCGAAGCTGCTATGATCGATTTGCTGAGAAATTCTTTACGATCCATTTCCTCTCATTTTGTGATACAAAGGTCATATGCATGTATATACATGTAATTATGAATTTACGGACAGATATTATAGAAATCCGACCTAGTGGCTTTTTTTGAATTGAGCCGGGCTTTCTCCGGAGCAATTCTTGAAGAATGTGCTAAAGTGAGCAGGTTCGGAAAACCCTAGCTCATAGCTGATCTCCTTGATGCTGAGATCTGAGAAAAAAAGAAGCCGCTTTGCGGCAGTAGTGATGCGTGATTGGATATACTCTTTTGCCGTTTTTCCGATATACGAGCGTACGACTCGATTCAAGTAATCCGGTGTGATGTTCAGTGCAGATGCATAATCAGAGGTTCCATGCCAATCGGTATACTTTTCATTTACCAGCTCCCTGAAATCGCGAAGTATCCTTTGAGAGCTTTCCAACTGTTGTGGGTGATCTTCAATCGTACACAGGTTATTGCTTTCAATGAGGAACAAACGAAGCAAAGAGCCGAGTGCCTGATCCCTGAACTTGAGATCTGATCGGTAGAAGCGGATCATGTCTTCACATAGTGAACTAAGGATCTTTTGTTTGTCTTCATCAACAGTGAGGGGAGGTGCATCTCCGTAATTGTTGAACAGGTTCAGATCATCTATGAATCGCACGGGTATATTGTTCTCTGCGAGGAACTGGGCCGAAAATACCATCACATAACCTTTGGATTCGCGTTGCTCCTTGATCTGGTGCACTTGCCCCGGACTGATGAAGAAGACTCGGCCTCCGTTCAATTCATATTCTGCAAAGTCAATGAAGTGTTGACCCTCTGCATCCAGTACAAGAATAGCTGTATAAAAGTCGTGTCGATGAGGCTCATCAGGCTTGCCACCATGCTTGGCATGGATCTCTTCCATTCTGGAAATGCCAAAGCTCGAGGAAGCGTCCTGACGGTTGACGTCGTGATATGTTTTGATCGCTTCCATAGTGAGGAGAACAGCCAACACCGAGATAAGTTCTTTTGCGGATGGCCTAAAAAAAAGCCATATCCACCGTAAAGGCAGGATATGGCTTCAGAGTAAGAGGTGATTCCCGCAAACGGGGTCACCGATTAGTGTAATTATTCTGGGTTACTCTGTCTAGTTCTTGGTGAAAACCCAATCAACCGATGCCTTAGAGTGACATCCAGCACAAGCTCCGCCCATAAGGTCGGCACCGCGGTTAAGGATCGCTCCGTTCTGATCGAGAAGGAACCATTCCCATCCGTCGTTAGCGCTGTTGAATCCGGCTCCTCTCTTCACCATTGCGGTGTTTGCAAGGAAAGCAGTGTCGTTCGAGGTCTCTTTCACGATGATGGTTCCGATCGGATATTCTCCATTGACCGGAGCTTGACCATCCATGAAATACACCTTGCGAACAGAATTGCTGTCGTTTCCGGCATGTGCAGCCCCCAGTGCAGGATCTTCGCCCATCAATTCTGCGTCGAGCGACCAGCTCGCATAAGAAGTGAAAGAGGTTGAATCAGCCACAAATTCTTGCGGTTCGGGAGTAGGGTCATCTGTGGTATCATCGTCCTTACATGCTTGCATGAAGTTCAATCCCATCAGACAAAGAATAACTAAAAATGGTAGTTGTTTTTTGTTCATAGACGTTGCATTTTGGTTGCGTCACCCAATTTAGTCAATCGCGATGATGTTAGGTTTATGTTATGGCATTGTTGAGGCATTTTGACAGCAATCAGTCATTACTATAACATAAGCAATTGTCAGAATGGACCACTATTCCAGGAGTGCAGCTAGAGCGCGGGCCGCCATTGTCGGGCTCATCTTTTTATTTTTGATCGCTTCGATCAATTCCACTTTTCGCTGTTCGATATCTGCGCGCTGATGAATTTTTTCAAGAAATAATTGAGTGGAAAATTCCCGAAACCAGGAGAGATCTTGGTCACTGCGGTTTTGGTCGAAAACACCATTTTCCCGAAGGACCTTTTCCATGTCCAATATCGTCTGCCATACGATATTGACCTTTTCTCCGCTAAGTGCTGAACACATCAGGACTTTGGTCTTCCAACCTGCTTTGCTTTCGGGCATCAACCCGAGAGCCATGTCATACTGTTTAGCAGTTTCTCTTGCTCTTTCCAGATATTGATCGGCTTTGTTCACGACCAATATGTCGCTCATCTCTACTATGCCGCGTTTGATGCCCTGCAGTTCATCTCCA